>Ga0207031_10094_pt1 | contig 20469 bp, 19 predicted proteins | sample Alteio_BWMinCont_37_FD_153278 | JGI IMG/M metagenome (GOLD analysis project Ga0207031, IMG submission 153278) | Enriched cells from forest soil in Barre Woods Harvard Forest LTER site, Petersham, Massachusetts, United States -... | ecosystem: Environmental > Terrestrial > Soil > Temperate forest >... | reverse complement strand
AGTGTATCCCTTCGAGGAGTGGGAACGGATCGAGCAGAAACTGGCGGGGCTCTCCAGTTTCAATCCCACGAAGAAAAAATTTCTGGACCGGACGAACTACTACGGGCAGCAGGTGGAGATGGACGGGCAGGGACGGTTGTTGCTGCCGCAGTTGCTGCGCGAGACCGGGCAGATTAAGGGCGAGGTAGCGGTTCTGGGGAATTTGACGTATCTCGTAGTCAGGAACCTGGAGCTGTTCAAGAAAGAGATCGAACAAGAAAAGTTCACGCCTGAAGATGAGAAGACGCTCGACGAACTGGGCATCTAGTGGGCGAGGGATTCACAGACACCCCTCAGGGGGTTGGGCATGGTGGTGGAAGAGTAGTGAGCCATGTTCCCGTTCTTTTAAAAGAAGCGATCGACTTTTTAGCCGTGCGGCGGGGTGGGACCTATATCGACGCCACGGTGGGTTTGGGCGGGCACAGTTACGAAATCGCAAAACGCCTCGGCGCACCGGGACATTTGATTGGCCTCGATAAGGATCCTGCAGCGCTGAAGATTGCAGGTGAAAGGCTAACCCAAGGTCCCTCGACTACGCGTTCCGATTCGCTGAGCGAATCAGAACGCTCCGATCGGGATGACAAGCAGTTGGGAGATTGGCCGACGATTACGTTGCTGCATCGATCTTTTGCGGATCTGGCCAAGGACCAACGACCAGCGACCATCGACGGTCTTCTGGCCGACATTGGAGTGAGCAGCCTGCAGTTGGACGATGCGGCGCGCGGATTTAGTTTTCAGGCGGATGGACCGCTCGATATGCGGATGGACCCGCAGTCGGAGCGTACCGCCGAACAAGTGGTAAACCACCTCGACGAGCGACAGCTTGCCGATGTGATTTACGAATTCGGAGAGGAAAGGAGGTCGCGGAGAATCGCCAGAGCCATTTGCCGGTCGCGGCCGATACGATCTACCGCACATCTTGCGGAGGTCATATCAGCCGCGGCCCGGCCAATGAATCAGGCGGAGAGAAGAATTCATCCCGCGACTAAGACTTTTCAGGCTCTTCGAATCTTCGTAAACCGCGAACTGGAAGATCTGCAGGCGCTGCTGAGTGCGGCGCCGCGGATTCTGAAGCCAGGAGGACGCGTGGTGGTGATCAGTTTTCACTCGCTGGAGGATCGCATCGTAAAGGATGCCTTCCGTGAGGGCGGAATTAAGGACAAGTACTACCGGGTGTTGACCAAGAAACCGGTGACAGCATCAGAAGAGGAAAGCGATCGTAATCCGCGGGCCCGCAGCGCGAAATTGCGGGCGGCGGAAAGAGTTTAGGCTTCCGGCTCTCGGCGTCCGGCGTTCGGACACTAAGGTTGACGGAAGCCGAAAGCCGAAAAGCGGAAGCCGGCTTTCAAGAGTTTAGCTCCGGAAAACCTGCCGGAGTTCCCGGCACAGCTGTAATGGGGTGCCGGGCCTTCAAGATTCAGGTCAAGGCGGACAAAGATCCGCTGGGGCGGGATGGACTGGGTTCCGTGGTAGGAATCCAAATTGAGGTAGCGGGACATGTATACGGGCACAATGTACACAGGAACGTTGATCAAGGATTTGATCGCAGCAGTGGATCGGGTCGGTCAGAGGTCGGAGCAGCAGCGCATCGCTGACGACCAGGAACTGCATGCAATTTACGCCATGCAGATTCCGGTGATAGACGGTGATCGGGTTTTCATGGGGGCGGCATAATGGCGGCAGCAGCGGCGACAATGCGCAGTGCAGATTTCGCGGGCGAACGTCCGGCGGCAGAGCGTCGTTCGTTTTGGACAGGTACACCCGAGATCTACTTCTCCAAGGCGATCGACAATTCGCGTCTGGTCAAGGTGGAAGATCCGCGCCGCAACCGCGAGATGAAGCAGTTCGGCACGGCGCTGGCTTGCCTGTTCCTGCTGGTCTTTACTTATGCCTGGCAGCACTTCAAGGCGATCGAATACGGTTACCAGATCGAATCGGCCAAGCGTGAGCTCAGCGAGCGCACGGAGATGAATCATGCGCTGCGTCTGGAAGACGCTTCGCTGCGCGACCCGGAGCGGATCGACCTGCTGGCGCGCCGCATCGGTTTGGTCCCGCCGGAACCGGGACAAGTGATCCGCATGGACGCGGCGTCGGGCGATGCACAAGGCCCGGTGCTGGCGAGCGCCGTTCCAGTGACGGTGATTCCGGGGCGGTAGAAGTTCATTGTGTTGCGGCGGACGCATTCGTCCGCCGGCCGGGCGAAGCCCGGCTGCATCTCGGCGGCGGCCTGTCTGTATGTGGGCCGCCATGTTTGTCTGGGGCGACCGTATCTTAATTTTCTTGTCATTCCGAGGAGCGAATGCGACGAGGAACCTGCTGTTGGCCGCTGCTCGCACAAAAGCAGGTTCCTCCTCTGCGCTTCGCGCATCGTCGGAATGACAAGCTATAAGGTTCATGGCGACTAACCCCACTTCGAGCAAGAACTCCCGGCTGTACCTGCTGGGCGCCGTTCTCTTGCTGTGGTGCGTGGCGATCTGCGGGCGCCTGGTCTACCTGCAGATCTTCAGCTACGGAAAGTTCGTCAAGCAGGCGGGACATCAGCAGCAGCGCGCGATTCCGCTGGCCGCCAAGCGCGGAGTCATTTACGACCGCGCTGGCCACGAGTTGGCCATGTCGGTGCTGGTCGATTCCGCGTTCGCGGTGCCGACGGAAGTTAAAGATCTTCCCACCGCGGTTAACCTGATCACGCGCATCACGGGAGACGATTACAACGTCGTGCTGGCGGATTGCCGCGCGCATAGGACGTTTTGCTGGGTGGCGCGCAAGGCCAGCGATGAGACCATCGAGCGAATCAATTCACTGAAGTTGCAGGGCATTCATTTCCAGAAAGAGCCGAAGCGGTTTTATCCCGCGCGCGATCTCGCGGCGCAGGTGCTGGGCTCGGTCGGCATGGAGGATTCCGGGCAGAGCGGCATTGAGCATGAGTTCGACGATCAACTGCGCGGGCGTCCGGGAAAAATGTTCATTTCGGTCGATGCTCGCAAACAGTGGTTTGCCGACGTCGAGACTCAGCCCGACCCCGGCGACAACCTGGTTCTGACCATCGACAAGAACATTCAGTACATTGCCGAAAAGGAACTCGATCAGGCGATTCACGATACGCAGGCCATCGCCGGCACGGTGATTGTCGAGAACCCGCACAGCGGAGAAATTCTTGCGCTGGCCAACCGGCCGACGTTTAATCCGAATCTACGCAAGCAGGTCACCCCCGGAGCGCTCACCAACCGCGCCGTAAGCTACGTGTACGAGCCCGGATCGGCGTTCAAAGTGGTTACGATTTCCGCCGCCCTCGAAGAGAAGCTGACGAATCCAAACGAGATTTTCGACTGCCAGATGGGATCGATTGTCTACAACGGCATGCGCATCCGCGACGCGGAACCCCACGGCCTGCTTCCTGTGTCGGGAGTGCTGGCGCATTCCAGCAACGTGGGCGCGATCAAAATCGCGCTGCGCCTGGGCGAAGATCGGTATTACAAATACATTCGAGCCTTCGGATTCGGGCAGCAGAGCGGTATCGAGCTGCCCGGCGAGACTCGCGGCATCACCAAGCCTCCGAGCCGCTGGTCCAAAGTTTCGATTGCCGCGATTTCAATCGGGCAGGAAATCGGCATCTCGCCGATCCAACTGGCTGGGCTGATCTCGACGATCGCGAACGATGGGACCTATGTGGCGCCGCGGATCGTGGCGGGAACAGTAGAGCCCCAAGGCACTCCGCAAACGGTGGCATTTCATCCCGGCGCGTCGCATCGTGTCATCTCGCCTTTTACCGCCGCCGAGATGCGCTCGATGATGCAGAAAGTGGTGCTCGAGGGAACGGGCCGGAAGGCGATGTTGGAAGGTTATTCGTCAGCGGGAAAAACGGGTACGGGCCAGAAAGTCGATCCCGCGACGGGAGCGTACTCGAAAACGAAATACGTCGCATCGTTTGCCGGATTTGCTCCCGTGAACAATCCAGAGATCGTGGTCGCTGTGATTCTTGACTCAGCGGTTGGCCCGCACCAGGGGGGACAGGTCTCCGCGCCGGTGTTTCATCGCATCACGCAGCAGGTGCTCGAATATCTGCACGTCCCGCACGATCTGCCGCTCGCGCCGAACCATCAGTTATTGCTGGCGCAATCGAAGATAAACGATAAAGACCTGTCTGACGACACTCCCGATCATCCCGGCGAGCCGCTGGAGACGGCGGAAGTGAATAGCGATTCGACCAAGCCCGCGAAGGCGCCGAACGTGGCGCGGGCGCCCACGCCCGCGGTCGTGGGACGCGCAGGAAGTGTGGTCCAAGCGGCAATGCGGGAGCCGGTATCGTCGGGGTCGAGTAGTCAGGAAGTCCCGTCGAAGACGCCGGACGCAAATTCCGCGTCACCTGCGAACCTGCCATCCAGCGGAACTGTGGTCCTCGACGTGGAGCAGGGCGGCATCGAAGTGCCGTCGTTTCTAGGTAAGACCGTGCGCGGTGCCGTGGAAGCCGCCCAGGACGCCGGACTACAGCTCGATGCTGTCGGCAGTGGCGTCGCGCGCCAGCAATCTCCCGCCGCGGGTACTCACGTGGCCGCCGGGGCGCGAGTGACGGTGCAGTTCGGTAGATAACGTCAAAATCTCTAACCACAGAGGACACAGGGGAACACAGAGGACGGTTGGCGAATTCCTCGGTGTTCCTCCGTGTCCTCTGTGGTGAAAGCCCTCCCGGTTTGACCCACTGAAAAAGCGCGTGATACGGTAATCAGTCACACCTATCCCAGCAGTCCAGCCACGATTGAGGTCTATTTTGTCTTTGGTTGAGGCGACGCCCACCGTCCGCAAAACGGCGCTGAACGCCGTCCATCGCCAGATGGGCGCGAAGATGGTGGAGTTCAACGGCTGGGATATGCCGGTCGAGTATCCCGCGGCAATCGGCTGCGGAATCATTAACGAGCACATGGCGGTGCGCACCGGCGTAGGCATATTCGACGTCAGCCACATGGGCGACATTCGCCTGGCCGGGCCCCAGGCCCTGGCCGCGGTGCAGCACATTTCCATGAATGACGCTTCACGGCTGGCGATCGGGCAGGCGCAATATTCGGCGCTGCTCTATCCCCATGGAACGTTTGTCGATGACGTCATCGTCCATCGCCTGGGCGAGGACGAGTACCTGCTGGTAATCAACGCCGGGACGCGAGAGAAGGATTTCTCCTGGGTGCGCGACAATACGCGCCAGTTCGATTGCGCAGTCGAGAATCTGTCGGACGACTTCACGCAGATTGCGATTCAGGGACCGAAGGGTGTGAACCTGCTGCAGAAACTCACTGACGCCGATTTGAGCGTGGTGAAGTTCTACTGGGTCACACGCGGCATGCTGTGCGGCCTGAACAATATTCTGATGGGGCGCACGGGGTACACAGCGGAAGACGGCTTCGAGATTTACATCCCTGCCGATGAGGCGATCAGTGCCCGGGTCTGGTATGAGATTCTGGCGGCGGGCAAGGAGTTCGGCGTCGTCCCGTGCGGCTTGGGGGCACGCAATACGCTGCGGCTTGAAGGCAAGCTTCCGCTGTACGGGCACGAAATTTCCGATACCATTAATGTTTGGGAAGCGGGGCTGGGTCGCTTTTGCAAGATGGAGAAGCCGGAGTTCGTCGGCCGGGATGCGCTGGAGAAAGCGAAAGCCGCGGGCGTCAGGCGAAGTCTGGTAGGGCTCGAGATGACGGAGCGCGGTATTGCCCGCGATGGCTACAAAGTGCTCGATGGCGGTGGCCGCGAAATTGGATACGTCACCAGCGGATCGCCGGCGCCGTTCTTGAAGAAAAACATCGCGCTGGCTTACGTGCCGGTGGAGCTGGCAGCCGTAGGCACGGCGGTGAAGGTGGAAATTCGTGGTCAAGGCGTGGGAGCGGTGGTTGTCCCGACACCTTTTTATAAGAGGCCGAAGAAGGCGTGACACGGGTTGAAGCCCGGTTCCTCTCTTGGATTCGCTGACGCGGCCCTGGAAGGGCCGCTCTTCCACGGTCATGTTTAGAGTCGTCTTTGTTAGAGTCGTCATGTTTAGAGTCGCCTTGGTAAGAGTTCGATCGATTCGGGCTTCATTTTACACAGCGAGAGGCTAGCAGCCAGGAGCTAGAAGCTTTTATGCCCTACCCTACAGATCGCAGATACACCAAAGAACACGAATGGATTCAGGTGAACGGAAACTCCGCCACGATCGGCATCACCGATTATGCACAGCAGTCGCTGGGGGACATCGTGTTCGTCGAGACCCCGAAGGTGGGCGCTGAGCTGACCGCCGGAAAAACATTTGGCACGGTCGAGTCGGTGAAGGCGGTGTCGGACTTGTTCGCCCCCGCGTCGGGCACCGTTACTGAGGTCAACGGAACTTTGGCCACGTCGCCCGAGAACGTGAATAAGGACGCCCACGGTTCGTGGATGCTGAAGCTCACGCTGAAGAATCCGGGCGAATTGGACGGTCTGCTCTCGGCCGCAGACTATGAAAAGTTTGTAGCGGAAGAGGCGGGACACTGAAAAAAGCGGACCTCAGACCTCAGACCTCAGCTGACATTGACGCGTTTGGCTGAGGTCCGAGGTCCGACGCCGGTTTAGAATCTCCTATGCGCTATTTACCGAAATCTCCTGCCGACCGCGAAGGCATGCTGAAAACTATTGGCCTGCGCTCGGTTGACGAGCTGTTCTCACCCATTCCTGCCGAATACCGGCTGACTCGCGATCTGAACATCCCGCGGCAGATGGCGGAGTCGGAAATTGTCGACTTCTTTCGCCAGCGCTCGCGCGAGAATGGCGACGGCTACACCAGCTTTCTGGGCGCGGGCGCGTATTTCCATTACCGTCCTGTGATTATTGATTCGCTGATTTCGCGTGGTGAATTTCTGACGGCCTACACGCCTTATCAGGCGGAGATTTCGCAGGGCACGCTGCAATCCATCTTCGAATTCCAGACAATGATCTGCGAGTTGACCGGCATGGAAGTGGCGAACGCGTCGATGTATGACGGTTCGACCGCAGCCGCCGAGGGCGTGATGATGGCGGTTCGCCTAACTGGCCGGCGGTCGGTGGTGGTGGCGCGCAGCCTGCATCCGGAGTATCGCGAGGTGCTGGCCACGTACGCGACGCATCAGGGGATGCCGTTATCGGTCGCAGGATTCGGAGACGATGGCCGCGTGAATCTGAAAGAACTGGAGAAGTCGATTACTCCCGAGACCGCGTGTGTGCTGGTGCAGTCGCCAAACTTCTTCGGCACGATCGAAGACCTAGCGGCGATCGCCGAGATCGCGCATAAGCACGGGGCGATGCTGGTGGTTTCGATTGCGGAAGCAGTCTCGCTCGGGATCGTGGAGCCTCCGCGGGATGCAGACGTGATCGCCATGGAGGCGCAGTCGTTCGGCGTGCCTTTGGGATTCGGCGGACCGTACTGCGGCGTCATTGCCACGCGCGAGAAATATGTGCGCCAGATGCCCGGGAGGCTGGTGGGACAGACGGTCGACAAACAAGGCAAGCGCGGATTCGTGTTGACCCTGGCCACGCGCGAGCAGCATATCCGGCGCGAGAAGGCGACTTCGAACATCTGCACCAACCAGGCGCTGGTCGCATTGATGGTCAACATTTTTATGACCGTCTACGGTAAGGTGGGGCTGAAGGAATTAGCCAAACAAAATCTGGCGAAGACAGCTTACGCTGCCGGCCAGTTTGCCAAGCACGGCAAGGTTCTGTTCGGCGGCACGCCACGCTTCAACGAGTTCGTGGTGCAAACCACCGAAGATCCCTACGCGATTAACAGCCGGCTGCTGGGGCACAAGATGGTGGGAGGTTTGCCGCTGAAGAAGTTCTATCCCGAGCTGGGGAACGCGGCGTTGTGGTGCTGCACCGAACTGACGACGCGCATCGCGATCGACACTGCCGTGGGATTGGTCGCGGAGAGTGAACGCTCGGTGCGGTCTTCTTCCACCAAGGAAGAAGTGGAAGAGGTGGCGCGATGAAGCACATGACCCGCAAAGCGACGCGCCACGTCAACCAGAACGAGGGCTTGATCTTTGAGAAGTCTTCGGCTGGCAAGGCGGCCTGGAAGCTCCCGCCGCTCGACGTGCCGGAAGTCGATACCGCCGCGCTTCTGGGCGCGTCCGAGAGAAAAGATCTGGGCAACATGCCTGAGGTGAGCGAGATCGAGATCATCCGCCATTTCACGCGGCTTTCCACGTGGAATTACGCCATCGATCTCGGCATGTATCCTCTGGGGTCGTGCACGATGAAGTACAACCCGCGCGTGAACGAGGCGGTGGCTCGGGTGGAGGGAATCGCCAACGGGCATCCTTACCAGCCGGAGAAGATTTCGCAGGGCGCGCTGCACATCATCAAGACTCTCAGCGAGCAACTGATCGAAATTACCGGTATGGACGCGATCACGCTGCAGCCCGCCGCCGGGGCGCATGGTGAGATGACCGGACTGCTTATGGTTCGCGCCTATCACCAGTCCAAAGGCAATGCGCGCAAGAAAATTCTGATTCCGGATTCCGCGCACGGAACCAATCCGGCGACCGCCGCGATGGTGAATTATGCCGTCGAGAATCTGAAGTCGGACTCGCGCGGCATGGTCGACATCGCGGCCCTTGAAGCGCAGATGAACGAAGATGTCGCCGCGCTCATGCTGACCAATCCCAACACACTGGGCGTGTTTGAGCAGGACATCCACAAGATTGCCGACATCCTGCACGCTAAGGGCGGATTGCTCTACATGGATGGCGCCAACATGAACGCGCTGGTCGGCAAGGTGCGCCCCGGCGATTTCGGCGTTGACGTCATGCACCTGAACCTGCACAAGACTTTTTCGACTCCGCACGGCGGAGGCGGTCCCGGGTCCGGCCCGGTGGCGATCAAGAAAGCTCTCGAACCTTTTTTGCCGACGCCGGTGGTGACCACAAAATCCGACGGCACGCTTGGTTTTGACTACAACCGTCCGCAGTCGGTGGGACGCGTGCGTGCGTTCTACGGCAACTTCGGAATGTTTGTGCGCGCGCTGGCTTATATTCAGGCGAACGGTCCCGATGGCCTGCGGCAGACGACGGAAGACGCGGTGCTCAACGCCAACTACATCCGCAAGGGACTCGAAGGCACCTACGATCTGCCCTATTCCACGCCGACCATGCACGAAGTCGTGTTCAGCGATAAGGTGCAGTTGAAAAAAGGCGTGCGCACGATGGACATCGCCAAGCGCCTGATCGATTACGGGTTCCATCCTTATACGACGGCGTTTCCGCTGATCGTGCCGGGCGCGCTCATGATCGAACCCACGGAGAGCGAGTCGAAGGAAGAGATGGACTTGTTCATCGAGGCGATGAAGTCGATCGCGGAGGAAGTGGAGGAAGATCCGCAGACTGTGCTCGACGCGCCGCATTCTACGCGGGTTTCGCGCTTGGACGAGACCGCCGCTGCCAGGAAGCCTGTTTTGCGGTGGAAGCCGGCGGTGCTGCAGCCTGAATGATCCTTACGACTCGCTTAGCACAAGCGATTGCGAGGCGAATTCTAAAACAATTCGATGGTCTACTGCCCGCCAAGTATTCCCAGCCCTTTCAGCCTTTACCAGCCAGTCAACAATTGCCTTCAAGCCTTCGCTCGACAGTGCAGATTCGATGACCGCACGTTCGGCGCCTGGCACGGCGTAGACCGTCACAGAGGTCTTGCCAGAAGCAAAGTAGTCTGTTCGATGGTCACCATGGAAATCTGCCCGCGCTATTTCATCACGACGTTGCATTCGGAGGTAATAGACGAACACCAGATCCTTCACGTTCGCCTCCTCCAGTGCGCGGTCGAGGAGCGAGCGCTTGAGGGGATAACTGTTTCCTTTCGGCAATTTGTCTTTAGAGAATGAGTAACTCATCTCAACTTCTCCGCAAACCCCAATTCGCAGTGTGACCAACTGTCCAGCCGCTACCATGATTCCGGCCGACTGAAAAGCTTATCACTGCAAGAACTCATTCTTCCTCCATATTTGAGGGGTGATCCCTCCACGCTGACCTGTTTTGCGGTGGAAACCAGTGATCTGAACTCTCGCGTCGCGGGCGGACGAGTGCGTCCGCCCCTACACCATTCTGGCGCATTACTTCGGTGTGTTTTCTCGATGCGCCCTCTGGGAGCTTCCTTTTGCTTTATGCTTAAATCTTTTTGTGGCCACCCCCGCGCGAGAAACGCTGATTCCGCCCGCTAAGGGCCGGGCCCTGTTCTCTTCCCCCCAAAAACAAAATCTCATTCTCTGCCTTCTACTGGCCGCGGTCACGCTGGTGCTTTATAACCCGGTGAATCATCATCCCTTCGTCAACTACGATGATGATCGCTATGTGGTGCAGAACCCGCATATCCGCGGCATCTCAGGGGAGACGATTGTATGGGCGTTCACCACCAACGCGGAAGCGAACTGGCATCCGCTCACTTGGATCTCGCACACGTTGGACTACCAGTTGTTTCGACTCAATGCCGGCGGCCACCATCTCACCAGCCTGCTGCTTCATGCGGCGAATGTGGTTCTTCTGTTTCTGCTGTTGAAGCGGTCGACAGGCCGAAGTGACCTCAGCCTGATGGTGGCTGCGCTGTTTGCCGTTCATCCCATCAACGTCGAGTCGGTGGCCTGGGTTGCCGAGCGCAAGAATGTTCTCTGTACGTTCTTTTTCTTCCTGACTCTGGGGGCTTACGGGTGGTACGCGCGAAAGCCCGACTGGCGTCGATATCTTGCTGTAGCCACATTATTCGCGATGGGGCTGATGTCGAAGCCGATGGTCATCACTCTGCCTTTTGTTTTGTTGCTGCTCGACTATTGGCCGCTGGGGAGAATCCAGGGATCACCCGCTGGCACTCAGAACGAGGTTCCACAGCGATCCATCTCGAAACTCTTGATTGAAAAATTGCCGTTGCTCGCGTTGTCGGTGGCGAGTGCGTGGATCACGATGAAGGCTCAGCAGGCGGGCGGGGCTGTGCGATCAGAGCAGCAGTTTCCGTTCGGAGTGCGGTTGGAGAATTCGGTCGTCGCTTATGGCGCATATCTGTGGAAGATGATCTGGCCGGCGAAGCTGGCGGTGCTGTACCCACATCCCGGAAATTCGCTGCCGGTGTGGCAAATCGCGCTGGGAATCGCAGTCCTTCTCGGTGTGAGTGCAGTGGTGTTGCGCTACCGTTCGCGACGCTACCTGGCGACCGGCTGGCTTTGGTTTCTGGGCACGCTGGTTCCGGTGATCGGAATCGTGCAGGTGGGCTACCAGTCGATGGCCGATCGCTACGCCTACATTCCTTTAATCGGAGTGTTCGTGATGGTGGTGTGGGGCGCGGCTGATCTCGCCGATCACTGGAAGCTGGCGCGCGTTTGGCGCGTGCTGCCCGCGGTGGTGCTCCTGTTGGCGCTTTCGGGGGCCGCGCGGCGGCAGCTTGGCTACTGGGCCAGTGGGTATGATCTCTGGTCTCACACCGTGGCCGTCAATCCGAACAATTTCATCGCTCACGACAATCTGGGCGACGCTCTGCTGGCCCAAGGCAAGCGGACGGAGGCTTATTCCCAGTTTCAGATGGCGGCTGCGATTATGCCCACCGATCCATGGAGCCATACCAGCATGGGGGCATACCTGCAGGAACACGGCCGGCTTCAAGAAGCGATGGTGCAATACCGCATGACCATCGGCCTTAGCCGAGACCAGGCTATGCTCGCTTTAGCGTATGCCAACCTCGGCTCAGTATTCCGAGACATGGGCTATGAAAACCAAGCACGGGAAAGTTACGATCATGCGATTGAGCTGAATCCTGGTCAGTTCAACGCGTATTTCGGACGTGGGGTGCTGCTCGAACGGCAGGGCAGGCTGGCGGAAGCGATCAGCGATCTTTCGCGTTCCGCGGAATTGCAGCCCACCGCGCAGGCTTACGTTGAACTGGGGCGATTGTTCGCGCAGACCGGGCATGTCCCCGAGGCGTTCAATGCCTATCAGCAAGCGCTGAAAATCTCTCCTGATCTGGTCGAGGCGCAACAGGCTGCCGAGGCGCTGCGGCAACAGAAGAAGTAAACCGCGCCGCAACTCCTGAATTTTTCTTGAGGTCACCGCAAAAAAAGCGGCGGCTTTTTGTTCGACATGCTCACTTCTCGAGAGCGGGCTGGGGATTGTTGATTGCTGATTTGTTTGATGATTATTGAACACCCTCTACCGATCAACCATCAAAGATCAGCAATCAACAATTGACTCCCTCGCGCTATTTAGCCGAGATGTCGACCGATGCCCGAGTGGTCTCCCAATCGATCTGGAGCGTGCAGCCGCCGCCGGACTTTACGTAGGAAATCGTGAAGTTTTCGACAGGCGCGGGCAGCTTCGAGACTTTCATGTCCACGCGCGCCAGTTCGTCGCTTTCATACTTGTAGGGGATGCCCCATTCACCGGTCTTCTTGTTGACGATCAGGGTCCACTTGTCGGCGGCAGGGACGGTGAAGATGGTGTAGCTGCCGGCGGGCACGGCCTTGCCCCCGACGACAACGTCGGCGCTGGCCACAAAGGTTGTGGCGGAATTGGCTCCGGTGCGCCAGACCTCGCCGAAAGGTACCAGGCCGCCATAAATCTTGCGGCCTTTCGCGCGCGGGCTGGAGTAATCGGTCTTGATGGTCTTGCCGCCGAGATCGCAGGTAGCCGAGGCTGGCGGACTGGCCTGCGCCGAAGCGAACAGGGTGAGGGTCAAAATCGCGAATCCGACAAGGGCAATTCTCTTTTGCATGGTTTCTCCTTTTGAAATATGGAATGCCAAGGGTTTGGACGTGTGAGTGAAGAATAAGTCAGCAGCCACGCCATTATGCGCCATCGGAGCATGCAGTTACAATCGTCCCATGCCGGTATTCGACGAAAAGCAGGAAGAACTGGAACACTACGAGACCATGATGGGCGTGCCCCGCGGACGTCTCGCGGTCACCATGGATACGATCACCGACGCCATGGCGCTGGTCGGCCAGCACGGCGTCTATTGCCAAAGCCAGCGCTGGCCGGGCAAGCCCGTGATGGACATTCAGATCATCATGAAGAGCCTGACCGACGCGAAGGAACTGATCCAGAGCGTGATGGAAGAGCTGAAAAAGACTGACCACCGCTGATCGCAGAGGTGCTAACTATTTTTGGGCCCTGCTGAAAGTTTTGTATCCTTGCTGCTCGCTCCGCATCTTTAGCTGAAATCTTCCAGGAGGATGCTCATGCACGTGAAGAAGACAACGGTGGTTTCGGTTCTCGTGATGTTTCTGGCCTTGCCCTCGGCAATCGCACAGACCGCGCCCACGACGGCCCCAACCCCGCTCACCGCGGAAGAGCGCGAATCGGCGTTGAAACAGTTTCAGAGCACGCGCGATAATTTCCTGAAGTCGATTGCCGGGCTGTCGCAGAAGCAGTGGACCTTCAAGTCCGCTCCCGATCGCTGGTCAGTGGCGGAAGTAGCCGAGCACATCGCGGTTTCAGAATCGACCCTCTTCGGCCTGGTGCAACAGAGGATCATGCCGTCCCCAGCCGCTCCCGACAAACGCGAACAGGTAAAGGGCAAGGATCAAATGATTCTCGAGAAAATGCCGGACCGCAGCCACAAAGCGCAGGCGCCCGAGTTCCTGCGTCCCACGGGCCGTTGGGCCACTGAGGCGGATTTAACCAAGGCGTTTGAAGACAGCCGCAAGACAACGATGGACTACATTCGGACTACGAACGACGACCTGCGGGACCACTTCTTCGACCACCCGGTATTTGGTCCCCTGGACGGCTACCAGTGGCTGCTGTTGATTTCGGCGCACAGCGCACGTCATACCGCGCAGATCGAAGAAGTAAAGGCCGACCCGAACTTTCCAAAAGAGTAGCGAAAATCATAAACCACGAAGGACACGAAGTTTCACGAAGGAGACCTTGATTGCGAAGACCTTCGTGAACCTTCATGTCCTTTTCGGTTTAGGCCTTTAGGGTTTCACAGTGATCATCACGACTCCGTGCAACGGGACCGCCGCCGAGTATTTCCCCGGGAACTTTCCCAAATCCTTGTGCAACCACAAGTCGCGCACCGAAGCACTGACGGTGCTGGGATAGCCGAGATCCTCCCAGTTCGCGGAGATTTGTTGTTCGGTAGCGCCGCGGTTCAGGAGTATGACGGCGCGGCTTCCGTCTTTTAATTGCTTCGCCCAAACTTCCAGGTCGCCGTTCTTGGCCACGCGTTCGCCCTCGCGCCCGAGCGCGTCCTGATTCACCGCAATCACTTCCTTATTGGTGAGAATGTCGTGAATCTCCGGCCGCATGGTGCGCAGGTCGTTGCCCGCGATCAGCGGCGCCGCCAGCAGCGCCCACAGACTGAAATGCGAGCGGTACTCAACGTCGGTCATCCCGCCGTTTCCGACTTCGAGCATGTCAGGATCGTTCCAGTGCCCCGGCCCGGCATACGACTGCAGGCCCACCTGCTGGTCGATAATCGCCATCACGCCATTCGAGCAGCAGTTGCCGTCGGGCCATTTCTCTTGACCGCCCCAGCGGTCCTGGATGTCGCCCGTCGAGCGCCACAGGTTGCCGCCGACTTCTTTGCCCCACAGCCACGGCTTGGCCGTGCCCCACTCGCAAATGCTAAGCACGATCGGCCGCCCGGATGCGTCGAGAGCCGCGCGGATGTTGGCGTACGACGCCTTCGCATCCTGCGTGGTGGTGTTGCACCAGTCATATTTCAAATAGTCGATGCCCCACGCCGCGTACTGCAGCGCGTCTTGATATTCGTGGCCCAGGCCGCCGGGACGCCCGGCGCAGGTCTTCGATCCCGCGTCCGAATAGACACCGAACTTCAGACCGAGCGAATGAATGTAATCGCCCACAGCCTTCATGCCATGCGGAAAACGCTGCGGGTCCGCGACGATGTTGGAATTCGCGTCGCGACTCACCTGCCAGCAGTCGTCAATGTTGACGTACAGGTATCCTGCGTCTTTCATGCCTGACTTCACGACTGCGTCGGCCATGCTCTTGATCATGTCTTCGCTGACGTTGCAGGCAAACTTGTTCCACGAGTTCCAGCCCATGGGCGGGGTAAGCGCAAGATTCGCGGATGGAGCGGGTTTCTCTTGAGCGACAACAGCGGTGACAAATAGCGGTATGCAGAAGAACAGCGCAGGAAGGGCTCGTCTCATTTTCATGCAGACGTTTTACCAGAAGCGGGTGGAGATTGGTAGAAGGGAGAGCGAAACTCTAGCAAGGCGAATCTCGAGAATCGGATTTGGGTAGGGCACGCTTCCATCCGTGCCGCTAAGCCGAGCACCGTGCGGTCGTTCCCGTTTACAATGCCCGGTTGATCTTATTCTGAATCACCGCCGTCGACGGAGGAACTTCATGCGCAGACTGTTACTTATTATCACACTGGTCGTTTGCAGTTGTTCTGTTCTTTGCGGACGCGTTCATGCCCAGAACGCCAGTTCTCCTGTCGGCATCTTCGAGGGTCACAGTGATGTCGGCACGGTGCTGCACGCTGGCTCCGTCGACTACGACGCTTCGAAGAAAACTTACACGATCAGCGGCAGCGGCGAGAACATGTGGTTGGCGGCTGATGCGTTTCAGTTCGTGTGGAAGAAGGTGTCCGGCGATGTGACGTTGACCGCCGATATTTCCTTCCTGACCAAGACAGGCAACGAGCATAAGAAGGCGGTGCTGATGCTGCGGCAGAGTCTGGATGCCGATTCCGTCTACGCGGACGCGGCGCTTCATGCGAGCGGCCTGACTTCGCTGCAATTTCGTGATGAAAAGGGCGTGGTCACGCGCGAAGTTCAGTCGAGGCTGTCTGCCCCGAAGCGCCTGCGCATCGCAAAGCGGGGGGACTACGTCTACATGTCCCTGGCGGCGGACGGCGGCGAGCCCCAACCCGAGGGAGGCTGGCTGCGCATTCCACTGCAGGGTCCGTTCTACGTGGGGCTGGGAGTGTGTTCGCACGACAAGGACGTGGTGGAAACGGCGGCGTTTTCCAACGTTGTGTTAACCGACGTTGCTCCCGCGAGCGTGGGCAAGGTGTCTCTGTACAGCACGCTTGAAACGATCGATATCGACTCGGCGGACCGCCGTGTTGCTTACCTCGCGCAAGGACGCTTCGAAGCGCCGAATTGGACCCGCGACGGCAAGACATTCCTGTTCAATCGCGACGGGCACATCGAACGCCTTGCGGTTGGTAGCGATAAGCCAGTCATCATCGACACCGGCATCGCGAACCGCTGCAACAACGATCACGGCATTTCGCCGGATGCTACCCAACTCGCCATCAGCGACAATTCGCAGGGGGACCACGAATCGCAGGTTTACATTGTCCCCATCGCCGGCGGCGCGCCGCGACGCATCACGCAGAAATCTCCATCGTACTGGCATGGCTGGTCGCCCGACGGAAAGACGCTGGCCTTCGTGGGCCAGCGCAACGGCGATTTCGATATTTATGCGATCCCCGCGGCTGGCGGCGAAGAGACCAGGCTGACCACCGCCAAGGGGCTGGATGATGGCCCGGAGTACTCACCGGATGGTAAGTACATCTATTTCAATTCCGAACGCACCGGCCACATGCAGATCTGGCGCATGAAGCCCGATGGCAGCGAGCAGGAGCAAGTCTTCTCGGATGACCTGAACAACTGGTTCCCGCACATTTCTCCGGATGGAAAATGGATGGTGTTTCTCACCTACGGAGCGGATGTGACCGGCCATCCTGAAAATAAGGATGTGATGCTGCGGCTCATGTCGCTTGCCGACAAGAAGATCACAGTGCTGGCGAAATTGTTTGGCGGGCAGGGAACGATCAACGTGCCGTCGTGGTCGCCTGACAGCAAACAGGTGGCATTCGTCAGCTACATGCTGATTCCGTGAGAGAAGGTGAGCAACCAGCGGGCATCATTCTGGCGCCTGAAACGGTGACGCAGGTAATCCTTCTTTATTAAACAGATTGCAGTTCGGGTTGGCGGCCCATGCGTAGCGAACGGAGATCGGAGTCGGAACCGCCGGGCTCGATACGACGACGGATGTTCCGTCGATCTTGGCGTCTGCCGCGGAATACTTTCCATCGGCGCCCGCGACTTCGAATCCAGTAAGTTCCGAGCCCTTCGCTTGTAGTCCACTCGCGTGATCAAACCACACGCGCAGGGCATGTTCTTCCGGCGTGAGCTGGCGGTACAGCGGGCCGGACCACTCGAGTTTTTCCCCAAACGCAATCGCTCGCGCGGCCAGCGCCAGGCGCAGCCCGACGTCCTGCTTGTTCTTGGGATGAATGTCGTTCGGGTCACCGATGTCGATGGTGACGGCCATCCCCGTGTTCTTCAGCGCGAGCGCCTGACGCTGCGCATTGCGCACCTCCGGCCAGAGTTCGCCGGGCTCAGTGTTCCAGTTGGCGATCTGAACAAAAAGAAATGGAAAATCTCCCTCGCCCCAGGCGTTGCGCCAATCGCGAATCATGGTCTGAAAAAGGCGGGCGTAGAGGAAGGCACGATCGGGGCTGGCGTTGGCTTCTCCCTGATACCAGATGACGCCGCGAATGGCGAACCGAGTCAGCGGCGCGATCATGCCGTTGAACAGCGCCGCCGGAGCCCACGCCCCGAAATCCGGATGCCATGGCCGCCAGGGCAGCGGCTTGCCCTCCGCCTTAGCCTGCGCGAGCGCCTGCTGAAACTCGCGTTCCTCGCGTTGCTGATGCAACACCGTGGTGGATTCCGTGTCCAGCGTTTTTGCGCGGGCTGCGAAGACCGGCATGAGCGACGCGTCGGCAGAGAGCGAATGCAGACTTGTCCATGACTCGGCCGCGGTTCCTCCCCAGGAGGACTCGACCAGTCCGATGGGAACTCCGAGTTTCTGCTGCAGATTGCGCGCAAAGAAATATGCCACCGCGGAGGAGTCCGCCGCGCTTTCCGGAGTGCACGCGGCCCAGCCCTTCGAGTCGACATTTTCCAGCGGATAGTCCGCGGGCTTGTGCTTCACCATGAAGATACGAATCTTCGGATACTGTGCGGCTGCGATTTCCGCATCTGCGTTGGCGAGCGACTTCATGGAAAATTCCATGTTCGACTGGCCGGACGCGACCCACACGTCGCCTACAAGGATGTCGTTAAGCACGATCGTGTTCGTCGCTTTGATGGTCATCGGGAAGGGACCGCCTGCTTCACCGGGCGATAAGTAAACGCTCCAGCGGCCGTCGTCGTCGGCGTTTGCAGACTTCGTTTCGCCGCGAAAAGTCACGGCCACAGCCTCATGCGGCCCGGCCATGCCCCAGGCGTGCACCGGAAGACCGCGTTGCACGACCATGTGATCGGCGAGCAGCGCGGGCAGAGTGACGTCGGCGCGAACTGAAATCGCAAGGGAGTGAAGGAGCGCCGCGACCAAGAGTACGAATTGAGGCGATGACAACTGAAGAGGCTTTCGGATCATGAGTTCTCCATCTGTTTCTTGTCCAATCGAAATCATTCGGTGCGCCGTTTGTGCGGAAAGGTTCGTATCAGGGTATGCCTTCAGGCATGCCATACCGCCGCGCAAGCCCACAACAGGCTCTCGCCGCGTTGCCTGTAACGGCAAACCCCAGTGGCTAAAGCCGTTAGAAGTGTCAGGCCTCTGGCGGCATCGCTAAAGCGAAGCCCTGATACGAACAGTTCTCTTCAAACTGCACCGTCGCCAATCTCGCGGAACCGCCAGATTCTACCTCCCTACCTTTTCGTCGAAGAATTTGGCCATCAACTCCAGCGCCTCTTTCGTCTCCGGCAACTGAAAGTGATACCAGAAAGCGTGGGGCAGCGCTTCATACACGACCAGTTGCGCATCGTCCCCCGCACGCAGCAGGGCGCGATGCAACGTGGCCGTGTCGCTCAGCAGGATATCTCGCGTGCTGGTGACCAGGAGGCTGGGCGGCATGCCGCGCAGGTCGGCGAACAGCGGCGACAGCACTGGATCTTTGCGATCGGTCTTGCCCGCGTATTCATTGTCGGGCAAGTGATTCGGATCGATCGGTTCCATCCGTCCAGGAAGGCCATTCAGAGTAAATAGCTGCCGGGAGTCGCCGACGCGGCTGAAGTCGCCCAGGCCGGAGAAAATTCCGAGCGCGGCGGGCAGCGGAAGTCCGAGTTGTTTGAGGCGGACGGCCACTTCGCAGGTAAGAATCGCTCCCGCCGACGTGCCGAAAATTCCAATACTGCGCGGGGGATACGTTTTCAGCAGCTCCTTGTAGACCGCGACCACATCGTCGACAGCGGCCGGGAACGGGTTTTCCGGCGCGAGGCGATAGTAGACGGAAACGACTTTGATCTTCGCCAGGTTCGCGATGGGGATGCCCTCGATCAGCGAACCTGAATCGGAATTGAATCCGCCACCGTGAAGATTGATGAGCACGCGCTTGCTTCCCGCATCCGCAAGAGGCGTGATGATGTCGGTGCGCACGCCCGCCAGATTCGTCTCTTCGACGTTCACGGGATAGAGCCGGCGCGCCTCGGCGGAGTCCATCTTGCGCCAGGCATCGGTGTGAGTGCGCCGTTCGGCCAGCGTTTCGGGCGGACCCACTTTCTGCTGGTCCAGCGAATCGAGCCACTTCCGTGCTTCGGGGCTGACGCTCGCGGGCATCGGCACAACGCGCGTGATGTGCGCGGTGCCATCGGGATCGAAAGCGGCCGAATCCTGGGGGGCGGCTAGAGTCGACTGGGCGGCGAGGGTGGGAGTCATCGCGATCGCGGCGACGAGGTGTAGCACTGCGACTTTCATCGTGACATTTGTATCAGAGGGGCAAGAACAATGCTAACCACAGAGGGCACTACTGAGGACACGGAGGCTTTCGGATGCTCTGTGTCCTGCGTGTCCTCTGTGGTTCAGTTCTTAGCTTCGGTTCTTACGCCAGCGTGTACTTTCCGCGCTCGATCAGCTTCTGCGCGATTTGCTGGCGCAGTTCGATCGTATTGAACGGTTCGTATTTCGCCAGCCGGCGCAGGATGGCGAGCTGTGTGCGCAGCATGTCGCCGTCCGCCACCGCGGCAATCACCTTCCGCGCCGCCGACTCGACTTTCTCCATCGCCTGCTAGAGATACACGCGTGTCATGGCAATCGGCAAAGCCGCGCCTGCCTCGCCCTTGGCGTCCACGATTTTCTGCGCGCGCAGCACGGCCGATTCCATCGCATAGGTCTCGATGGTCATGTCCGCGATTGCCCCCATGATTTCCTGCTGGTCCTGAATCGCCTGCATGTATTTTTGTGTGGCCGCGCCCGAAGCGAACAGGCCGAGCTTCTTGGCTTGCGCCACCAGCTTCCGTTCCTCGGGCAGTGCGCCATCGAGTTCTTCGGCCATCGATGGACCGGAAAGAACTTCGTCCATCAGTTTCTTGATGGCCGGCATCAGCGGCAATTGCCCGGTCATCGCGCGCTTCAGCAGGAAGCCCGTAATGATCAGCCGGTTGATTTCGTTGGTGCCTTCGAAAATACGATTGATGCGGGCATCGCGGTAAGC
>Ga0207031_10137_pt1 | contig 20551 bp, 17 predicted proteins | sample Alteio_BWMinCont_37_FD_153278 | JGI IMG/M metagenome (GOLD analysis project Ga0207031, IMG submission 153278) | Enriched cells from forest soil in Barre Woods Harvard Forest LTER site, Petersham, Massachusetts, United States -... | ecosystem: Environmental > Terrestrial > Soil > Temperate forest >... | reverse complement strand
TTGCGCGATTCGAATTTGGAAAAAGTTGCGAATAAGACTTCAAGGAACAGTTGAACATCCGCGTTTCTAGCCGAAACTAAGCTAGTCTTCGCAATTTTGCGCGGCTCAGGAGCCTTCAGGCCATGAGAAGAAAGTCACGCGAGTACTGTATCCTTTAGGCATGCATTCTTGTTCCCCGCGTCGAGATCGCGAGTTGATTCAGATCGTTGATTCCGCTTTCGCAGACGCCGCACGCAGAAGCGGGAAGTGGCTAGTGTGTCATCCCGGATGCACGCAGTGTTGTATCGGAGCCTTCGCTATAAACATGCTCGACACTGTGCGCCTCCGGGAAGGACTCAAGGATCTGGAAAGGCTTGCGCCAGAGCGGGCAAATCGAGTGCGGGAACGGGCCCGGGACGCGGTTTCCCGGTTATCGAAGGACTTTCCTGGCGATCCAGTGACCGGCTTGCTGCACGAAGGTGACGAGGCAGGGCGCCGCTTCGCCGACTTTGCTAATGATGAACCCTGCCCGGCGCTTGATCCCGACACTGGGCTTTGTGACCTTTATGAAGCACGTCCCATGACTTGCCGTGTTTTTGGTCCGCCGCTTCGCTCAGAAGATGGGCTGGGTGTTTGCGAACTTTGCTTTCACGGTGCGACCGACGAGGAAATTGCAGCTTGCGAAATCAATCCAGACCCAGACGATTTGGAATCCGCTTTGCTTCAGGAACTCGAAAAAACTCGCGGTGCTCACGGACAGACAATTGTGGCGTACTGTTTAGCAGCTTGATTCTTGGACCCGAATCACAAGCTTCAATGGACTTCCAACTCGCAAGATGACCCAGCAATTTGACGCGTTGGTGCTCGGCGGCGGCGCCGCAGGCTTGATGTGTGCCCTGGAAGCGGGCAAACGGGGACGGCGCGTCGCGGTAATCGAACGATCCGAACGCGTAGGGAAGAAAATCCTGATCTCCGGCGGCGGACGCTGCAACTTCACCAACATTCACTGCCGTCCGGAAAATTTTATTTCCGCGAATCCGCACTTCGCAAAATCAGCGCTGGCTCGTTACACACCTTCGGACTTCATCGCCTTGGTAGAGAAGCACAACATTCCATATCACGAGAAAACGCTCGGCCAGCTTTTTTGCGATGGCTCTGCTCGCGACATTGTGGCGATGCTTGAGCGCGAATGCCACGATGCCGGAGTTCGTATTTTTGTGAACACCTCAATTCAGGAAATTCTGAAGCCGGGCGATTTCGTCCTACGTGTCGGAGAAAGTGAATTCCGCGCTCCGATTCTGGTAATCGCCAGTGGAGGTCTTTCGATTCCGAAGATGGGTGCGACGAGCTTTGGGTACGACGTGGCGCGGCAATTCGGGTTAGCTATTCGCGAACCTCGGCCTGCCTTGGTACCGTTCGTGTTCAACGAAGAAGATCGCAGCAGATATTGCGATCTAGCCGGAGTCTCGGCCGACGTCGCAGTTTCTTCTGGCCGGCAGCAGTTCCGGGAAAAGATGCTGATCACGCATCGAGGATTAAGCGGGCCAGCCATTCTACAGATTTCGTCTTATTGGAAACCTGGTACGGCTGTTGTTATTGATCTGGCTCCTGGTTCAGATGTGACCGCAGCCCTTCGCGAGTCCGGGGCGCAGAGAAATATTACGAGCATGAAAGCTGCGCTGCAGAACTTTTTGCCGAATCGTTTTGCCAATCGCTGGCTGGACCTGCATCCGCCCGCCGGGCGGACAAACTCGGCGCTCGCGGAATTGGAGCATGCCTTACACAACTGGACGGTGATCCCGGCCGGCACTGAAGGTTTTGCTAAGGCGGAAGTCACCGCGGGCGGAGTCGACACTGACGAATTGTCCGCCAAGACTATGGAGAGCTGGAAAGTGCCCGGCTTATTTTTTATCGGCGAAGTAGTTGATGTGACCGGCCATCTGGGAGGCTTCAATTTTCAATGGGCATGGGCGTCAGGCGCCAGCGCCGGCCGCGCAATGTAGGCGCGGGCGTCATCGCCCGTGCGGTGTCACGAGAAATCCTTAGGCCAGAACTGCTTGATACTCCTCATACGCGCCCTTGAAATCCGTGAGTTTGTGGTCCGTTTCGAAATGCCAAATCCTGGTTGCGACTTCGTCGATCAGATCGTGATCGTGTGTCACTAATAGCACCGTACCCTGATAACGCTGCAGTGCAATGTTCAGCGCATTGATCGACTCCAGATCCAGGTGGTTGGTCGGTTCATCGAATACCAGCACATTCGGCTTTTGCAACATGAGCTTGCAAAAAAGTAATCGCGCCGCCTCGCCACCAGACAAAACGTCAGTGCGCTTCAAGGCGTCTTCGCGCGGGAACAGCATCTGACCGAGCAGGCCGCGGATCTCTTCATGCGCAGCGGATGGATCCCATTGATGCAGCCATTCGAATACCGTCATTCCGCCTTCGATCAGAGCGCGGTGATCCTGGGCGAAATATCCGACATTAGCCTCGTGTCCCCAGATTACTTTCCCGCTGGTGAGGAACGCTCCATCGTAGCCGCTGGTCTTGCGCAGTTCGGCGTCGGGAGTCGTCGGAGAATTCGCTAGCAGCGCATTCAGCAAAGTTGTTTTGCCCGCGCCGTTCCGGCCCATTAAAGCAATTTTCTCGCCTCGCATTACGCTGGCGGTGAACTTTCGAATGACTTCAGCATCGCCGTAGGATTTCGTAACCCCTTCCAATTCAAGAATGTGTTTTCCAGAAGGACGCTTCTGCTCGAATTTCAAAAACGGACGCTGGATGTTTGACTTGGCGAGTTCGGTGACCTGCAGGCGCTCGACTTCTTTGCGCCGCGACTGCACCTGGCTGGAACGGGTTCCGGCGGAGAAACGCGCGATGAACTCGTTGAGCTGCGCGATCTTCTTTTCACGCTGCGAATTTTGTCCTTCGATTTGCGACCGAATCTGCGTCTTCGCCACGACCATATCGTCGTAGGTGCCGGTGTAAGTAATGATGGTTTGATAGTCAATGTCGGCGATGTGGGTGCAAATGCTGTTGAGAAAATGGCGATCGTGTGAGATCACGATTAGGACGCCGTCATAATTATTCAGAAATCCCTGCAGCCAGTGGATCGAGTCGAGATCGAGGTGGTTCGTAGGTTCGTCGAGCAACAGTGCGAGCGGATGACCGAACAATGCCTGTGCGAGCAGCACGCGAACTTTTTGCCCGCCTTGCAGCTCTCCCATTTTTCGTTCGTGCAATTCATCAGGAATGTCGAGGCCTTGCAGCAGAATCGCAGCGTCAGTCTCCGCCGTGTATCCATCTTCTTCACCGACGATGCCTTCCAACTCGCCCAGCTTCATTCCATCTTCATCGGTAAGTTCGGCCTTCGAATGGATTCGGTCACGTTCTTCCATTGCCGCCCACAGGCGCTTGTTGCCCATCATCACCGTATCGATTACGCGATAGGAGTCGAAAGCAAATTGGTCCTGACTCAACACGCCGAATTTTTTCGGGCGCACCACCGTTCCTTTCTGGGGATCGAGATCGCCAGTAAGAAGCCGCATAAAAGTGGTTTTGCCCGCGCCGTTGGGACCGGTCAGACCATAGCGTTTGCCCGGCGTGAACGCGGTCGAGACATCTTCAAACAGAACTTTGGCGCCGTAGCGCATGGAAACGTTGCTAACTGAAATCATGATTTCTCAAGGGAACTGCGGAAAATTTGCCCAAAAGGCGGGGACGCAGCTACTGTAATTAGGATATCACGGTGCACCCTCAGATCTTTGATTCGCCGCAAATCCGCCGCAATCGAAGGTCACATGTTAGCCTTTTGTTCCCGGCTACTTATACTTTGAGGAATTCATGAAAGACGTTCAATCTGCTCACCTTGACCTTCAGGCAATCGCCAAACAAATCATGTTGGACCACGGGTTCGAGCCCGATTTTCCTCCGCAGGTTGCGCAGCAATTGGCCCAACTGAAAGCGCATGCGCCACAAGTTGCGCCCGCAGCCGAGATTCGTGATCTGCGAAATTTGCAGTGGTCTTCTATCGATAACGATACCTCTCGCGACCTCGATCAAATCGAAGTGGCTGAACGGCTGCCAAACGGAGACATCAAAGTGCTGGTGGGAATCGCAGACGTCGATGCCTTCGTGCCCAAGCATTCTGCGATTGATGAGCACGCGGCCAAAGAGACGACTTCGGTTTACGCCGGTGTTCGCATCTTCCCAATGTTGCCAGAGGAACTTTCCACGGGCGCAACGTCATTGCTTGAAAACGCGGACAAACTAAGTATTGTCATTGAGTACGCCGTCGATGCTGAAGGCTGCGTTACGTCGAGCAACGTTTATCGGGCAATCGTTCGCAATAAGGCGCAGTTGGCGTACAACGCCGTTGGAGCCTGGCTTGAGGGAACGGCGGCTGCTCCTGCGAAAATATCCGTTTCGGCTGAGTTGCAAGCGCAGCTCAAGTTGCAAAATGAAGCGGCACAGGCCCTGAAGAATCAGCGCTACCGGAATGGCGCCCTCAACATTGAAACCAGCGAGATTCACCCAGTCCTACTGGATCAGCAGGTCGTGGATGTTGTAAGCGAAGAAAAAAATCCGGCGACGGACTTGATCGAAGATTTCATGATCGCCGCTAACGGAGTCGTTGCGCGCATGCTGGAGAAAGTATCGTCTTTACGGCGTATTGTGAAAACGCCCGAACGCTGGGATCGGATTGTGCAGCTGGCCGCGCAACACGGCGGAAAGCTTCCACCCGATCCCGATTCCAAAGCCCTCAATGATTTTCTGCTCGAGCGCAAAGCGGCTGATCCAGATCACTTTGCTGATCTTTCGTTGGCGGTAATCAAACTGATCGGTCCGGGCGAATATGTTCTCGAACGTCCCGGAGATCCAGTGCAAGGGCACTTCGGCCTTGCCGTGCAGGATTACACGCACTCAACAGCGCCGAACCGCCGGTTTCCGGATGTCGTTACCCAGAGACTGATCAAGGCCATGCTTGCCCACCAACCCGCTCCTTATTCCGATGACGAGTTAGAAGCCATTGCCAGCAATTGCACCACGAAGGAAGACGCTGCGCGAAAAGTTGAGCGCGAGATGTCGAAACGATTGGCAGCGGTTGCCATGAGCCAACGGATAGGCCAGATATTTGATGCACTCGTGACCGGCGCAACTCCAAAAGGAACTTTTGTGCGCGTGCTGCAACCGCGTGTCGAGGGATTGTTGGCCCAAGGACAACAAGGCGTGGACGTCGGTGACAGGTTACGGGTGAAGCTAATTCGCACTGACGTTCAGCGTGGTTACATCGATTTCTCCCGCGCGTAGGCAGGACGCGGAAAAGTGAGGGTAGTCCTTACGATACACGCGTAGGCCGGACGCCCTCGTCCGGGCGGCTGAGGAAAGCTCAGCAGGGTTTGCGGAAGCACGCGGCTAAAGACCAGCCCATATATAGGTGAAACTCATCCCTTTTTCTGTTCGAGCTCAGCCCAGCGCGAGTAAAGTTCATCCGCGATTTTCTGCGCTTCGTCCATCTCGGCATGCGCTATAACGAGACGTGGGCCATCACTCGCGATCGCCGGATCTTCGAGCTGCGTGCGTCTCTCCTGCAGCACCTGCTCGGCTTCGACAACGCGTTGCTCGATGGTTGCATATTCGCGCGCTTCGAGATATGAGAGCTTTTTCTTGGCGGCTGCAAGCTCAGCAGGAGTCGCAGCGCGCCTCGGTTGATGAGCGCCTGAAGAAACCGGCTTTGCCGGTTGCTTTCGTTCCGCCTGCCAAGCTTCCCATTGCGAGTAATCCGCAAAACTCGCTGCTCCGCCGTGGCCATCGAGTCCAAGCACGATGGTCGAGACGCGATCGAGCATATAACGATCATGCGTGACCAGCACCAACGCGCCGCGATATTCGAGCAGATTCTCTTCCAGGATATCGAGGGTTGGAATATCGAGATCGTTGGTGGGTTCGTCGAGAAGGAGCACATCGGCGGGCTGAAGCATCAATTGCGCAATCAACACGCGCGCCCGTTCGCCTCCCGAGAGCCGTCCAATCGGCTGATTGAGTTGCTCGCCGGTGAACAAAAACCGCGCCGCCCACGATGCCACGTGAATCACGCGGTCCTGATAGATCACCGAATCGCTGTCTGGCGCCAGTGCGCGGCGCAGGGTGATGTCGGGATCGAGTTGGCGAGTTTGATCGAAGTGTACGATTCGCAACCAGTCGGCGCGGTAAATTTCTCCAGCAGTCGCGGATAATTCTCCCCGCAACAAACGGAGGAGGGTGGTTTTGCCGCTACCATTTGGGCCGACCAGGCCGACCCGCATCCCAGCCGTGATCACGAAGTTGAGTCCTTCAAAAAGACTACGGCCGCCAATTTCATAACCCACTTCTTCGAGTTCAATCAGTCGCTTGGTTTTGCGGTCGGTCGCAGAGAAATCGATGTTCGCAGTTGCAGCGCGGGTTCTGACGTTCAGATCCGCCAGCTCATTCATCAAGTCGCCGGCTTTGTCGATCCGCGCTTTGGACTTGCGCGTACGCGCTTTGGCTCCGCGACGCAGCCATGCGATTTCATTGTGTACCAGATTTTCCAGCGCTTCCTGGCGCTTTGCCTGCGAATGGAGAAATTCTTCCTTCTTCTCGAGAAAAGTACTGTAGTTTCCGCGCACACGAAGCAGTCCATCCGGATAAGCGCGATTTAGCTCGGCCATCTCGGTTGCAACGTTCTCAAGAAAATAACGGTCGTGACTGACCACTACGCAGGCGAACGCTGCATTTTGAAGAAGTGCCTCGAGCCACTCGATCCCGGCCAGATCGAGATGATTGGTCGGTTCATCGAGCAAAAGAATATCGGGATTCTGCACCAGCGCTTCGACGATTGCCAATCGCTTTTGCCAGCCTCCCGACAACGCGGCTGCGGGTTGTTCCAGGTCGTCGAAGCCCGCACGCCCGAGTGTTTCGGCAAAGCGGGTGCCGCGCTCAGTCCCGGATACAGCGGCGCGATCCAGAGCTTTTTCGACCACCGAGCGAACGCTTTCGCCCGACGCAAATCTCGACTCCTGCAACACGCAAGCGAGGCGCACGCGTTTGCGAATCGCAACATTGCCGCCGTCAGGACTTTCGTCGCCTGCCAGAATTCGAAGAAGGGTAGACTTCCCCGAACCGTTTGGACCGATGAGGCCGATGCGGTCGCCTTCAGAAACAGTAAAGGAAATCTCTTGAAAGAGCTGGGTCGACCCGAAAGCTTTTGAGATGCCCTGTGCGTTGATGATCGGCGCCAAACGACTATACTCCGCGTCCTATGAGTTGTTGGGAATGTGCCGGTTCGAAGCATTAAGAACCGCGATCGAACGGATCACTTCCTCACTAACTCTATCATCGCAATTTCCGGAGGACAGTTGTAGCGGACCGGCAATAGCGAGCAACCAACCCCGGCGCAGGTATAGCCAACCATGCCGGCACGTTGCCACACTCCTTCGGTATAACTCTTCGGGCAATCGGCGTTGCTGAGAATGCTGCCGATCAATGGCATACGAATCTGCCCGGCGTGAATATGACCGCAAAGACAAAGATCGATGCCCGCTCCGGCCGCCTTTTCGAAGATTTCGGGCGAGTGGGCAAGTAGCACCTTGAACGCCTTATCCGGCACACCCTCGAGAGCGCCATCCAAATCGTCAAAGCCGTAACAGTGCGGATCGTCCACGCCGACCACCCAGAGGCTGGGTCCTGCTCGCCTGATCTCGATGGATTCATTGATCAGCATCCGCACGCCCAATTTTTCGATTTCTCCAGCCATATCGGATTCGTCGTGATTCCCCATCACCGCAACCACGCCGTGGTCCGCGTGCACGCTGGACAGTATTGTGCGCAGGCGCGGATAAACTTCTGGACACGGCCCCACGAGCTCGAAGCGGTAGTCCCCGGTCATCACGCAGAGGTCGGCATACAAGCCCGCAATATGATCCGCCACGATCTCGGCCAGTCCGTCCATGCCATCGATGTGCAGGTCCGCCAGTTGCAGTATGCGAAAACCATCGAAGCTCGCGGGAAGGTCCTGAAATTCCAAACGCACATTTCGCACGACCGGCTGCAGAGCGTTACGAAGTCCGCGTGAGTAAATTCCCGCCAGTTGCAAAATAGTGCGCAGAATCGGGCGCGCAATGCGCTCGCGCATTACCAGCGTATCTTTGTGGACATGCTTTAATTCGCCGGAACTCATGGCCGCTTCAATGACCCGGCGCGGGGCGAGACGCTTCTCCAGATCGTGGGCTAATTTAAATTCGCTGTCGGAATGGATCACTGGTATCTGATGTTTCAGAGTGGATCTGCGTTGTTTCGCAGCGGATAATCGCCGCCATTCGAGACTACACCGTTTGCAGGAGAGACTCTAGTGGCAGCTTCGAGGTGTTGCACCAAAGTAATTGGGGGTAATTCATTTCGGACTCAGACGGGCGCGAGATCGCCGACATAAGACCAAGTTCAAGCCTTGACACTTGCGGGACCAAAACCCTGACGGAATAATTGTCCAGCGTTCGCGAATGATGAAGCGAAATCAAGAGAACCTTATTCGACCGGTCATGCCCGAACTGGATACGGTGCGAGGACTGGCTATCCTGCTCGTTCTCTTTTTCCATGGCTTTGGTTTTCAATTCGCTTCGGCGCCGCTACCGAGTCTAGCCCATCTATTCGTGGTCGCGACGATGCCCGGATGGGTCGGAGTTAATTTATTCTTTGTCCTGTCAGGCTTCTTAATTACCGGAATTTTGCTCGACAGCAAGAACCATCCTCACTACTACCGACGGTTTTACGTCCGCCGCGCGCTCCGCATACTGCCGGCTTACTATGCATTTCTTTTGCTTTTGGCAGTTGCACCCAAAACGGGCTGGTTAGATCATCCCCAAGTCTCATGGCAATTCGTCGGCTTGAGTTTCCTTTACCTGTCGAACGTCACAAATCTGTTTGCAGTGCCAATGCAATACGGCGCGTTGTGGTCTTTAGCGGTTGAAGAGCACTTTTATCTGGGTTGGCCGTTTGTCGTGCGTGCAACCTCACGAAAGACACTTGCTCTATCTGCATTGGCGGTCGTTTTTATTTGTCCGGTGCTTCGCGCAATTGCCTTCATGCGAGGCGATCAATATGGAGCAGGCTACACATGGCTGGTGGCCGATGGATTGGCCGTCGGTTCGTTACTGGGACTGCTCAGCCGTGGTTGCTTGTCTGACCGCAAGCGCATGAAGTGCGTCTCGATATTGAGTATGAGCAGTGCTGCCGCATTACTGATTATCGGAGCGCCTTACGGAATATTCCTTAATCGCACTCTGGTGGGTGGCGTTTTGCGGCCCACGGCGTTGAATCTATTTTTCGCAGGAACTCTAGGATCTTTGCTGGTGATTGGCACCAGCAATTTGAAATGGATCGTGCAACGACCTATTTTGCAATTCTTCGGACGAATCAGTTATGGCCTGTATCTTTTTCATATGCTGGCTTTTGATTTTGCCGACCACCTACTGGGATTGTTTGCGCGAAATGCAGAGCATATAGTTCCAACCAATTTTCCGCTGATGTGTTTGCGTTTCGCCGTGGCCGCAACACTGGCTACGACGATTGCGGCGTTGTCCCGGAAATATTTCGAAGAATGGTTCTTGGGTTTGAAGGAAAAGTTAGCATCGCCCGCAAAAAATCGCCGCAATATCAGAATGGCTCCGTCTCTTGATCCTGCGGTCACTCTCAGCGCAGCGCTTAAATAGGGGATTCCTGCGGCACGTCCGGCATGCAGCTTTATTTATGGGAATCTATGGTGGACCTGGTCGGGTTCGAACCGACGACCTCTTCCATGCCATGGAAGCGCGCTCCCAACTGCGCCACAGGCCCACTGAAGAACAGATAAACGATCCGGTGCAGAGACACCGGATGAGATAAATCAATTCTCGCTTACCAGATGAGGTTAGTCAAACGCCACGGTACTGCGCCGAACCGATCTCGTCCCCGTTTCTGCGATTTTACGAAAACTGAGAAAATGGATATGCTGAATTCAAGTGATTAATTCATGAAACTTTATCCAATTTGGGTTCTGAGGTTGTGGGTTCTGCCTTTTCTGGTGACTGCGGCGACGGCCCAGGTGGCTTCTCATCAGGATTCGGCTGCCAAGGCGCCGCCGGTTCCTTACGCCTCGGTCAGCCAACTGAATCTGATGCTGTCGCAAGTGGAGCAAGTCTCTCAGGCTACACAAGCGGATTTGGCCAAATTACGAATCGAGAAATGGAAGACTGATTCGAATACCAAGCGAGGCACCGAGTCGGACGTGGAATCGATTCAGCGCAATCTGCAAATGGCGCTTCCGGAAATCATCGGCCAGTTGCGCGCTTCGCCGGAAAACATTGCGATAACTTTCAAGCTCTACCATAATCTTGACGCGCTTTACGATGTGTTCGCACCGGTAGTCGAGTCTGCCGGAGCGTTTGGGCCCAAGGACGAATTCCAATCGATGCAAAACGATTTCAACGCGCTGGAGCGATCGCGGCGAGATCTGGCTGAGCGGATGGAGAGCCTGGCCGGCGCAAAAGAAGGGGAACTGACGCAACTTCGAGGCCAAGTGCGGGAATTGCAGGCCGCAGCGGCTCCTCCTACAACCACCAAGAAAGTTGTGGTAGATGACACACAGCCAGAGAAAAAGCCGATCAAGAAAAAATCGGCGACAAAATCCACCAAGCCAAGCACGCCTGCGACTACACAGAAATCAGGATCGAGTACAACTTCGCAGCCGCAGGCTCAGCAACCGCAATCCCAACCACAGCTCTGATCGCAAGCCGATGAGGCAGATCGTGCTAGCGCGAATCTTCGCGATGGCGCAGCCAATCCAGAAACATCTGCTCGATCGGTTTGTCGTAGGTCATCATTACGTGGCGGATAGTGTGGCCGCTGACGAAATGGCATACTTCTTCCGCCAGATTCTTGGCATGATCCCCGGCACGCTCCAGGGATTGCGTCATGAAAATGACTTGCAGGCTGGCCTGCCGATGTGCGCCTTCAGGATTTTCGATATGCCGCAGGAAAATCAGATTGCGCAGGCGGTCCATCTCCGCATCAGCGCGCAACACGTCCACAGCTTTTTTCACATCGCGAGTGGCAAAGGCGCCGCCAGCGTCGGCCAGCATTTTTTCGAGCACGGTGGCCATGTGCGTCAGGTCGCGTGTATCCTCGGGATCGATCCGCGGCCCCGCCGACTGCGCGCTGCTGGCAAAACTGAGCAGCAGGTCCCCAATGCGCTCCAGGCTGATCATGAATTTCATGCAGGCGAGCAACTCGCGAGCTTCGGCTCCACTCACTTGCGTAATGGCGAGCGTGACTCCATCGTCGATTTCGCGATCCAGCGTGTCGAGTTCTTTCTCCCGTTCCCGAATGGTATTGAGCAGCGGCGAAGAGCCAGTCGCGATACCTTCAGCCGCCGCCGCGGCAGCATCCCTCGCTACCGCACACGCTTCAATCGTCCTCTTTACCAGGTGCGAGTACGGCGGTTCAGGACGTGGGACGGACGCGGTACTCATCGAAACCTCCCGCACTTCACGAAATAGCGGACGCAATGCATTCGGTCCTCTTCGCTGCCGGTTTGGCGTGATGGTCACAGTGCAAGCATAGGTTCTTTGTATCGCGTATTTGTTAAAAGGTTGTAAATTCTGGATTATTGTGCCGCAGGCGTATCGCGCTGCGACCCGCGTCGCAAGGTGTCATCCCGAGCGAAGCGAGGGATCTGGGTTTTTGCCGCCACCGACGAAACCGAGATCCCTCGCTTCGCTCGGGATGACAACGCTACGGCACTGTCGGGAAGTCAATTTTCTCCAGGTGAAGGCCGCGAAGAATCGCTGGCAAGCGGTAGAGTAAACAAGAACACCGAACCATGGTTAAGCTCGCTCTCGGCGCGAATCGTGCCATCGTGCGCGAGCACGATGTGCTTCGCAATGGCCAAGCCTAGGCCGGTCCCGCCAGATTCGCGGGAGCGGGCCCGGTCCACGCGGTAGAAGCGCTCGAACAGGCGCGGCAAATGTTCAAACGGAATCCCCGGACCGAAATCACGCACATAAAATTCAACTCTGCGGTCGACACGTCGCGCTCCGAGCACTAACTGCCCACCCGACGCTGCATATTTGAGGGCATTATCGATGAGGTTGGAAAAAACCTGGTGGACTGCCTCGCGATCGGCGCTAACCAGTTCAGGCGCTGAATCCTCTACCTGCAAGTCAATGCCATGCGTCCGCGCCAGTTCGCGGAAGTTCTGTACCGCTTCCTGCAGCAATTCCGCCGCAGCTACCGGCTGGATATCAAAGCGCTGCTCGCGTGACTCCACTCTCGCCAGCGTCAGCAGATCTTCAGTCAGGCGAGACATGCGATGTGCATTCTTGCGAATAATCTCCAGAAACTCGCGCGAATGATTATTTTCCGCCGCGCCATCCAGTAATGTTTCCGCGTAGCCCTGAATCGACGTCAGCGGTGTACGCAGTTCGTGGGAAACATTGGCAATGAAGTCGCGGCGAGTTTTCTCAATGCGCTCGGTCTCAGTCAAATCACGCAGAACTGCGACGGCGCCGCCTCCCGGCATGGGAGCGGCGGTTACGTCGAAAGTTCGCGCCGGCACAATCGAAGTTGCCCGCGCAGTAAATACCCTCCCAGTCGCACTTGCGCCCCGCACCGCACGCAGAAAATCCGGATCGCGCACGGTCTCGACGATCGGAACATTCAGCCGTGTGCGTTGCGGAACCAGACTGTCCATTCTTCGATTAGCCCACTGCACATGATCGTCGGGGCCGACGGCGATGACCGCGTCCTCCATGCTGTTGAGCAAAGTTTCGAGCTGGCGCTGGCTGTTCTGCAGGGCGGCGAAGTTGTCTTCTACATGACGCGCCGTCTTATCCAACGCGGCGGCGAGTTGTCCTATTTCGTCGCTTGAAGTTTCAGCAATTCGCGCGGTGAGTTCGCCGCCAGCGACCTTGTTGGCAAATTCCACAATCCGTTGCAGCCGCCGCGCTGTGAACTGAGCCAGAACTGCGGCAAGGATCAATGCCACCAGGAATGCAAGTGCTGAACAAACCAGCAGAGTATTGCGAAAGTGCGAGGTAGTGGCTCCGAGGTCGGACAGAGGATAAGCCAAGCGAACCGCACCTCCGGCAACCGGCGCGGCTTCGTAAAGAAAGTCAATTCCCAACGTATGGCTTACCCGCGTATCAGTCCCCATTTCGCCCTTTAATGCCGCGACAAACTCCGGGCGCTGCGAGTGATTTTCCATCGTCGTCGCCACCGCCTCGGAGTCAGCCAGCACCTTGCCGGTAGCATCGATGACCGTGGCGCGCGCGCCGGCGGCCTGCCCCTCCTGCGAGACAATGTCCTGCAGATTATGTCCGCGGTCGGTGTTTACACGATTCGCGAACATAATCGTCTTCTGTTTTAAACTGCGATCGATTTCCTGGCGAAGTGAATTTTCCCAGGCGCGCCGAATAGAGAAGTCAAGCGTCAGAGTGGCGACCACGATGACGACGGCAAACGCGGCCACCAACCGCAGGAAAAGCCGGCTCCTCACTTGGGGGCCTCAAAGCGATAGCCCGCGCCGCGCACCGTCTTCAAATAACGGGGGTTTTCAGGATCGGGTTCAATCTTCTCGCGAATGCGCCGGACGTATACATCAACTGACCTCGGCGTTACATAAGCGGTATCCCGCCACACCGAGTCCAAAAGCTGATCACGACTGAAAACGCGTCCACTGTGCCGCGCGAAATAATCAAGCAGGCGAAACTCAGTAGCCGTCGTAGCTACGAGCTGACCGCTTACTGTCAGCGTCATCGCGCTGGGATCAATTTCGATCTCGCCCACTTTCAAAGGCGACTGCGACATCGGACGCTCGAACCGCCGCAACACCGCTTTAACTCTCGCCACCAGTTCGCGCGGGCTGAAGGGCTTGGGAATATAATCGTCCGCGCCCAACTCCAAACCGAGGATGCGGTCAGCTTCTCCGCTCTTCGCAGTAAGAAAAATCACAGGCGTCGACGCCAGCAACGGCATCTGCCGAATCTGGCGACAGAGTTCAAGGCCATCTCGTCCCGGGACCATGATGTCCAGAACAAAAAGCGTGGGCCGCTGCCGCTCGGCTTCCATGACCACGGTATTGCCGGTGGGAAAAAGTTTGACCGCGAATCCTGCCCCTTCCAGGTGATGCCGCACCAGCCGGGAAATATCAGGATCGTCCTCAACCACAAAGATGCTTGGTTTCACACGGGTATTGTAGCCGGGAGGCCGCAATATTGCCCCGATTGTAACCTGATTGAAACATTTCGACTCTAAGGGATAACCACTCTGCGGTATGAAATGGTGATTGTGCGCCAACCAACAAGCGAACAATCAGAGTCGGGGCTTGAGCACCGTGAGTAGACGCGCGACATGCGGGTGAGCCTTAGCCTGTTGAGCAATTCGTAGGATGATGGAGCCAGCCCATGGGATGCGGTGTCCAAATTGAAGCAGGTTCTCGACGCCATAGGTCGTCTCATGAGGTACGTTGCCGTAGGTGGGAGCAAACGTCAGAGACTTGCTCGGAGCGCTGCTGGCGATGTGCTTCTCGTTGCCCCACAATTCGGCCGTTCTTGTGGCTGGGTACAGCGCGGCATCGGTATTGATAGGCAGACGATAGTCATCTGGATAATGAGGAAAGAATCTCATCCGCGACTCGGTCTGACCCTGATTTTGCTCGAAGGTCAGCGGCAACCCTCTGTAAGTGAGATGCAGCTGTGTTTGGGCTTCTGCAACCGTCGCAAACGGAGCGGGGGTATCAGGAAGTTGGATCGGAATCTTCTCTAGAGGGGATGTTCTCTGCGTCCACAACAAGTGCGTGGAAAGCACCAGTAGTCCGACCAACAGAATCGGAGACCGCTGCGGGAATGAGAGAAATAAACCTCGCATCGAATTTCCTTTTGCAAGCGTCCAGGGTCGGGTCAGCGCTTTTCTTTCAAGGCTCAAGGTTGGCGGAAGTACGGCGCGGTGGGTCTTTGCGTTACAGCAATACTAGACAGTCCCTGGATGTGTGTCTGATCAAGATTGCTCACTGCCCAAACGGCCAGGGCAAGGGCGCGCGCCCGGAATCACGGACAGTTCGGAGAATAACCGCTGTTGATGCAGAAATCAGGCCGTAGCACTCACACATGGCTCATCGGTCAGCCTTCAGATGAGGCCCTTGCGGACTCGCTGCAGGAAATCCTCGCCATCAGCACGCGCCTTCTCCATGATCTTCGGATTGTTGCCGTGCTCGATTTCCATCTCTTGAAGTGCAAGTTCCACAGCGACCTTCGGTCTGAATCCTCGCTTTATGAGGGCCCGGGCACGCTCGGTGAAAGCGCTGTCACCATCCCGCTTTGCTGCCGGCATCACCGCAGAAAACCTGGTTGCGGCTTCGCAGGTGTGCTGGCGAAACTTGGCAGCGGCCAGACGGTCGTAAGCACCCTTTGCTTCTTCTCCGCTAAGCAGCGTAGGCACAGGGAATCTCCACTGACAGTTCGAGCACGCCCAGCCATTCACGTCGCTCTCCATCCAGATCAACGAGCGTTCCATATCGGCAACCCAGCACACTACCGTAATGAACAGTGACATCATAAGCGCAGTTACCGTCGAGAACCAATTGGCGCGGTTGGGGAGGCTCCTGAATCGCAGCCGTGCGGTTGGCGTGATTCGCGGGTTCGTCTGAGATGGAGGCTGACTGCGAAATAACTGTGTGAACCGGACTATTGCACTCACGACCGCTCAAGCAGTGTATGGGCGATGTTGGAGAGAGTTAACCAGCGGCGGGACTTGAGGCAGAGCTGTGCGGTCTCACGAAAACACGATATGCGCAACGGGCACCGGGCAGCAAGGGCACCCACAATCTGAGGTGCAACCCCAGGGCCCACGGGTGCTTCTACGGAGTAAGCTTAAATATCGTTCCCTCGCCGTAAGCGCCGCCTTGCATAGTGGTGCCGAAGAGATTGCCCGCAGAGTCCAGGACCAAACCTGCATAGGGAATGGTGCCATCTCCGCTAAAGGCGCCAAAGTGATGCAGCACGGTTAGCGTGCCGGTGGTGTCCAGCTTAAATACCGTTCCGTCTTTATAAGTGCCGCCGCTGACTGTAGTGCCATAGAGATTGCCTGCGGAATCCCGGACTAGGCCGCCGTAAGGGTATTCTCCTTCCGGCCCGCGTCCACCGGGACCGGGGAAGCTGTATAGCACGGCTGCAGTTGAGTTGCGCCTATCGAACTTGAAAATGGTCCCGTTGTTGTTGTCCCCACCAATGTAGGTAGCGCCATAAAGATTGTCCGCCGAGTCTCGAATTAAGCCCGCAGTCGGGCTCGCCCCACCGGGGGGTCCAGGGAAGCTATACAACGTGGCGTACTTACCGGTCGCCAAATTCAGCTTGTAAATCGTTCCTTGCCCGGACGTGCCCCCGTAGTAGGTTGTAGCATAGGCGTTGCCGGATCCGTCCTGCACTAGACCTGCGTAGGGACGTTTCCCGTCCTTTCCCGCGCCAAAGCTGTGAAGTAGAGTGAAGGTGCCAGTCGTGTCCAGCTTGAACAGCGTTCCGTGATTGAACGCGCCGCCCTCGAATGTCGTGCCATAGAGGTTGCCTGCGGAGTCCCGAAGTAGACTTGAGCTCGGAAATATACCGTCCGGCCCAGAGAAAGTGTGCAGCACGGTCAATGTGCCCTTGGAGAGCTTGAATACGGTTCCGCAGTCGCAGCCTCCGCCTTCCAGCTTCGCAGTACCGTAAAAGTTGCCTGCTGAATCCCGGATCAAGCCCGCGACGGGGTATGCTCCCTCTGGCACGCCATTAAGGCTGTGCACTACTGTTAGGATGTTTGAGGTGTCTAGCCTGAACACGGCTCCGAAGTCATCGGCGCCGCCTGCGATCGTTGTTCCGAAAAGATTGCCCGTCGGGCTCAAAAGCAGGCCCGCCATAGGGGCTGCGCCGTCGCCCCCTGCCCCGCTGAAGGAGTGGATAACAGTATAGGTTTGGCCCTGATAGGTTTGGCCCTGCGCCAATGGGGCAGCAAAGATGGCTGGCATGGCTACCATTGCTAACGTCAGCGCCGCGACTCGCGCATGGCGCCTAGGAGCTGAACCGTTAGTTTGCGTCGTGTTCGTCATCACCAAGCTCCTTACTTCTCGCCAAGTTTCAATCGTAGCCCTCAGCCCGGTCGCAAGTCCAGTTTTATCGTCAGTTCATGCTCTGTCGTTTTTCTATGTGGAGTCGCGTCCTTAGCCAATTTGCGTGGCGATTAGCAACACCAGGTTCGGCGGATGGCGCGCTCAGTTTTTACGAGAACAATGCCGAGACAACGTGCAGCCAAGCTGATTCGCGTTCGGAGGAACCATGACATCCCTTCGCGTACCTAATTTGGCACTAGCGAACCGGCCCAGGTCTTTGACTGTTAATTACTGGATTACCTATTCGGGGACGGCATCATTTACGATTAACCTCGCCAGCGCAGTGACCGGCACCGTGACCTACCACTGCTTCGGGCGCAACTGACAGTTGCACCAACGATGCAAGTCCTTTTGCCGTCCTGCGCACCTACCCACTAACCGATTGACGGCATCCCTGATTCCCCCTAAGATGTCTCGACCGTTGTTGCCGCATCGCACGCCATGATCGGCCAAACCATTTCTCACTACCGGATTCTGGAGAAGCTCGGCGGCGGGGGAATGGGTGTCGTCTATAAGGCCGAAGACCTCGCGCTGGGCCGTTTTGTCGCGCTTAAGTTTTTGCCCGATGAACTGGCGCAGGATCCGCAAACTATCGAACGTTTTCGCCGCGAAGCTCGCGCCGCATCAGCTCTGAATCATCCCAACATTTGCACCATCCACGAAATTGGTCAGCACGATGGACTGCTGTTCATCGTGATGGAGTGCTTGACCGGCAAAACCCTGAAGCACCTCATTCAAGGCGCTCCGCTTGAATTGGAAAGGCTGTTGGGACTCGGCATAGAAGTTGCGGACGCGCTCGACGCCGCCCACAGCAAAGGCATCGTCCACCGCGATATCAAGCCCGCAAATATTTTCGTTACCGACCGCGGACCGGCAAAAATTCTCGACTTCGGACTGGCCAAAATAGCCCACGCCAAGGCTGCCAGCGGCGATTCTCAAACCGTAGCAGACGCAGCCGCTCTCGACCTCACCAGCCCGGGAACCGCAGTCGGTACGGTCGCGTACATGTCGCCTGAGCAGTTGCGTGGACGGGAACTGGATGGCCGCACCGATCTTTTTTCTTTCGGCGTGGTGCTGTATGAAATGGCGACCGGCATCCTGCCATTCCGGGGAGAAACCTCTGCGGTCATTACCGAGTCCATCCTCAACCGAGCTCCCGCACCGCCAATTCGTTTGAATCCCGATCTGCCGTTGAAGCTGGAAGAGATCATCAGCAAATCGCTGGAAAAGGATCGCGATCTGCGCTGCCAGACAGCAGCGGAGATGCGGGCTGACCTGAAGCGCCTGAAGCGCTCACTCGATTCATCACGCACCGCGGTGGTGATGGAGAAAGCGGAGCCAGTCGCAGACGTATCAGCAAAACAACCTGCGGCGCGCAAGCGGTCTCCGCTTGCATTGGTCGCGGGCCTTTGTTCGCTGGTGGCGCTGGCCGCCGGTTTACTCGCTGGCAAAATGCTTTTTACCAGCGCTCCCGTGCAGCCGCCGCTTTACCGTCAGCTTACATTCCGGCGCGGCAGCATACGCTCGGCCCGCTTCGCGCCTGATGGACAGACCATTCTTTACAGTGCGGCCTGGCAAGGCGGTCCGCTGGATGTATTTACCGCGCGTCCCGAAGCGCCCGACGCGCGCTCCATGGGATTGAATCATACGCAGCTCGTTTCCGTTTCCTCCGCTTCGGAGATGGCCGTCCTCCTGAACAGCAAAGCGCTGGGCACATGGGTGAGCATGGGGACGCTGGCTCGCGCTCCGCTTGTAGGAGGCGCCCCGCGTGAACTATTGGAGCAGGTGCAATGGGCCGACTGGTCGGCGGACGGAAACAATCTGGCCGTGGTGCGTGATTTCGGCGGACGCAATCGCTTGGAATTTCCTATCGGAAAACCACTCTACGAAACCGGAGGCTGGATCGGGCATCCCCGTTTCTCGCCTTCGGGAGACATGATCGCATTTATCGATCATCCAGTTCAGGGCGATGACCGAGGCACGGTTTCTGTCATCGATCTCGCCGGACACAAGAAGAACCTCTCCGAGGAGTGGTACACGATTCAGGGTTTGGCTTGGTCGCCCAACGGCAAAGAAGTATGGTTCACTGCCAGCAAATCCGGGGTTGACCGCACGCTTTACGCTGCCACGCTGGATGGCAAGGAGCGCATGGTCCTGCGGCTACCCGGCGCATTGATGTTATTCGACATCTGGAAAGACGGACGCGTTTTGCTCATGCGCGCCAGTTGGCGGCGCGAATTGGTCGGAGTGATTGCTGGGGAGCCCAAACAACGTGATCTGTCCTGGCTCGATTATTCCTATCCGGCTGGACTTTCTGGGGATGGCAAGACGCTGCTGTTTGACGAAGAAGGCGGCGGCGGCTCGCTCGCGTATTCGAAATCCGGCGGGCTCTCCTATGCGGTTTACGTTCGCAAGACCGACGGCTCTCCTGCAGTTCTTTTAGGAGAAGGTGGAGCGCTGGCTTTGTCTCCCGACGGCAAGTCAGTTCTTTCACAAACTCAAGACACGCCCGCACAGTTGCGATTGCTGACTACGGGCGCGGGCGAAGCCAGGGATCTGACCAAAGACAATATGAACCACACCTGGGCCCGCTGGTTTCCCGACGGCAAACGCGTTCTGTTTTCAGGAAACGAACCGGGCCAGGGAGTTCGGCTCTACGCCTACGATTTGGCGACAGGGAAGAGCCAGCCGGTTACTCCTGAAGGTGTGGATGGCAACGCGTTTTTCGTTTCTCCCGACTCGCAGTGGATCGCCGGCATTGGCCCCGACCGCAAAGGATATCTTTACCCGGTAGCGGGCGGCGAACCTCGCGTGATCCCAGGTCTCAACCCCGGAGAACAACCGATCACTTGGACTTCCGACAGTCGCTCGCTTTACATTTATCAACCCGGCGAATTGCCAGCCAGCGTCTATCGTCTCGATATTCAAACCGGAAAGCGCACGTTGTGGAAGCAGCTCCTACCGTCCGACCCCGCGGGAGTCGAAACCATCGGCCCCATCCTCATGACGCCCGATGCGCAAACCTGCATATTCGGCTACCACCGCATGCTAGCTGATCTTTATCTGGTGGAAGGACTGAAGTAGCGTGTAGGCGCGAGCGTCACGCTCGTGCAGGCGTGACGAAAAGTCGTTCCTAAAAATATTAACTTTGACCGCAAGATCCGGATGGTCCGCCGAAGAATGCCGCCTTATGCTTCCAGCATTATGACAAGCAATGCGATACTTAATCTCATGGAAGCCAACGAAATGGCGGAAATCCAGCAAAGTCACGGCGAGGAAAATCAAGCCGAATACTGGCAGGCCGTGCTGGCCCGCGACGCCCGTCATGATGGGAATTTCGTGTTTGCCGTGTCTTCAACCGGAGTGTACTGCCGGCCTTCTTGCCCGGCT
>Ga0207031_10136_pt1 | contig 20606 bp, 29 predicted proteins | sample Alteio_BWMinCont_37_FD_153278 | JGI IMG/M metagenome (GOLD analysis project Ga0207031, IMG submission 153278) | Enriched cells from forest soil in Barre Woods Harvard Forest LTER site, Petersham, Massachusetts, United States -... | ecosystem: Environmental > Terrestrial > Soil > Temperate forest >... | reverse complement strand
GCGGGGAAGTTGGGGCTCTAGCTCCTTCCCTTTTAGGCCCGCGTGTAATACTGTCCACCATGAATCCACTGTCCAGGACTGTTGTCGTAACTTTGGCGATAGTCTTTCTAAGTACCGGCTGCACCAAACGAGTCGCAACCACGAAGCCCCCTGCTCCGCCACTGCCTGGACCAACAGCAACAGCTCGTGTCACTGCACCGAGTCTGCCCGAACAACGTTCTGCGGGTAGCTGCAAATCAGTCAACGGATTTCCCGACTCCACTTGTACACCGGGCGTAATCGACCCGAACGTCACGCAAAGCAACCTCAAGACTACGATATGTGTTGCAGGCTATACGAAGAAGGTTCGTCCTCCCACGAGGTATACCAACGCGCTGAAGATTCAGCAAATTCGCGAATATGGCTACACGGACACCAATGTTAAAGATTATGAAGAGGACCACTTCATCCCGCTGGAACTCGGGGGTAATCCAACTGATCCGAAAAATCTGTGGCCAGAACTCGGTCCAACACCGAACCCAAAGGATAGCGTCGAGGGAAAATTGAAACGTCTTGTGTGTTCGAACGAGATGACTCTCGAAGAAGCTCAGCAGCGGATTCGCACCGATTGGAAGACCGCCGTCCCGTAGCGCCCGACTGACCACTCGCTTTGACGCCTACACCGTCACTCCGGCGGGTGACAAACCTTACAGTCCGTGTACCGCCTTTTTAAAGAAACTCTTTTTCAAAACGACTTTTGTTCTGGAAACCGAACAAATCCGGGAATACGCGGCCAACCTAAGTCGGTGCCCGTCGTGGGCGCTACTTCGAAACCATTGCCGCCGACACCCCGAGAATCACGGCCAGCATCCACAGGAAGATTGCACAGTAATCGGCGCTGGAGGTTGCAGACGCAAAAGGCTCCTTGGCCTTTCTGTTGGCTTGCGCGTTCCACCAACAACCACAGAGAAAGGCAACTATGGCCGCTATCGTAAGCAACCGTGAGTTCGTCACTCTGTGCTGGTAGTTTAGCGCAAGGGAAGCTTCGAGGAGTGTTATTTTCAATCCTGCACGTTAAAATAACGGCAAAGCTTGGAAAGGTGCGTGGACGCCTAAGACTCCGGCCAGGTGGTAAGGTTGCAACGCCGGGTTACCCTGAGTGCTGCAAGGGAGTATACTTGGGGCACTCGATTCCTAGAGCTCCGCCGCACGACAAATCGGGACCTCTCTTCCAACCGAGTGGAAAGAGGTATTCGTGCGATGCAAACCCTATTGCGCTTTCTTGTTGTTTGCCCTTTTGTGGCGCTGAGAGAAGCTCCCAACCATGCTTTCTTGACCGTCCCGGCAGGATCGATCATCGAAGCCGAGCATGAGCCGGTTGGGTTTGGCATCCTCGCTGTAAGACTGGGCGGGCAAGAGTTGTGGGCCTTCTACCGTGACCTTCAAGAGTGCTGCACAATTCCTTGATCGTTTTATCTGGCGTCTAATTACGTCTTCATCCTTGCTGACCGGCACCGTACGATCCTTCCGGACTCGGGTAACGGCGATCGTGAAACTATCGCCGCTGCTCGCCGAGAATCACGCCTGATATGCTCGGCGTAGTATGCCGGAAGTCACAGTAGACACCTCTCGCCTGTTCATCGAACTTGGTTGTGCGGTCGTCGGCCTAGCCGTTCTCGCGCGGCTAGCAAACCGGTTGGGTTTCTCGGCAATACCGCTCTACCTGCTGGCTGGTTTGGCATTCGGCAACGGCGGCCTGGCACCGCTTAATTTCAGCAAAGAGTTTGTTCACAGTGGTGCGGAGATCGGTGTTCTCCTACTATTATTCATGTTAGGACTCGAATACACAGGGGAAGAATTAAAACAGGATCTGCGCGCCGGATTGGCGGCAGGGCTGGCTGATTTCGTGCTGAATTTCGCCCCCGGTTTAATTGCGGGGCTCGTGCTCGGTTGGAGGCCTTTGCCCTCAGTCCTGCTTGGTGGTGCGACTTACATTTCGTCATCTGGAATCATTGCGAAAGTATTGGCCGAACTCGGAAGGCTGAAGAATCTGGAGACACCAGTCATTCTCTCCGTCTTGGTACTAGAGGATCTAGCAATGGCGGTGTACCTGCCTATTGTTGGAGTCCTGCTTGCAGGAGGCGGGCCGTTAACGGTCGCTCTTTCCGTCGCCGTCGCAATTGTCGCGGTGTCTGTCGTGCTTTTTGTCGCAGTCCGGTACGGGCGGAAACTCAGCGGTTTTGCCGCGCACCAATCTGATGAGATCATTTTGCTCACAGTTCTTGGGACCATCCTGCTAGTGGCTGGGATAGCGCAGCATTTTCAGGTATCAGCCGCGATCGGGGCCTTTCTGGTGGGGATCGCCGTTTCTGGACCGATCGCAGAACAGTCACACCGATTATTTGCGCCGCTACGCGATTTGTTCGCAGCGACGTTCTTTTTCTTCTTCGGACTGGAGATTGATCCGGCGACGTTGCCGCGAGTGATCCCTATCGCGGTCTCGTTGGGATTGGCGACTGCACTCACGAAGGTGCTCACAGGGTACTGGGCCGCACTGAAGGTAGGCGTCGAACGGCAGGGGTGTGTTCGCGCCGGGACTGCGCTGATCGCGCGTGGTGAATTCTCCATTGTCATCGCAGGTCTGGGCGTGGGAATCGAGCCCCAACTAGGGCCTCTTTCGGCAGCTTACGTGCTTTTCCTCGCGATTCTCGGCCCAGTTCTTGTCCGCGTATCAAAGTGACGAAGCAGCGGTAGGGACTCGATTCGTCGATACCCTGCCGTTGACTAGCACCATCCCGCTAGTTCGCCTTTCCTTCGCCTATAATAATCCTGTGCCAAACGTCCGTTCCTGCCTCGTCTCATTCACCGACACCGAAGGCATCGAGCACTCCATTCGGGTTCCCGCCGAGAGTCTCTACGAGGCCGCTATCGAAGCTATGGGGGCATTCCGGCGTGGCACTTTTGCCGAAATGACCTTTGGAGCAGGAACGCAATTGAGGATTCGCGTGAGAGCGCCGGAGGAAGAGCACACGGTGACCGTGGGCAAGGTGCTCTCGTGGTTGGAGGGCGGGGCAAGAAGTCCGAGGGAGCTGGTGAAGAAGAATCGATTACGAGAGCGACTGAGAAAATGAACACGTGCTGACGGTTCGATTCTTCGGTGACCCTGGCTACTCGGCGCTCCTGCAACAGCGAGAGTGCCTGAAGCCATCGCGAAGAAGAATGAGGGCTTGCAATTGTGAAATTGAGTGGGGACAATTCTGGTTAGCGCGTAGCTGTCAACTCAGTGGAACGTTGGAACACAAAAATGGAATACGAGTTTTATCACCCCGGATTGGTAGGCCTTATGTCATAGACAAACTTTCACAGGAGTAACCAAAATGATGTACACTCAGCCTTACCCATGGATCGGCTTACGCAAGCTGATTCATTTTTCTCTCACCCTCGCGGCCCTCAGCCTGGCCGCCCCTCTGTTCGCAGCGCCATTCGCCTATGTTGCGGGTTCTAATACTGTCTTAGTGATCGACACAGCCACCAACACGGTGGTTACAACGATCTCAGGATTTAGTGGCAACGTGGCGATCACGCCAGATGGAGCTTTCGCCTATGTTGCTGGTGGTACCGTTACAGTGATCGCGACGGCAACTAATAAGGTCGTGGCGACGACGACGATCCCAGGTGGTGCCTATGGGGTGGCGATCACACCAGATGGAGCCTTCGCCTATGTTGTTGGACTTTCCAACAATGTCACAGTGATCGCGACCGCAACCAACAATGTGGTCGCGACCATCCAGGTGGGAATTTCACCCCGCGGAATCGCGATCACACCGAATGGGGCCTTCGCCTATGTAGTGAATAGTGGATCGAACAGCCCCGGGGGTCCCGCCAGCGTTTCGGTGATCGCCACGGCTACCAAGGCGGTGGTCGCCACGATCCCCGTAGGACGTGCGCCACTTGGAATTGCGATCACTCCGAATGGGGCCTTCGCATATGTGACGAACAGTCAGGAGTTCGTCAACATCCGTGGCACAGTTTCGGTGATCAGTACAGCAACTAACAAGGTAGTCGAGACGATCTCGGTGGGATTTGGAGCCGTTGCAGTGGCGATCGCGCCAGATGGAGCTTTCGCCTATGTGGCAAATCAAGGTTTTAGTTTAGAGACGGAAACCGTTTCAGTGATCGCGACCGCAACCAACAATGTGGTCGCGACCATACCTGTAGGGGGAGCTGTCTATGGACAAGGACCCACTAATGTGGCGATCACGCCAGATGGAGCTTTCGCCTATGTTACGACTTATAACGTACTCTTCGAGAACGGCCCCGGTACTGTATCAGTAATCGCGACGGCAACTAATAAGGTCGTGGCGACGATCCAGGTGGGAATCCAGCCGTTTGGTGTGGCTATAACCCCGCTTCCACAGCCGCTACTCTCCGTTTCCGTCACTCCGAATTCTGGCTCCGGCGCCAACCAGATTTTCGCGTTTCACTATGCGGACTCGAAAGGCTTCGCTTCTCTGACCAATGTTTACGCTGGCTTCGGCCCGACTGCGTACGTCGAACATTCCTGCCGCGTCGAATATTATCGCGGCATAAACAAACTCTACCTAAAGAACGATGCTGGTACCGCGTTCTTGGGACCGCTTACACCAGGATTGCCGGGAACCCTCTCGAACAGCCAATGCACGCTGGATGCCGGTAAATCATCGGTAGCCGGTTCCGGCGACATACTCACGCTGAATTTGGCGTTCAGCTTCAAGCCGACCTTCGTAGGAATGCAGGGAATCTTCTCGTACGCGATCGACAAGAGCGGTCTGACAACTCCAGGACGCCAAAAAGTCGGGACCTGGGACGTGACGCCCTGATCTCGGAATTCATGCGACGCTCTTGAAATCACCTTTCGCAACTTCGGTCGGGGTTGGAAAGAGCGGCCACACATTGGCAAACAAAAGAGGAGTCGATTACGAGAGCGACTGAGGAAATGAGCACCAGCTAGGTCCGATGCTTCGGTGCCCCGAACAACCTGCGCTCGGTAGTCCGCTAAATGTAGGTTGACACGTAATGAATCGATCGGGTGGGTTTGCACCTCGCACGAGTGCGAAGGTCCCATCATGAGTGCAAAGGCATCCTCTCGGTCGATCCCGAAACCGGCGAACTCGATCCACCGGCGGAGATAGCGAAACCCGCGTTTTGCATTTGCCCTTGTCATGAAGTGGTGGGCAGGGGGTAGCTGCGAGTGGTCCGCTGCTATCCAGGATGTAGTACAGCTTCTTCGATGCGAGGCTTGAGATTTCTTACTTCCCTTGTTTCTTCCGCTTCGCCGCCCAATACGCCTTCATGCGTTGAGATTGTGCCTTGCGTGCTGCGGCGGACAGCCCCTTGCGTTTCTTAGCGGTCGGAGCAGGCAGGGGAACAACCGGAGCCAGAGGAGCAGCGGCAGCAGGGGAATTCTTCGGCGGACGGCCACGCCTCTTGATAGGCCCCTGGAGAGCTTCAATCGCCCGGTTGAGCTTCTCGCGCTCTGCGATGAGCAGCGCGATGATTTGTTCGGTCGGCATAAGTAGCTAATGTATCACCTCGGTTTAGCGGCGACGCGGCGAATTAACGCGCGTCAACACGATGCGAGGATATGTCCCGTTCATTACGGGCAAAGGTGATTTGGGTCGGCTATTCATTGGAATCTCAACCTTGCGTTGAGGAGTCCTAATTGGAGCGAAGGCGCCATACTCTTAAAGACATCAAAGCAGTTCCCCAGAACGCCGCTTGAGCCAATGAGAAGCACCGACAGTAGCTCAAGTGGATTCAAACGGCGTTGCCCGGAGCGACTGACGAAACTAGGCGACCTCATGCCGGGCAGGCAGAATTGGCGCATCAACGATCGAGCACTATCCAAACGGGAGCGTGGTCGCTCGCGTTTTCCTCACCGCGAACCCATCGGTCTCCACCCCCCCTGCACGAGTCGGTCGCAGACTGTTGGAGAGAGGAGGAAATGATCCAGCCGCATCCCCTTATCTAATGTCCACCGATTACGTTCGTAATCCCAGAACGTCCAGAGCGGCCCCTGGGGTTGCAGTCTTCGCAGTGCGTCCGTCCAGCCCTGAGCTAGCAGCCGAGCATAGGCTTGGCGACTCTGAGGTTGAATCAGGGCGTTGTTATCGAGAGATCGCGTTCGATAGATGTCCTCGACGGTCGGTACGACATTGTAATCGCCGGCCAAGACGACCGGCACGCCGGCCTCCATAAGTTCCGCGCCGTGCTCGATTAAACGTTCGAACCAGGCCAATTTGTAATCGAACTTCGGGTTGGGGATTTCCGTTCGGTAGATAGATGGAAGTGATCAGCACACCAATTTACCGTTGCTTCGATATAGCGTGCCTGGCGATCGTTAGGATTCCCCGGCAAGCTGGATCGCGTCAGCACCGGCTCACACTCCCGCGCTAGGATCGCTACGCCGTTCCAGGAACGTTCGCCTAGCCAGACTCCGTGATAGCCGAGGTCACGAAGGGCACTTGCCGGAAATGCTCGGTGCTCTACCTTCAGTTCCTGAAGGCAAACGACGTCGGGCTGCGCCCTTGCGAGCCACGCCATGAGATTGTTCAGACGGTTATTGATGTTGTTGATGTTGAAAGTGGCGATCTTCAATGGTCCGGCCTCAGGCGAAAAACCCATTGTTGCCTGACGCTGCTGTCACACTGCAAGTACTTGGTTGGGTAAGATCCGTTTTGAGGATGAAGCTACGCGTCGCCGTCGAATGTAGTTTCATCGAACCCAAGCCTGCTCACTGGCCACTGGCATTAGTACCCGGGAAACCCTCATCTTATGCTGTGAACAAGACGCGACGGAGGCACTTCCGCAACATGCCGACTTACACGCTCAAGTAGCGAAAGGCAAACGCTAGTCAACAAGGGATAAGTCGATTCTCGCCAGTTCCAAGAGGTGCCAAAATAGGCAAAATGCCGATTTCTATTCGAGTTTGCGAGCCAAACGAGATAGCACCGCTCCGAGAATGCTACCGGGCGGAAATGGATTGCCAGATCATTCATGATTCGATTCATGCTCGCCCTGGCTGGACCACCGAATATGCGTTAGATCTCAACGGCGCCACTGTGGGGTACGGGTCGGTGGCGATCGCCGGGCCTTGGACCACCTCGCACGCGCTGTACGAGTTCTATGTCAAAGGAGACTCCCGGCGGCGCACCTTTGACCTGTTCGCGGCTTTGCTCGCGACGAGCAGTGCCACCATTATCGAAACGCAGACCAATGCGCCGATCCTCTCTGTGATGCTACATACGTTTGGTCAGAATGTCCGCGCCGAAGCGATCCTGTTCGAGGATCGGTTCGAAACACGGCTTGTGCCGGAGGGCTCCGGCTTTCGTTCAGCCGGAGGTGGAGATGCGGAGATGTTGAAAATGTTGGATCTGGACGAGGCGGCAGGTTGGGTGGTGACGCTGAACGGAGGAATTGCCGGAGCTGGCGGTGTTCTTTATCATTACAACCGGCCCTATGGCGATATCTATATGAAAATCGCGGAACTGTTTCGTGGCAAGGGTCTTGGGGCTTATCTGGTTCAGGAGCTGAAGGCAGCTTGCCGGGCGGGAGGAAGCGTTCCCGCGGCGCGATGCAACGTCGGAAACGTAGCGAGCCGAAGGACACTTCAGAAGGCGGGCTTCGTGCCGTGTGCGAACCTTATTACCGGCGATCTAGTGAGGGATACGCAGTCTTAGCGTCACAATAAACGGGCTCAGCGTGTGCGACGCCGGTCCTCAAGCGGCCAACTGTTCATCGTGGCCGATTCGTGGAGGAGACAAGCGGTCTCTCAGCAGGTGATCCCAACCTAAGCTCGCTGAATCTCCAACGACTGGGGAGCCGGTTGTTTACTGCATCAGGGTCTATGCCAGCTATCCGGTGCTGTCCTTATCAAGTAGAAAAATAGTTTGTGGACCAAGTACCCCAGAAGGTGCTTTTCTCCGCTCCACACGAAAAATCGCCGGCGGCAAAGGTGCGGCCGAGAAAGATTCGCCGAGCTAGACGACCGAAAGGCTGCTCGTTTTGAATTTTATCGACCCGATGACACTGACCGAAATTGAGGGTACCTGCCTAGCGAGTTGATCGTCAGGTCTACCAGAAAAGGCTTTGCCAATTTGCATCGTTGACGCGTCGCCGACTTCACGGGAGTAATCTCCCACAACGCCGTATCTTGGGAGCGATCCTTCGCAGCGAGTGAATCCAGCACTATTCTCCGAGTAGTGCGTCATCCGCCCGAAGGTACCCTGACTGCGCTGTTTGAGTTCTTGCATGATTTGGTAGCCGTTGCGGGGCTCCTCCTGCAGATTGAAGTGCACTTTCGCCTGCGACAGTCGTTACCGCATAGGAGGAGGATTTGCGCCGTCGGTGGAGGTGGCTCAGCGACTAAATCCTGACGGGTCGATGGATTGAATGTACTCCCGAGGGGCCACGCTGAGGATTCGTTTGAACAATGTGCTGAAGGCTGCCGGATTGTCGTATCCAAGATCGGCTGCTGTCTGGGTTACGGATGTCCCTCCGGTCAACTTTGGAAGCGCCGCGAGAATGCACGCTTGCTGTCGCCATTCCACAAAGCTGAGTCCCGTTTCCCGGCGAAACAAGCGAGTAAAGGTACGACGCGTTAAATGCAGTGAACTCGCCCAGTCGTCGATCGTTGATTTGGCTTTTGGAGATGCTGAGAACTTAAGGCAACGGCGTGCGAGAGCTTTGTCTGTGGGTAACGGGAGAGAGAGAGGCAGTTCGCGAAGCCGGCCTACCTCGTATCCGATGAGCTTCATGATGGCTGCTGAACGCCCCCTTAGATCGTACGTGATCGGTAAGGCCACTGCTTCGGCCATGAGACTGCGCATAAGCGAAGAAATAGCCATCACCCGACAGCGGTCCGGCATTTTGGGAAACATACTCGTGTCGAAGTAAAGACTCTGTATCTCCATCACACCTTCCGTTCGTAGTTCATGCCGGACGCCGGCTGGAATCCACAGCGCTCGCCTGCAAGGGACTACCCAGGTTCCTTGCGAAGTGGAAGCCATGGCGAGACCGGACAACGGGCAGAACAGCTGCCCCCGTTGATGCAGATGGGCCTGAACGTGGTGCGAGTCTGGGAAGGTCACGGTCACGGCGATGATCGACCGCGCCTCGGTGAAGTATTGGTCGATGCTTGCGATTACTTTTCTTTGGCCCATTCGAGTAGAACTCTGTCCCACCGCAGGTGGCGGGCCGCATTGCTCAAAGTATACCATCCGATTTAGCTGAGGAATCGCCCGAATAAAGGGATGTCGCGAGCGATGGCCGCTCACGCCTCAAAGGAAGGACCGTGAAAGAACGACGACAACGTCTTCGGCTCTTTGTGTGTATGAAAACTCGCACCGATGGGCGATCATGCTGCGCCTACCAGGGGGCCTCGAGCATCCTCGACGAACTGCGGCGCAAGATATTGCAACGGGAGGATGAGTGCACCCACATCGATGTCCGACCGAGTGGTTGTCTTGATCGGTGCGAGGACGGTCCTGTTGTAATGGCGTTCTACGGTCAGCTCGCGGAAGAAGAAATTCCGAGCAGAGATCTTATCAAGGCAAGCCTGGATGATCCTGCACACACATTCACTGCGGCTTGTGCCCGCGATGTTTCAACGATTCTCGACACAGTTTTGGAACGGCGAGATTATCGCGCAGGCATTGGCGTTATCGAGAAGTCGCGAAGAGAACCGAGGCGACTGAAATGTGGATCGTCAAGACAGCACTGAACCGGCCTTTGGCTGTCTGGAGATCGGCGGAGCTGGCCTACGCCTATTACGACCCACAGACGCGATGGGCATCGCCGAGATTCTCAATCGCGCAACTGCCGAGATCCTCGGCGGCTAGTTCAACATCCAACGGGAAGAAGGTTAACTCTTATGCAGAACAATGCCAGAAGTCCGCTTCAGGACCCACACGTCCAATCCGTCATTCATCGGCTTGAGGCCGAACGGCGCCGCCCTGCGGACGGCGGTCCGCGGGCCAATGCTGGAGCGAGCCATGATCCTTACGATTACGCCGAGTACGGCTTTTCGATTGTCCCGGAACAGGGCGATCTTATCTATCTGCTCTGTCGCGGCCTGCGTGCGACGCGCGCCGTCGAGTTTGCGACGTCGGTCGGCATGTCCACACTTTATTTCGCGGCGGCCATGCGTGACAATGGCGGCGGCAAGGTTATCGGAGCGGAGCTCGTTACCGCAAAAGCTGTGACTGCCAAGCGCAACCTGGCCGATGCGGGCCTTGCCGACTATGCCGAGATTCGCGAGGGCGACGCCCGAAAGACGCTCCGCGATCTCGGAGGTTCGGTGGACTTCGTCCTGATCGATGGCTGGCCGCTTTCTGAAGGCCCCTCACTTGCGCGTCAGGTCATTGAGATCGTCGCTCCCCAGCTGCGCACGGGAGGCTACGTCATGAACGACAACGCCGAACCTGATTTTCTCGAATTCATTCGCGATCCCGCAAACGGATTCCTCTCCATCACACTGCCGCTCAAAGGCGGAACCGAACTCTCGGTCAGGGTTGACTAAACTAGTCAATTCGACGACATGCATTTGGTTTTGAGACGACGGGCGAAACGCACCTGGCCACGACACGCCCAAGCCCCGAAGTGCAGCCGATCCGATGGATGAGCGCATCGTCGCTTACTCGGAAAGTGGGTGCCGCCCCGCTACGCCCCCGAAGCCTGCTGGAGGAAATTTGCCAGATAAGTAATGAAAAACTGCGATTTCGGAGAATGGGGTCCGAGGCCACGCGAGAGTAACGGCGTTCGCAATAACTACGCGGCCGCTTGTCTCTGCGCAATGACGTTTTTTGCCTCCTCGGTCTTCCTGCAGCCTGGCATAGGATGAAGAAAGCGTGCTGTCCGCTGCCGAATTCGATCGTTTGGTTGAAGCCGCTCTCCGCGATATTCCGAAGCGTTTCCGCCGGCGTCTCGAAAATGTAGCTATTATCGTCGAACAAGAGCCGCCCCGTCCTGGCCTGCTCGGCCTCTACCAAGGTCACCCGCTGACCATCCGCTCGGTCTTTCAGGGCTTCACAATGCCTGATCGGATAACGATTTATCAAGGTCCACACGAACGCATGTCACGAACAGCCGCCGAGTTGAAGAAGGTGGTTGCCGACACGATCTGGCACGAGATTGCGCACTACTTCGGGATGGACGAACCGCAGGTTCGGCGAGCCGAACGCAACAATGCGAGACTTCGAAATCGAAGGCGCAGCTAGCCGCCGGATGTTGGTGCGAAGCCAGGATGTGACGCATCTGTGCATCCGTACCGCTTCCGGGTCAATGTTGCTGCAAGAACCAATTGGATCACGGCAAGTGTTATGATTTCGGCTCAAGGAGTAGAGCATGCCTTCCGAAGTAGTCTCTCCTGGGACGAGAATGCTACGCTTCCTGACTCCAACCGAGTCGTGGGCTCGGCGCATTGGCAACCCCGTCACTGTACCGGTGCAGTGGCCATTCATGTTGGCGGAAATCTTCATTGCCGAAGACGACGTGATCTGGATGACATCCGCCGTGGGTGTTCCGAAGAGTTGCGTGAAGGCGTTCTTCGCTCAAGGGATCTACCTCTATCAGTTTGAGGAACTGCCGGAAGCCATCATCGAGGTTCTAGATCGACACTTTGTCCAAGTTGAGGAAGATCTCAGACGCAAGATGGATTCGCTTTTGCCCGCTTTGAAGCCAAAGCTTATTCTAGTGAAGAAGTGAATCGCGCGGCTGTCGTCGGGACCGGAACGGTGACTTCGTCGTCTGTAATCTGGAACGATGGCGCGCAGACTGGCTCACATCTGCGGGTCGCGCGTTACACGTTAAGTTGACGTGACGGCGACTTCAAAGGAGTGATCCTGGAACGCCGATTCCGGCCTCTGTTTGAGTGGCCGACAATACGCCGCTGTAGCTCTGCAAATTCCCCGATTCGGACGATGCTTGGCCGCAGGCGCTCTTGGCGAACTCCACTTGGCGGAGAATTGCTTTCAACAGGGGTGCGCCGAAGTGACGCACGATATGTAATGAAACCTACTGAGGCCGGCGCCGGTAAGGATGATGGTAGGACATGACGGGGATAGTCGAGGCGGAACTCGAACGGTTTACCCGGGGCGATATCCAGGCATTCGAGGCCTTGTTCCGGGAATACCAGGGCGAGGTCTACGGATGGATCATCAGGATCGTGCACGATTCCGGCGCTGCTGAGGACCTTACGATCGAGACGTTCTGGCGGATCTATCGGGCCCGCGCCCGGTTCGATCCCTGCAGGTCGTTCGGTGCGTGGGCTCGTAGGATCGCCACTAACTTGGCGTTGGAGCATCTGAGCAGACGCCGCCTGGAGAAGTCGCTAGACAATGGCTTTCCCATACGCGCCCCGGGCACTGGAACGCCTGACCCTGCTATTGCAGCCGACGTCTGCGCAAAGGTGCTGGCTGCCTTCGATGAATTGCCCGCGAAACTCAGGGTCACTGCCAGGCTGGCCATGATCGAGGAGAGGCCTTACGCCGAGATCGCCGAAGCGCTCGGCATTTCGACGAACGGTGTCAAATCGCGTGTTTTTCGCGCCATCCGGCTGTTGAGGAAAAGTCTGGAGAAACGAGGAGTGCGTCCATGAATGAACAAGACGAAGCATTGAAGCAGGTGCTGCAGCGCGCCGCGCCCGGTCCGACGGATTGCGAGTTGAAACGCGATCTCTGGCCTGAAATGCGCCAGCGCCTAGATCGGCCTCCCGTCCAGATTTCCTTGGGGGACTGGGCCCTCGCCGCCACGCTCCTCCTATGCCTGCTCCTGTTCCCGGAAACCATCGCCGCTGTGCTCTACCTACTTTGAGAGGAGGACTGCGTTATGAAGAGCCACATCTATCTTCGTGCCTACATGGCCGGCGTCACCGTGCCCAGTGTGCTGGTGATCTTCATGCTGTCCTGTTTTGTTGTGTTGCGGTTCGGCTATAACGTGCCCATCCCGATCGAGCGCTTCCTGGTGTTTCCGCTGGCCATCGTCCCGGGTCTCTGGGGGTTGTGGAACATGCTGTACATTGTAGTGCGTAAGCATTGGCGCATTCCGCTTGGCCTGCATGGCGCACTGGTTCCGCTGGTCGCGGGCCCCTTGGCGCTCGGGAATGCGTTCCTAGCCGGCTTCGAAATCTCGCGCTCCGCCTGGACCATCTTCCCGGCCGGCGTTGCGATCGCGATGGTCGCTTATTACCTGGCGTGGAAGTACCTGGTTGGCTTCTTGAACGGTGTGCTCGACATCGACTGATAGCCGCATGCATTTTGGCTTAACAGTGCCAGAGTCTGGCTCTACTCCGCAAGCGAAGGTAGGATTCGAATTGAAAGCTAAGACAATGTTGTACTGGGCAACGACATCCCTCATCGCGCTCGAAACATTCCTGGGGGGCGTAGTAGACCTGACCCACGGGCGGACTGCGGTGGTTAGTGGTCCGTTGGTAACCCAAGTTGTCACAGGCCTAGGATACCCGGTGTACATCCTGGCGATCATAGGCATTTTTAAGATCCCGGGAGCAGTAACCATCGTGGTTCCGGGATTGCTCAGGCTCAAAGAATGGGCGTATGCCGGGATCGTTTTTGAGCTGTCGGGCGCTGTTGCATCGCACTGGGCATGTGGCAAGTGGGGGGACTCCATCGCGCCGCTGCCGTTACTCTGTCTCGCAATCACATCTTGGGTACTCCGACCAGCGAGCCGGACTCTCGGAAGATGCATTGTTCCCAGCGGACGGACGTAAACGGAGGCGTTCGAGCGCGGCCCGCTTCGATCTGGCTCGACGAGTGGTGCCCTGGATTACGCGGCACTCCTCCATAGCGTTCGGTCCCGCCCACAGGCCGGAACCCGAGCTGGGGAAGAGTGGCTGACCACCCTCCCAGAATGGTTGGCACAACACCGGCATGGGATCAAGATTCCGCTGCAGTGAGTCGACGCGAGACTATACATAGAGGAGATATACTATTTTAGAAATAGGTATTTAGTGATAAACTATCGCCATGGCCAAAGATCCGAACCGGCGGGACCGCGTGCTTGGAGGCCACATAGGCGCAGATTCCCGCGCCGCCCACCAGGCCCAAAGCGCTCGACATATTGACAACCACCCCGCCTTCGCGCAGCCGCGGTAATACGTATTTCATGCCGAGGAACACACCCCGGATGTTTACGGCCATCACCCGATCGAAGTCCTCCTCCGGGAAGTCGACTATCGGGCGCACTGGGGTTTTTGAATTCCTGCATTGTTGACCAAGCCGTCGATTTGGCCCCAAAGCGCGAAGGCGCGTGTAGCGTAGCCAAGCACCTGTTCGGTGTCGGAGACGTCTGCGACACTTGTTTCCAGCGTACCGGGGCCAGAGAAGGTAGCCAGGCGCGATAACTCGCTTTGGTGCCCGGCTGCGGCAAGGACGTTGGCGCCCTGCGAAATCAGGCGCTGGACGATGGCGACGCCGAGGTCGCCTGTGGCGCCGGTAACGATGATGTTCTTTCCGGAAAATAGCAATGGTGTACTCCTATCGAGGTTGAAATGGATGTCGCATTCAGATGCGGCGCGTTGCGGGGATCGAGATCATCATGAACCGCCGAAGATCGATGTTGCTGGCGACGAGATCGGGCGTTGCCTTCAGAAATGCTTGCAGGTGCTCAGACAACATGTGGGCGTCAAACCCTTACGGCGAACGCCAATTCTCGTAAACAAGCCAGACATCGGCATTATCGACGGACTGGTGCAGATCATAGTTGAGGCATCCGGCTTCTAGTCGGGTGGGCTCGACTAGCGCGGCTAGAGCCGCGCCGAGCGCCTCACTCTGGCCATGCCGAGCCCGGAAGAAAGCGAGATTTGTGGCCTGTGACATGGAGTTTCCTCCCCGCTCACGCCGGTGATAGGCGAATGATGGGTTTGATTGTGCCGCCATTTTCACTGTCTTGCGCGGCTTGATTGATTTGGTCGAGGGTGTAAAACTTGACCAGTTTCTCGAACGGGAAGCGCCCCAGCGCGTTGAGTTCGATGAGTTGCGGGATAAAAATGTCGGGAACGCTCTCACCCTCAAGAATGCCGCGTATACCCTTACCACGTATCATCAGGTCGTTCACGTCAAAGCTCACCTCTGTGCCTAGTGGCTCTGCTCCGACGATGCCGCCTGTGCCAAGAGATCCGAGTGCTTCTATCGCCTGATGCAACGCTCTGGGGTCTCCGGAGGCCTCTAGCGAATAATCGACTCCGCCACCAGTAATATCTCGGATCGCCTCAACTGGATTTGTCTGTTTACTGTTGATAGTGTGCGTCGCGCCAAGTTCCTTTGCCATTTCCAGACGTGAGGGCACAATGTCTATAGCGACGATGGTTGTTGCTCCAACAGCCCGTGCTGCCATGATCGATGAGCATCCAACTGCGCCCGCGCCGAAGCAGGCAAACCTTGTACCAGGAGCCACTTTCAGCGCATTCATCACCGCACCGGCTCCAGTCTGAATACCGCAGCCGAGGGGACCGAGGCGTTCGAGCGGCGCGTCACTCCTGACCTTGACGACGTTTCCCTCATTGGCGAGGGCGTAGGTCCCAAACGACGATTGCGCAAAGAAGTGATCGTGAACTTTTCCGCCCTGGGCATCGAGTGTGGCGGTACTGCCGTCGAGCCGCGCTCCGCCGAAGGAGAGCGGGAAGGTCTTTTCGCAATGGGCAATCCTCCCCAAACGACAAGGCTTACAACGTCCGCATGTCAGGAACGTGAGCACCACGGATTCGCCGGGCGCGACCTTGACAACATCGGCTCCTACGCTCTCCACGATTCCTGCGCCTTCGTGGCCAAGCACGATTGGATGCGGTACCGGGTAGCCCTGATCACGGGCAACCATATCTGTGTGGCACAAACCCGTGGCGACAACCTTGACCAATACTTCATCGCGCCGCGGGCCTTCCAAGCTTAATGTTTCGATACGAAAAGGTCCGCCTTTCTCGCGGACGACCGCGGCTCTAATCTGTCTTGTGTTCTTGCTCATCGAACTTTTCTCCTCAGTTGAGACTCATCCATGTTGCCTTGGGACCGCTCGTCCCTGAGCCATTCGAGCGGGCGCGGGCGGAAATTGAGTTCGTGTCGGGCCTTCTCGTTGGAGGCGCCGCGCAAGCGAGTCGCGTAATAGACGCTGTCGGCGCCAGAAGTCGCCAGAGCTTCCTGCTCGGTGATTTGAAGCGGTTCCGGCGCCCCGCAGACACGTGCGAACGCCGGCAGCCATACGCGCTGCTGGTTCGGGTAGTCGTCAACGATGTTGTAGACGCCCGGAGCGCATTCGAGCGCCGCGACTGTGGCGGATGCGGCGTCCTCGATATGGACGAAACTCGCCACACCCTGGCCGGCGCCGATGATCGGCACCTTCTGCCGGCGAACCTGCTCGCCCATATCACCGGCGTTCGTATACCAGGTGCCCGGTCCGTAAAAGAATCCGTAACGCATCGCGACGCAGTCTATTTCCGATGCCCGAAAGGCTGTCGATTCGAGTTCAACGTAGGTGCGAGAACCGGCGGCGACGCCGGGTGAGGCATCCACAGCCAGGCGCGACGATTCGTCAGCCAACCCTGGACCGGGCGCATACCAGAATCCCGAAGACTGCAGGACGTAGCGGCGCACACCGCTCTCCCGCATGCCCGCTAGCAGGTTGACGTGTCCTTCCCTGCGGACACTGCTGTCGCGTTCTGCCGCCGCCTTCATCTCCGCCGGAGTGTAATGCCGGGGCAGTGAGGTCAGTTCATTGATGACGGCATCGGGGCGAACGCGCGCAATCGCGGTCCGGACCGAGGCCGCATCGAGCGCATCGCCGATCAAGGCCTCGGCGCCCATCTCAGTCAACATGCGCGTCGATTCCGCCGAACGCACCAAACCAAAAACACTGTGCCCGTGTTCTCTCAGATGGCGAATCAATAGGCGTCCGATAGCCCCGGTCGCTCCCGCCAGCAGAACTCTCATCTCGAACCTCCCGCGGGATCAGGGGTCGTCAGAGCATTGTCTCCGGTATCGACGACGAATACTGCGAGCAGCTTCGCCGGCTTAGTATTGCTCGCGTTGCGACTGATCAAATGATGTGCTCCGGGCGTCTCATACCAGCACTCGCCCGCGCGGTAGATGTGTTCGGGCTGACCCTCTACCTGGCTTGCGATCTGGCCCGAAACGACGTACGCACAGATGAACGCAGATTCCGAATGATGATGCGGTGCGGAGGCGCCACCAGGCGGGTATGACACTTCCACCGCGACGAGCGACTTGCCCGGAACATTCGAGATGGGGTGAGAGAAGTTGGTCTTGATTGTATCGTTATAACTAGTTGCGGGCATCACGGCGGCTAGGGCTATCGTGATGGTTGCCAGCAGGAGTGCAGTGGTACTCTTCGTTCTCATTTCCATCTCCTTGACAGCGCGTACCGTTGTTCAGGCAGCCTGCCAGATCACTTTTGGGTTAGTAAGTTCCAGTGCGCCGGGAGCGCCAAGTTCGCGACCATACCCTGAAGCCTTGAAGCCTCCGAACGGCGCGCGGGGATCGGTGCGGGTGAAGTCATTCATAAATACCATTCCAGACTCGATTTCGCCGGCAACCCGACGGGCCCTGACGAGGTCGCGGCTCCAGACCGCGGCGCTGAGACCGAAGTCAGTAATGTTGGCGAGGCGAATCGCCTCGTCGTCGGTCTTGAAGGGGAAAATCATAGCCACGGGACCAAAGAATTCTTCCTTGGCTATCGCCTCCTCGGGCGGCAGCCCCACAAGCACAGTCGCTGGGTAGTAATTCCCGGGGCCGGCGGGGATCTCACCGCCAGTGAGAATGCGTGCTCCAGCCTTTACCGCGTCGAGCACCTGGCGATGGAGGTTCTTGCGGGCACCAGAGGTAGCCAGTGGGCCGATTTTGATACCTTCCTTCATGGGATCGCCCATTGGAAGGGCCTTGGATTGTTCGACAAACGCCTTGGTGAAGTCGTCAAAGAGAGACTCTGCTACCAGGAAGCGCTTGGCGCAAATGCAACCCTCGCTGTTGTTGAAGTAGCGCGACGTTACGGCGAGTTGCACGGCTCTCGCGAGATCGGCGTCCTCCAGCACAATGAATGGATCGGAACCACCGAGCTCCAGGACAACTCTCTTGCCGGCTCGGGCCGCTTCTTCCGCAACGGCGCGGCCCGCGCGGACGCTGCCAGTGACGGTGGCGGCCCGCACCCGCGGATCCGCGATGACAGCCGCACACGCCTCAACCCGGATTGCAAGGTTGACATAGAGTCCTTCGGGCCCACCGGCGTCGCGCACCAGGGTCTCCAGCGCCTCGGCGCAGCCCTGGACCGATTCGGCGTGCTTGACGATCGCGGTATTGCCGACAAGGGCTGTGGTGTTGAAGAAGCGCAGCACTTGCCAGAAGGGTACGTTCCACGGCTGAACGGAGAAGATCGGCCCGATCGAGTCATAGACTATCTGCGCCGGTACGCCGGGGACGGGTTGTGGCTTGAGATAAGCCTCCCCCGCCTCGGCAAGGTGGCGGGCGTCCCAGGCGGATTTCTTGATCTCGAAAATAGAGTCCGCCAGCGGCTTGCCCATCTCGGCAGTGATTAGGCGGCCATAGGTCTCGGCCCGCTCCTCCAGCAGCTCGGCGAGCCGAGCGAGAAAGGTAATTCGCTCCCGCAATGGAGTGCGGGACCAGACCCGCCAGCCGTCCCAAGCGCACTGCAAGCGTGCGTCAATCTCCGCCTTATCGTGTTCCGGATGGACAGCCAGCAGTTCACCCGTCGCCGGATTACGTGATTCGAAGTTCATTGAAGCCTCCCTGCCACCTCCTGTGGCATATTCAGTTTTATTTGCATGTTCAGCAATAATTACGGCCTATTATTCTGCGGCCACGGTGGTGCGAAAAGCTGTATCGACTGCGTTACGAACTAGGTTCATCGTCGTAAACCAGAGTCCTTTCCAGGCGCCTACGAGGCGCACTCAACAGCTCCGGCGAACCAAGCCGGGCGGACGCGATTCTGCGTTAAGGCTTCAACGACACGCTCCGGAGTTCCCAGATCGGTCCATCCCGAGTCACGATCGCGAACCACCAGGAGGCGATGCGACTCCGGGGTCAAGATCTCACGGGAAAAATCAACCGCGGGTATCACTCCGTAGGCGGTTTCCCAATCCTCTGTGGCAAAACCGCGTTTGAGGGACCGGACTATGCCGGGAATTCTGGTACGCAGTAAATCTAGGAATGCGCTAGCACGTCCAATGCATACAAACTCGTTCCACAGGCACCGGCGGTCTAAGAGGGTTCGAGCCTGGTTAAGAGACGGCTTCTCCCAAAAGCGTTTCACGCGGACCGCCGCATCCGAGTCGGACGGCAAGTCCGACTCCGGCTCGATCCATCCGTATTCGACTTCCGGATGCCGCGACTCGGCCCCCAATAGAACTATCGACTCCGGATATCGCTCGACTGAGTCGAGACCCCTCTCTAGTGCGAGTCTGAACGCATGGCTATTCGAATAGAAATGGTCGCAAGGGAAGAATGCGACAACCGCGTCACGATCGGCTCGCGAGGTTTCTAGCAGGGCCATTGCCATCGCGATTGCGGTTCCTCGATTCAGAGGCTGTGCAATGACTCGCGAGCCGCCGGTGTGGGCTAGTTCCTCGCGATAAAACTGTTCGTGACACTGCGACACCATGATTATTTCGCGATCCCTATCAAAGAGCGGCTTGACGCGGGCACGCGTCTCGCTTAGCAGGCTTTGCTCGCCAAAAACGCGGCAAAATTGTTTCGGCCGCAAATCGCCGGCGATTCTGAGCGTAAGACTTCGCAGACGCGTCCCGTCTCCGCCAGCTAGAAACACTGCCCAACGATGCCGTGAGTCCATCAGTGCCTTATCCTGTTCTGATCCAGTCTTGAACTGAATCGCGTTTCGACAGCAGCCCATCGGCGTCTATAGGTCTCGGCCCGCTCTTCCGGATTTCGTGATTCGAAGTTCATTCAAACCTCCCGGCATGGGACGATCAGATCACCTTGAAATAGCCTTCATCGTTTAAAATGTGCCGGGGCCAATCCTGCTGCTCCGAACTAAGCTTTCTGATTTTCTCGATGAACGCGGGGTCTTGGTTGTCACCCCGATAAACGGTCATATCTTTGGCCAGCCAGGCAGGAAGAGCAGCGAAGCGGTGCACTGTTTGTGACTCTAAATACCAGGTAATGTGGACGAGCGCCCCACTTTCCTCGTACCACACCGTGGTCTCGACTCCGGGAGCTACCCGCTGGTAGTAGAAGTGCTGGATGGCGTGCCGTCCTTTGTGTGGCCCCTCTTTCAGCGTGTAGTCGACGATGTCGGGCCCGACGATGGCAGGTTCGAAGACCCAGCCGTTGGCAAAGTGCCAGCTTAGTCGTGCGCCAAGGACGCTAGTGAGCATGTTAGTTAACTCCTTTTTGAGATTTTCGTTTGTTGGAGAGTCTGAAGGATGTGCTACCTCTCCGCCTGTTCCAGAGTGACTGCTGCTTTGACTTCATGAATATTCTCCTCGTTCTGTGCATGCCGCAGCCCCCCTCAATCCGAGCTGCGCGCGACATCCGCGAACTCCAAATAGTTTCGGCCGCGATTAATACCCAGCCGCTGCATCTTATACAACAAGG
>Ga0207031_10134_pt1 | contig 20910 bp, 15 predicted proteins | sample Alteio_BWMinCont_37_FD_153278 | JGI IMG/M metagenome (GOLD analysis project Ga0207031, IMG submission 153278) | Enriched cells from forest soil in Barre Woods Harvard Forest LTER site, Petersham, Massachusetts, United States -... | ecosystem: Environmental > Terrestrial > Soil > Temperate forest >... | reverse complement strand
GCCTTTGTATTCACCACCTCGCTTACTCAGAGCAACGGAAGTACGGTGACCGGGACCAATCTCACGTTTACAACCTCCACTGGTTGTTTTACTTCTGCAGCATCACAAACGGGATCGTTCATTTTAAGTGGGAACTCTAATGGCAATATGACCGGCACCTTCCAATTGACTATCACTTCGGCAACCCCGAGCGGAAACACGCTTACCCTTCAGGGCAATGTCAACAACAATGCCATCACGGGTACCTGGAATTTAACCAGCTTGACACCCGGTTGCACGGGAACAGGCAACTTCACGTTTACCCGGATGTAGCTGAAGTCTAATCCATCGTCGCGTCCGGCTTAAATGCGCTGCGGAGCTTTGCTCCGCCTGGACGGGCGCGACGCCCGTCGCCACACGGGTTCCAGTTCGGTGAGGATTTTGAGTGTAATCGCGATTTTTCGCCAACTATCATGCAGAACGCCCGGACAGCATCGGGGCCATTTTCAGCGGATGTGGGATCACGGCGTGAGCTTGAATACGACGCCGCGGTTGTAGGCCCCGCCGTTCCCGGTCGTCCCATACAGTTTTCCCTTCTGGCCGAAGATCAGCCCAGCACCCGGAGATGCCCCGTCGGCGCAGTCGTTCTGCGCGCAGAAGGCGTGGAGGACTGTCTCTTTGCCCTTGGGAGTGAGCTTGAATACGACGCCGCATCCGCCGTACGAGCAGTAGCCATTGTTGTTGTCCCCGCCGCTTGCGGTCGTCCCGTACAGTTTTCCCTTCTGGTCGAAGACCAGCCCCGCTGCGGGATTCGCCCCATCAGTGCAGTTGATCTGCGCACAGAAGCTGTAGAGGACTGTTTCCCTGCCTTCGGGAGTGAGCTTGAATGCGACGCCGCATCCCAAGCCGCCCGGGTAACAGCCGTCGTAGGCCCCGCCAACGGCAGTCGTCCCATACAGGTTTCCCTTCTGGTCGAAGACTAGACCTGCCACGGGCCATGATCCATCGGCGCAGTTGGTCTGCGCGCAGAAACTGTAGAGCACTGTCTCCTTGCCTTCTGGAGTGAGCTTGAATACGACTCCGCCGCCCTGCCCGCTGTTGTGGGCCCCTCCCGTCTTAGTCGTTCCGTACAGGTTTCCCTTCTGGTCGAAGATCAGCCCTGCCTCCGGGGCCGCCCCATCGGCGCAGTTGGTCTGCGCGCAGAAACTGTAGAGCACTGTCTCCTTGCCTTCTGGACTGAGCTTGAATACGACGCCGCCGCCTATGGCCCCGCCGGTTATGGTCGTCCCATACAGGTTTCCCTTCTGGTCGAAGATCAGCCCTGCCGAGGGATACGTTCCGTCGGTGCAGTTGGTCTGCGCACAGAAGTTGTACAGGACTGTCTCCTTGCCTTTGGGAGTGAGCTTGAAGACGACGCCGCATCCATAGCCGCCCAGCGGGTTACAGCCGTCGTAGGCCCCGCCGTAGTAGGTCGTGCCATACAGGTTTCCTTTCTGGTCCAAGGCCGGCCCTGCCTCTGGGGACGCGCCGTCGGTGCAGTTGTCCTGCGTGCAGAAGGTGTAGAGGACTGTCTCCTTGCCGTCAGGCGTGACCTTGAATGCGACGCCGCATCCGTCAGGGGAACACTGCTGCTGGTTGTTTTGATTGACCCCGCCGTAGTAGGTCGTCCCATACAAGTTTCCCTTCTGGTCGACAACCACCGGTGCCGTGTAGGGATCCGCCCCATCGGTGCAGCCCTGGGTGCAGAAGCTGTAAAGCACACTTTCGGTTTGGGCCCATGCCGCACCCAGCAGTAGACCAAAAACTAGAAGCACGAGAATGACGCAGCGCTTCCTAAGAGAACGTTTCTCTAACATAATGTTCCTCCAGTGGCAGGCTGACGACAGATTTCTTCCAGTGGGGGGCCCAAGATCACAGGATGCATTGCCTGTTGTCTTCAAAGGACGCCGGAAGTATACACCCGCTTGCCGAGGCCTGAAAGCTGGAATTCTCACCGTTTGCATGAACTTGCGACCCGGCTTTCAAGCCAACTTCTGAGAACAGGCGATAGCGCAAGTTTGCGCCGTCTGGTCGCCGTTGGCCACGTTTGCTCGCTAAAGTCTGATTTGATTGTCCGGCTGCCTTCCGGTTCGAATGCGCTGCGGAGCTTTGCTCCACCACACGGGCGAGGCGCCCATCCCTACACGTTTTCCGGTTCGACTTGCGCTCGTCCCCTCAGAGGTTTCGGTTCGCCGGCGACGCCCGTCCCTCCACAAACATTCGTGGGTAAACCCGCTTCATACTTGCTTTGCAGCCAGCTTGCGCTACAATGCCTGTCACCATGGCTGGTTTGGTATCCCGCTGATTCTGATGGTACCTATGCAAATTTTAGCTTGCTGCTATTCAGCAAGATGGCACTAGACTGGATGCGAATCGATCCAGCATAAATCTGGTCGCAATAAATGAGTTGGCGTTGAAGGGGAGACTGATCATGAAATTGCGGATGTTCCTGTCGGCCTTTGTTCTTCTATTTGCAACCGCCCTGATGGCTCAAACATTCCGTGGAACCATTTTGGGGACGGTCACGGATGCATCGGGCGCAGTGGTTCCAGGCGCGACCGTCAAGGTGCATAACACGAACACCGGCTTGGATCGCACTACCCAGACGAGCGCGGATGGCAGTTATACAGTGTCCGAACTTCCAATTGGAACCTACTCCGTCACCATTTCGCAGAACGGATTTCAGACCTCGGTGACTAACGACGTCACGGTCGACGTAGCCGGGGAACGGCGTGTGGATATGGCTCTGAGGCCCGGACAAGTTAGTGAGAAAGTGGAAGTTTCAGGCGAGAGCCTGCCGCAGGTTGAAACTACCACGAACGAGCTCGGTGGCGTACTAACCAGCCAGACCGTAGAAAACCTTCCGGTAAACGGCCGGGACTATACCAAGCTGATCTATCTCAACCCGGGGGTTGCGGGTTCTCCAGACCAGATTTCTGATTCTCCGGGATCGTTTGGTGAGTTCTCGATGAACGGGGCGCGTGGACGCTCGAACAATTATCTGCTCGACGGAACGGACATGAATGACGGTTACCGCAATGATCCGGCGATTAACCAAGCGGGTGTGTTCGGTACTCCGTCCACGATCTTGCCGATCGACGCAGTTGCCGAAGTCCGTGTGCTCTCCAACTTTGAGCCCGAGTACGGGCGGAATGCGGGCGCGGTGGTGAACATCGTTACCAAGAGCGGAACGAACGCCTGGCATGGCACAGCGGCCGAATATTTCCGGAATGATGCGCTGGACGCGCGCAATTATTTCAACCCCACGACAAACGCCAATGGGACGTCGAATCCAAAAGCCCCGTTCCACAATAACCAGTATGGCGCTTCGGTAGGTGGCCCAATTGTCAAAGACAAGACCTTCTTCTTCTTGGACTATGAAGGGCAGCAAGAGCCGGTCGGTGTAGTGACCATCGCTACCGTGCCCACTGGCACTGGACCGGGGGGCGCGCTGAGCCCGAACGATGCGACCAATCCGGTCATAGCGGCGTTGCTAGCGCGTAATCCCTGGCCGGCGCCAAACCTGGCTCCAGGAGCGTTGTTTTCAACCGGAACTGCTTCCGTGGTTTCCCCCTCTTTCAATCGGCTGACCAGCATGATTGCCAAGGTCGATCACAGTTTCAACGCCAACAACCTGCTCACCGGCCGTTACTTTTTCGGCGATAGCGTTCAGTCCTTCCCGCTCGCGCTGACTGCCACCGGCGGTCAGTTGCCGGGGTTCAATACCTATACTCCGACCCGGGTTCAACTGGTATCGCTCTCGTATGTGCATACGTTTGGCTCGAACAAGGTGAACGAGTTGCGCTATGGCTGGAACCGGTTCGCAGAAGGCTTTTTCCCGGCAGACCAGAGCTTCAACCCCAGCTCGATCGGTCTTTGTGCCACTGGGTCTCCCGGAGGACTGGGTTGCGCGGGTGGTGTAGCTGATTCGGGCCTGCCCATCATTCAGGCGGACGGTTCCAGCGGCGTTGCCCAGCTCGGTGCAACCAGCAGCGTTCCGCGGCACCGCGTGGACAGCAATAATCAAGTAATCGATAACTTCTCGTGGAAGGTCGGCAAACACGATGTGAAATTCGGCGTCGACTTCCACCGCACCAGCGTCCAGCAGTACTTCGACAAGTATTTCCGCGGCAGGTTGAGATTCTCCGGCAGTGGCGTGACGCCCATGGCTAACTTCCTGGCGGGACTACCCGAGAGCAGTGGCAGCTTTCAGTACGTGGGCAACACAATACGACATACTTTCGAGAACAACTTCGGATTCTACGTGCAGGATAGTTTCCGCATCACGTCGCGGCTGACCTTCAATTACGGGCTTCGCTACGATTACATGGGTGTCATGGGCGAGAAGAACAACCTGCTCAGCAACGTCACCAGTCTCACTCCTCCCGCGCCCGGGACGGCCGGGACTGGAAACTTCGTACTAACGCAGGTGGGACAGCCCGGTTTGAGCAGCCTGTACAACCCGGACAAGACGAATTTCGCGCCTCGCGTCAGTCTGGCATGGGACATGACGGGCAAGGGCAAGTCTGTGATCCGCGCTGGGTGGGGGCTTTTCTTCGACGCTTTCTCTCAGGATATGGCTCTGGGACACCTACCCTACGAGACGTTTTTCTCGCCGGGGCCGGCGTATAACCCGGTTGGATCGGCCGCGATTCTTTCGTCGGGATTGAATGCAGCCTTAGCCGCAGGGGGAGCGATCCAGGCGGGCGTGCCGGTTTATGGAAGTGAGACGGCTTGCAATTACGAGTGCGATACGTTCGCCTTCGACCGCAACATTAAGACGCCGTATATGGAGAATTACAACCTCAACTTTCAAGGGCAACTTTCGACTCACGCCGTGCTGCAAATAGGGTATGTCGGGTCGCAAGGACATCGCCTATGGAGATTCTTCGATCTGAATCAGCCGAGCACAGCAACCATCAATGCTTGCGACCTCGGCCAATTGGGATGCACCGCAGGCATTCACGATTTTAGTGGCGCGGCTCGCCCCTTCGGGGGAGGGTTTGGTCCTCCCGGTAACACCTACGGTACGTATTACCTCGAGCAAGAAAACTCAACGGGTAAGTCTAATTACAATTCACTGCAAGCACAGTTGCGCATAAATAGCTGGCACGGGTTTACGTCCATGGTGAACTTCGTATGGTCGAAGTCGCTGGATAACTCGAGCGATGGAGAGGACTTCGAACCCAACGCCGCGCAGCCACAGGACAGTAACAATCCGCAGCTCGAATATTCATATTCGAACTTTGATCTGCCCAAGCGCTTTACGTGGATCGTGGGTTACGACATCCCCAAAATGAGCGGAGGAATGCAGAGACTGAAGAATGGGTGGGGCATCAACAGCACAGCCACACTGCAAAGCGGGCAACCCTTCCAATTGAATTACAACGTCGAGGACGACTATAGCGGCGGCGGCGGCGGTTTCGACCGGCCTGACATAGTTGGACCAATCGTTCAGAACAATAAGAACCCCTATCAGTTTCTGTCGCTCGCCTCTTTCGCTATACCGTGTACTGTGACCGCTGCGACTGGAGCCGCCGTCGACTGCGTTCCGGGCACGAGGCATTACGGGAATATGGGGCGCGATTCTCTGCGAGGACCACAATACAAGCAGTGGGATTTCGCACTGTATAAGACTACCGCGATTACAGAGCGGTTGAATCTCCAGCTGCGGGCCGATATCTTCAATATTTTGAACCATCCCAACTTCGCCAACCCATTCCTGCCAGGTTTTATCACCGACCCGGCAGTGAACGGTTTCCAGCAGGTGGGTAACCGCGAAGTGGGCAAAGGTTCCTATGCCCTCAGCGCGACTGGTGACGTGGGCATCGGCAATCCGTTCCTGGGCGGCGGCGGACCGCGCGGGATTCAGTTGGCAGCGAAGTTTACGTTCTAGATTCCGTAGATGTTTTTGAGCTCCTCCTGCGAGTGCGGGAGGAGCTTTTTTCTTGATCGAGATATTGGCGGAAGGCAGCGGCCGGAAGCCGATTCACTTCGGCGGACCGTCGGTGCGACTGAAGAGGCTGCGGGAAAAATCGCTCCCTGGCAATGAACCGCGACCTCAGCGCTTAAATCCGGATTCAAAATAATGCACTTACTGCAGCGGTGGAAGCGCTGCTCCACCCCAAACCACAGTTTTTCCGGATGTGAATTCGCACCCTGATTACGAACACCTTCTCACTTGGCCCCGGACGAGCCGTCCGGGGCTACGTGTTTATCGACAGGTACCGCAACTGAGGGCGTGAACCGCACGTCAGTGTTGCGGCGGCGCTTCTTCTACGGGAACAATCTTTGTGTTGGTGCGGAACTTTTGGTAGTCGCGGTAGGTGATGTCGTCTTCTACGTTGAAGTTTTTCAGGAGGGCGAGGCGGACGTCGACCTTTACCTCGATGTGTTGCGGCAGCCAGACTTCGTCGTTAACGCGCGTCTGCTCGATGATGATGCGCGAACCCTTGTGAATGCGTGCCAGGAAGAGGCCCCAGGAAACTGTGTCGATGCATTGGATGTCGAGCTTCTTCCACTGCGATTCGTCTTTATCGATCCAGGCGCGGAAGCGGAACTTCGGGAGGAATTTGGATTCTTTCAGGTGTCCCTGGTAGCCGGGGCGCGGTTCACCGTCGATGACGTAGGTGTCGCGTCCGCCGAGAGATTCAATGCCGGCCAGGCGGAAGTTGTAGGCGTCCGCCACTTCGCGCACAAACTGGCGGTTGTCTTCGCGGTCTTTTTCTTCTTTTTCTTCGCGCTTCTTGCGGTCTTTGTCAGATTCGTTCTTGCGCTTCTCGATCACTTTCTGGATTTTCTCTTCTTCTTTCCTGGCGTCTTTGTCAGAGAGCGGCTTGTCGTCTTTGGAGATGAGGCGTTCGACCGGCTCGCCATAAAGTTCCATGATCTCGGTAGTTTTCGTTTCCGTCGATTTTATTTGGCCGTTGCCATCGAGCTTGTGCTGTTCCTCGCGCTGCATGTAGGTGTAATCGCGCTGGCGTTTGTCATTCTCCATGTCATTTGCCGCAGTGTGGCGAATGAGTTCGCGGATCTGGTCCTCGGAAAGTGAGGTAGACGAGGCATCAGCCGGCAGTTTTGGCGTTGCGGCTTCCTGGCCAAATGCAACCGACGACAACAAGAGGAGAAAAATGAACCGAGCGCGTCTCGTGCACACGAACATAGCTACGATATTCAAACCCAGATAGTTCCTTGAGGTTGCAATGCGGCAAGCCTTATGTTGAAGAGGTTATCACTCTTTGGCGCATGCTTTTCCCAGGCACTCCGCCTGGAACAATCTTTCATCCACGCGGTGCAGGTTTTTGATCATCTCTGGACGGAGCAGCTTGTAATGGTGAATGTCGAAAAGGTAGTTCACGATGAACCAGACCGGTTCTTCGGTGGTCATCCAGTTCAAGCGATCGAAGCGGTTTAAGTTGACTGGCCGCGAGAAAGTGCGCAAGGTGCGTTCCCGCCGCATATTGAAATACAAGTTGAAGTAGCTCATGGCAAGCTCGCGAAGGGACCGGTATACGGGTTCGCGATAGCGGCATCCGCTGTAGTTGGATTTGGCGATTGCGCCCCAGTGTCCGTTCACCCGATAGATAGCGAGGACGTGGTCGGTGTCGTGGTCAGCTTCGAAATCGAGTAACAGCGGCGGAAAGCCGTTTACGCGCAGGGCTGCGGCGGCGAAGATCGCGCCTTCGCAGCAGTGGCTGCTGTTTTCGCGCAGCACGCGGCGCGGAGACCAGGCGGTGTCTTCCAGATGGTAGGGCATGTCGTCGAGGAAGCGCTGAATGCCGTACGGGGTTTTTAGGCTGCGAAGTTTGCGTAGTTCGGCGGGAGTGAAGTTGTTCATCCTCGATGTCAGTTTATCGTGGGAACGGGCGAAAGGCATTAACCACGGAGGACACTAAGGTTCACAAAGGAAAACCGGGAGCAAGCAGATCCGCCAACTCTCGGGGACTGTCTACTGTAACGTCCGGTGGAGCTTCGCCCAGCGTGTGCGGGGCGAAACCGTAGGTCACGCCGCAGGTCCACAGGCTGGCGTTGCGGCCGGTGATGACGTCGACTGAGGAGTCACCGACCATCAATGTCTCGTCGGGTCGCGTTTTCGTTTCGCGCAGGATAGTTTGTGCGCCTTTGGGATCGGGCTTCTTGGTCGAGAAACTGTTCCCCCCATAAATATGAAGGAAGAAATCCGCGAGGCCGAGCGCTTCGACGATGGCGCGCGAGGGATTGACCGGCTTGTTGGAAAGTACGGCCATTTTCCTGGGAGTGCCATTAGAGTTGTGAACAGCAGAAAGCATTTCTCTTATGCCATCGTAGAGGTGAGTGTGGTCGAGCTTATGAACCCGGTAATAGGCGAGAAAGTGATCGATGCCGTCTTTTACAAGTGCTTCATCGCGAGGATCGCCCAGGGCTCGCCGTACCAGCATAGGAGCGCCGTCGCCCACGTAAGAGGCGATCACGTCGCCGGGTAGCGCGGGGCGTCCGAGGTGCTTCAACATGGCATTTACGGAGTGGATGAGGTCGAGGCGCGAGTCGATCAGGGTGCCGTCGAGATCGAAGATGAGAAGCTTAATCCGATGGGGATCGAATTGGCGGTTGAATTTGATCACTGTTTTCAGGATAAATGATTCACTATTTCAGTAAGGGTTAAATTCCTGGAGACTTAGAATAAAAGGTTATGCTTGCATCCGTCACCCGGCTTCGCGTTCGTTCTGTAAGGTATCTACCGGCGTTCTTGTGGAAGACCTTTCTTAGCCAACGTCAGGTCATGGCCGCGCCTGGGTTTTTGGGCGGGAGACTCCTCGTCGATGCCAGCCGCACATTTTGGACTTTGACGGTGTGGGAAGACGAGCGTGCTATGAAGGCATTTCGCGGCTCCGGCGTGCACGGCGGAGTTATGCCGCGTCTGGCGGAATGGTGCGACGAAGCCGCCTACGCGCACTGGGACCCGACGGAGGACTCGATTCCATCCTGGCCAGACGCGTACGATCAGTTAGTAAAACAGGGCCGTCTTTCCCGCGTCGCTCACTCATCTGCCAGTCACGACGCCCGGAATTTCCCGCAGCCCCGGCTGAGTCCTCTGATCGGGGTGGATTTGAAGGCGCGCCGGCGGACCTGAAGAATCGACTTTTAAAGCGAATTCGTAGCCTTGCCAGTTGACCCTATTCTCGACCGCCGTGTGGATTTACAATGGAGAGCAAGATGGCAACTAAAACAGAATCTAAACCGGCTGGGGCGGTTGACGAGAAAATCAGAGGCAGGAGCAAGACTTACGAAGGCCTTTCTCGCGAGCAACTGATTGAGGCCTATCGGATCATGTATACCTCCCGGCGGCTGGACGACCGGGAAATCCTGCTCAAGCGCCAGCAAAAAATCTTCTTTCAGATTTCGGGCGCAGGCCACGAGGCGGTGTGCGTGGCGGCCGGTCTTGCCATGAAGCCCGGACACGACTGGTTTTACCCCTACTATCGCGATCGCGCGCTGTGTCTGGCTCTGGGCGCGACCCCTCTGGATATGCTGCTGATGGCTGTCGGTGCGGCGGCCGATCCGCAATCCGGCGGACGGCAAATGCCTTCGCATTGGAGCTTCCCGAAATTGAATGTGGTCACGCAGTCGTCTCCCACGGGGTCGCAAATCCTGCAGGCAGTGGGTTGCGCGGAAGCCGGTCGCTATTTCGCGAGACATCCGCAAGCCGCCAAGAAAAGCGAGGGCGATTACCGCCAATTCAAAGACGTCAAGTTCCACGGCGATGAAGTCACCTACGTTTCACTCGGAGAAGGCGCGAGCAGTGAAGGTGAGTTCTGGGAGGCGATGAACACCGCCTCCAATAGCAAATTGCCAGTGTTATTCGTAGTAGAGGACAACGGATACGCCATCTCGGTTCCCGTCGAAGTTCAAACTGCAGGTGGAAATATTTCGCGGCTGGTCGCGGGCTTCCCGAATTTCCATTTTGAGGAAATCGACGGCACCGATCCAGTTGTGTGCTATGCGGCATTTCAGCGCACCTTGGCACATTGCCGGGCAGGCGAGGGACCTGGATTTATCCATGCGCACGTGATCCGTCCGTATTCGCATTCGCTTTCGGATGACGAGCGGCTTTACCGGCCGGACGCTGAACGCAATATCGATGCCGCGCGCGATCCGATTACGCTAATGCAGATGTTCCTGATTCGCGAGGGCATCCTCGACGAAAACAGCATTAACAAGCTGGAGAAGCAGGTAGAAGACGAATTACAGGTCGCGGTGGATCAGGCGCTGGAAGCGGCTCCGCCGACGCCCGATACAATTTCACAATACATTTACTCGCCGGACATCGATCCTACTTCCCCGGCGCTGCAGACCGAGCCGGCATCGGTTGCTCCCGCTGCGGATGGCAAAAAGGTCGCCCCGAAAACCATGGCGGATCTGATTAATGCCACGCTGCGCGATGAGATGCGCCGGGATGAGCGCGTTGTAGTTTTCGGAGAGGACGTAGCCGATTGCAGCCGTCAACAGTACCTGACCGAGAAACTCATCAAAGGCAAAGGCGGCGTCTTCAAATTAACTTACGGTTTACAGAATGATTTCGGCTCCGATCGCGTGTTCAATTCGCCATTGGCGGAAGCGAACATTGTGGGACGCGCGGTCGGCATGGCCACGCGCGGACTGAAGCCGGTGGTGGAGATTCAGTTCTTCGACTACATCTGGCCAGCCATGATGCAACTTAGGGACGAGTTGCCGCTGATTCGCTGGCGCTCCAACAACGGATTTTCTTCGCCTTGCGTCATTCGGGTTGCGATTGGCGGATACCTCACTGGTGGCGCCATTTACCACTCGCAGTGCGGCGAGAGCATCTTCACCCATACGCCCGGAATGCGGGTCGTGTTTCCCTCGAATGCACTGGATGCGGCCGGTCTTTTGCGCACCGCAATCCGCTGCGATGATCCGGTTTTATTCCTCGAGCATAAGCGGCTTTATCGCGAGACCTTCGGCCGTGCGCCGTATCCCGGCCCCGATTACACCATTCCATTCGGCAAGGCGAAGATCGTTCAGCCGGGAACAGATCTCACCGTAATCACTTACGGAGCCGTGGTTCCGCGGGCGTTACAAGCCGCACAGAAGCTGGAACGTGAGCAGGGAGCTAAGGTCGAGTTAATCGACTTGCGCTGCTTGAATCCGTTTGACTGGGAGACGATTGCGGCCTCGGTGAGCAAGACCAATCGGGCGCTGGTGGCTTACGAAGACACTCTGAGCTGGGGTTATGGTGCGGAGATCGCGGCGCGTATCGCCGATCAATTGTTCGATAGCCTGGATGCGCCTGTGCGTCGCGTCGCCGCGAAAGATGTCTTTGTCGCTTATCAGCCAATTCTCGAAGATGCGATATTGCCGCAAGCTGAGGACTTGATACGGGCGATGAAGGAGTTGGTCGAGTACTGACGCACCGGTGGAGTCAGATTGAAATGCTTCACGCGAGATTCCTCGCCCCGCTGGTGAAAGCGCGGGGCTTCGGAATGACGGCCCACCCTTAAAGATACTCCAGCTTTTCGTTTCATCCTCATCGGTCTTAAGATTTGTAAAAAGACTGTCAAAACCGCGCTGGGTGCGTGTTTTGTGGTCCATTCGTGGTATAGTTCCAGCCCGTTAGCAATTGTAGTTTTTCTGATCCATGTAATTTGAGGGGGCTGTATGGGGAGCACAGGGTTTCGGTATTTCATGAGGAGGGCTTTGCTGATCGGCGCCGTTACTCTGATTGTCGTGAACTCCGCCTGGTCCGCCAGCAAAGAAAAAGTGTTGTACAGCTTTACGGGCGGGACTGACGGACGCGATCCGGCGGCTGCTTTAATTTTCGACAAAGCCGGAAACCTCTATGGCACGACCGTCGTAGGCGGCACCGGAGCAGCGTGCTCGGGCGGATGCGGCACCGTTTTCAGGCTTACGAAGAACTCCAGCGGCAAATGGACAGAAACCGTTCTCTACAACTTTCAAGCTGGTTCCGACGGCAAGAATCCCTACGGCGGTGTCACGAGCGATGCCAAGGGAGACCTTTATGGCACGACCGTCGCCGGCGGCAACGGCGGAACCTGTAGTGGCGACGGATGCGGCACGATTTATAAGCTGACGCGCTCTGGCAATTCCTGGAGCGAGAGCGTGCTGTATAGCTTCACCGGCGGAAAGGACGGTGCCGGTCCTGGCGGCGGGGTGGTCTTCGACAAGAAAGGTAATCTTTACGGCACCACTCCCGACGGAGGCAAAGCGAACGGCTGTGGCGGGAACGGCTGCGGCGTCGTCTACGAACTTATGCCCAGCAGCGGCGGTTGGCGACAGAAGGTGATCCATACCTTTACCGGTGGAAATGACGGATACACGGGCTCGCTCGGTTCGCTGCTCGTCGATAACACCGGCGATCTCTTTGGCATCGCTGAATTAGGCGGCGCTCATAACGCAGGCACCGCATTTGAGCTGTCGCCGGCTTCGGGTGGCAAATGGAAGATGAGCATCCTCGATGGATTCAAAGGCACACCTCACGCAGGATTTCCTTACGGCGGCTTGATTTCCGACGCGTCCGGCAGCCAGTATGGCACCACCTACTACGGTGGCGCGAACGGGTTGGGTTCAGTTTTTAAACTGACTAAAGGCTCAAATGGCAAATGGAGCGAGATCGTGCTGTATAGCTTCAAGACTGGAACGGACGGAAACTCGCCGACGTCGACGCTGGTCTTTGACGGGCATGGAAATTTGTATGGCACAACCTCGGCCGGTGGCGATGCCAATGGCGACGGCACGGTTTTCAAACTGACCCCGGCGTCCGGCGGCAAGTGGACGGAGAGCGTGGTTTATCGCTTCAAGAACAATCCAGATGGAGCCAATCCCTATTACGGATTAGTGCTCGACAAGGCTGGCAATCTTTATGGCACGACCGCGGTCGGCGGAGCGGGGGCCGGCGTGGTGTTTGAGTTCACGCCGTAGCGGGGACGCTGGGTGAGTCCGGTCCGGCAAGTTTGCCCGACAAAACCTGCAGCCGTTGAAGGCTTGAAGGGGTATGGTTTCCCAGCCGTGCCGTAAATAATTTAGAAATGGTGACGGCGCGGCTGAAAGCCGCGCCCCTTCAAACCTGAACGCAATCTATTCAGTCTTCCGGTTTGTAAGGCGATGCCCCTGAACGAATCCAGCAATTTCCTAGCTTGCTAGCTCCGGAGATTCGGTTTGGATTTTGTCCTTCCTCGCATGCCGCTACCGTAAAGGCTATCGAGCGCAATTGGGCCTGCGCCGAAAAATATCAGGGAGAAGGCGATCGCGGCCACGCTTAGCGGAAATTCGAATCCGCCCGGCCCCTTCAGGCCATTGTGCCAGTGAATTTTCCAGATTGCGACCGACATGTCGATCAGCATCGCCACGGCTACGAAGCGAGTGAACAGTCCGGCGATGATCAGGATGCCTCCAAAAAATTCTGTCGCCGCCAGCAGATAGGCGGTCCAGCCGGGAAAACCGAGATGCTGCACCATGTCGTGAACATGGGAGAATCCGCCGAATACTTTCGCGTATCCATGCGCAATCATGATGGTGCCGATTACAAGCCGCAAAACGAGAAGGGCCAGGGGTTGCAGACGATCAAGATGACGCAATGTCTTCCTCCGCAAAAGAGTATTTAGATTACCCCATTGTTCGCGGTTGCGGCTGATATCACGCGGGAAACAGGCTTAGGGACGGAGTTTGGGCGAATTTTGTGAGTCCTTGGCCGCAAAGCTTGTGATTCGATGATATTTTGTCTGTCGACGAGGGCGTTCAGCCGGTTCCGCATGGTGTTGGGCACACGTCTCTATCAAATGCTCCCAAAATCGCACAATTATCAACGGCTTGTCGCGTGTCCTGCTACCTTCGTACCGTCTCTAATACTTTAGTTATGGTTCTCGCAACGAGGTAGAAGCCTTTCAGTCGGGCATACATCCTATTGTGGTGTTGATGCTGTTTAATACAATATCTAGAATACTGCCCCAAGGCTCTTCCCACTGTTTTCCAGAAAACAGGCATAAAACCCGCTAAATCTCGGAACTCCGCCTTCCCCTCAGGTGCTTTCAGGGCTGATATATGCTCGGGACACCTGAATTCTCTCGAACGCAGTTTGTCCGAGGAATTCTTCCGAACTTAAAGGCTGGTCGGCGGGTGCCGATAAGTCTTATGGCTACGGAAAAGGGTTTGGAAACTATGGCCGACTCGCGGGAAGTGATGAACATTCGCCAAGCTTCGCAGTACCTGGGAGTGAGTCCGGACACGCTTTACAAGTACGTAGGCGAGCAGAAGATTCCCGCTTTCAAGCTGGGCAATCGCTGGCGCTTCAAGAAATCGAAGCTCGACCAGTGGATGGAAGATAAGTCCAGCCAGATGGAAGCGAAGAGCAGAAACAAACCGAAGGCAGCTGCCAAGGCTGCCGGGCAACAGTAAAGGCGGGCACATGTTTGGATTCGGATCGAAAACGATTGTTGGTCTGGATGTGGGGTCCTCGAGCATTAAGGCGGTCGAATTGAGGAAGGGACGCAACGGGATTGAAGTGGCGCACCTGGGCCTCGAACCGCTGGCTCCGGATATCGTTGTGGATTCCATGATTGTGGACTCGGGCACGGTATCGAGCGCGATCTCCAAGCTGTTTACCGACAATCAGATCAAAACCAAGAGCGTGGCCACCGCCGTCAGCGGCCACTCGGTGATCGTGAAAAAGATCTCGCTGCCTTCGATGAGCGATCAGGAACTGGCCGAAACCATCCAGAAAGAAGCGGCACAACACATTCCTTTCGATCTGGCCGACGTGAACCTCGACTATCAGATCCTCTCGGACGACGCCGGCAGTCCGCAGATGGACGTTTTGCTGGTCGCCGTCAAGAAGGACAAGATCCTGAATTACACCAACGTACTCTCGATGGCAGGCAAGAGCCCGGCTATTGTGGACATCGATGCCCTCGCGCTGCAGAACTGCTACGAGTACAACTACGAACCTGCCCCCGGACAGGTGGTGGCGCTTTTGAACCTCGGCGCCAGCGTCATGAATATCAACATTGTGAAAGGCACCACGCCGCTGTTCCCCCGCGATGTCAGCGTGGGTGGCCACCAGTACACGGATTCGCTGCAGAAGGAACTGGATTTGAGCTTCGATGACGCCGAGTCGCTGAAGCTGGGAAACAAGGTCGGCACCGTAAGCGAAGATGCCAAGACGCCGATCCTGCAGCAGGTGACCGAGATCATCGTGCTGGAAATTCAGAAGACTTTCGACTTCTTCCGCGCCAGCGCGGCGGGAGAGCATATCGAGAAGATTTATCTGGCGGGGGGATCCTCAAAAGTTCCTGGATTGATTGAGGCGCTACGGCAGGAGTTTTCCCTGCCGGTAGAGATTTTCAATCCCTTCCAGAAGATCGTGCCGCCAGCTGAGGGACCGGGAGTGGAACTGATCGAACAGAACGCTGGCCAGTTGGCAGTTGCGGTGGGTTTGGCATTAAGGAGTTTTGAAAACCTATGATCCGAATCAACCTGCTGGGGCAACCCAGACCGAAGAACAAACGGGCCGCAGCCTCGGCCGCGGCTGTCATGGAAATGGGCGAGGTTGGCTCACCAAAGCTCAAAGTGGTGGTAGTGGTGCTGTTGGTGGGAGTGCTCAATATGGCGTATTGGTATCGCCTGGACAAAGAGAAACATAGCATCGCCGCCAAGATGCAGGTGGCGGAGCAGAGAAACCGCGAACTGGCCGACGTGAAAGCGCGGTATCTCGAGCGGCAGCGCCAGGCGGAAAGCTACAAGCGCAGAGTCGATGTGATCGATAAGCTGCGGGCCAGCCAGTCCGGTCCCGTGAACTTGCTCAACACCATTGGCGACACGATCAACGGCACAGAAGCAGTGTGGCTCAATACCATGAAGGATCAGGGCAGCAGCGTGGATATCGAAGGCATGGCCCTGAGCGCGGATGCAGTGGCTGCACTGATTCTGAATCTGCAGAAGACGGGCTATTTCAAGAACATTGAAATTAAAGAGACCTTCCAGGACGACACGTTCAAGGAAATGCAGGCATTTCAATTCACTCTGACCTGCGAAAAAGCGAAGTCCTAAAGGCGGGAGAATATGGGAAGCTTTAGCGAATTATCGGGTCTCAAGCAGATAGCAGCGCTGGTGCTGGGCGCGGTACTGATCAGCGCCGGACTGCATTTCACCGTGTTCAAGTCCCAGCGGGAAGCGAACGCGCAGGCGCAATCCGCACTGGAATTGAAACTTGCCGAAAATGCCGAACTGGAGACGTACGCTCCCAAGCTGAAGGATATGGACCGGCAACTGGCCAATCTGAAACAGCAACTCGAGATTGAACGCAAGATCGTTCCCGACGAGAAAGAAGTAGACGGTTTCATCAAGATGCTCGACGCGGAAGCGATGAAGTCGGGAATCGAGATTCGCCGTTTCACCGCTCTCCCCGTATCGACCCGGGAGTTCTACACCGAAGTTCCGTTTGAAGTGGAACTGGATGGTCCGTACTACTCGGTGCTGAACTTTTTCGACCGGGTAGGAAAGCTGGAACGGATCGTCAATATGTCGGGGTTGCTGATTGCCAACACCAAGATGGGAACCATGGCGAAGGTCAAACACACTTATCAGTACGCGCCGAATGAGAGCATCGTGGCGACCTGCCAAGCGACGACATTCTTTAGCCATGACCTGACACCCGGGGGAGGCGCACCAGCTAAAGGTAGGGGAGGCATATGAGGCTCGCAACGGGAATCCTAATACTGGGACTCGGCCTGGGAACTGCCGGAGCGCAGAACCCAAGCATCATCGACACTACCAAAGCCAGGCTCAGTGGGTCGCAACAGCAGAAAACGGCAGACTCGAATGCGGCGTTAGCGGCTTCGCAAGGGCACAATTCAGCCCCGCAACCCGCAACCGCGCCAGCCAAACCGGCAGCCGGCAAACCTGTGAGTGTGGTCCCCGCCCACGCAGCAGCTCCGCCAGCGGCAGCGTCCAAGCAGCCAGCCGCGACAGTGACGCCAGCCGCTCCCAAAACCCAGGCTAAGAACAATTCCAAACCTAAGTCCTCGACACCTAAGAAGATAACTTCGGTCGTGGTGAATCAGCCCCAACCGGCGGTTGCGGTCGAAGACAAGAAGAATCCCGTCGACCCCAACAAAGATGCGCACAAAACGATCAGCATGGCCGGCGGACGGCGCGATCCTTTTTTGAGTCCGGTAGTAAACCGAGGTATGGGCGGTTCCGGGTGCAGCACCGGCAAACGCTGCCTGGCAGTTGACCAGATTGCCCTCACTGGAATTGTGAAGTCGGATGCGGGCATGATCGCAGTGGTCGTCAATGCCATGAACAAAGCATATTTTCTGCGGGAAAACGATCCGGTATTCAACGGTTACGTAGTGAAGATCACCGGCGATTCGATCGTTTTCAAAGAGACGATGCAGGACAAGTTAGGCAAATCGTTTACCCGGGAAGTTACCAAAAAGATTTCGACTCCGGCAGTTTAGCCGGGGCATCAGCCGGCAGCGATCCGGCTTGGGTTGGCAATGAAATTTGAGCGAGGTATCACGAGGCGAGCAAAACGCGCGCCCGTGGGGAGAAGGGAAATGCGAAAGCAACTGCTGGCTGTTTTGCTACCGACGCTAATTTTGGCTCTGGTGGCGGGCGCTGAGACTCAAAGCACGAGCACAGGCGCGGACACGCATGCCACCGTACAGAAGGTGGATGTAATGCACGCCGATGATGGAATCAGCGTGGAGATCACTTCCCGCGGACAGGTGACGCCCAAGCTCAGTACCTTGGCCTCGCCAGCTCGTGTGCTGGTGACGTTGCCCAACACCGCGGCAGCCACCGTGCGTAACCACATCAGCGTGGGCGCGGACGGCGTGAAAGGTGTGCGCATCGGCGAGGACGGGCATGTGCCTCCGACCACCAGCATCGTGATTGACCTGGTGCAGGCATGCCCTTACGAACTGCTTCCGACCGGCGATGGCAAAATCATCGTCAAGCTGCACCCCACAGCTGCCAAGGCCGATACCAAAGCCGCGATCATTGCGCCAGCCAAGCTGACGACCTCCGCTTCCGCCGTCGCTCCCGCGGTAGTTAGGACCTCAGCTCCGGCGAGCAAGCCAGTTCAGCTTGCGGCCATTCCGGTCAAAGCTCCCATCGTTGCCGCGGACGCTAAAGCCGCGAAACAAACCGCTTCGGCGACCGACTTTGTTTTTGTCGAGCCAGCCTACCAGCAGAAGAATGATGCCCAGCAGACTATCGCTGACGCAACTACTCCCGCAACCCGCGCCGACGGAGCGGCTGCAAAATTTGTAGATAAACCGGAAGGCGATCTGCTCCCCGCGCCGAGCGCTGCCATGCAGCCTCAGGCGGCTCAGGCTCCGGCTACCCAACCGATTCAACCGGCAGTGAATCTGGCAGCGGAACAAAAAGGGGAGAGCCACTTAGTCACCCCCATCAGTGCCGCCAAGTACACTGGCGAACCAATCTCCGTAAATCTTAAAGATGTGGATCTGAAAGATTTCTTCCGCCTGATTCACGAGATCAGCGGACTGAATGTGGTGCTCGACCCCAACGTTAAAGGCACGCTGACGGTTGTGCTCGACGATGTGCCGTGGGACCAGGCGCTCGACATCGTGCTCAAGAACAACGATCTGGCTCGCCAGCTCGATGGCAACGTACTACGCATCGCGACCGTTGAAACTCTGCGCCATGAAGCTGAATCGCGGCGCGCGGAGCAGGAAGCCGAAGCGCTGGCCGTCGATAAGCAGACGGTCACGCGGTTCCTGAGCTACGCCCACTCCAAAGACGTCATCATGACGCTAAAGAAATTCTTGTCGCAACGCGGTGACGTGGTTGCCGATGAGCGCACCAACGCGGTAATTATCTCTGACATTCCTGCGGTCATGCCAAACATCGACCGCTTGCTTACGCAACTCGATCGCAAGACGCAGGAAGTGGAAATCGAAGCTCGCGTAGTGGCTGCAACCCGCAGCTTCGCGCGCGAGATTGGTACTCAGCTCGGATTTGGCTGGGGCAATGCCGCAACTGCCGTCGGTGGCTCATCCGCCGCGGGCACTTCGCCCCTCTCGACGTTTGGTATAAGCCCGAGGTATCCGATTATCGGAACCACTCCAGCAACCGGAACCACGGGCGTGCAGATACCGCTGTTCTCTAACTTGCCTGCAACTGGCCCGACCAGCGGCTTCTCGTTTATCAATGCCAGCTCTGCCGTGCGAATCGATGCCGTTCTCACCATGGACGAATCTCGTGGATTGCTAAAGATTCTGTCCCGTCCGCGTGTAGTCACGCAGAACAACATCCAGGCTCTGGTTCGCCAGGGCGTCCGCGTACCTATCGTGACCCAGGCGCAGTTAGGTGGTCCGCCAACCGTGACCTACGTCGATGCCTTCCTGCGGCTGACCGTGATTCCGCAGATCACTTCCGAAGGCACGATCTTCCTCAATGTGGATGTCGAGAACACCACACCTGACTTCGGCCGCACGGTCAATGGCAACCCCACACTGATCACGCAGCAGGCGACCACGCAGGTGCTGGTCACCGATGGCGGCACGGTGGTCATCGGCGGCGTAATTCAAACCAACAACTCGATCAACGTGGCGCAGGTTCCGTTGCTGGGCAGCATTCCCTGGCTGGGCAACCTGTTCAAACACACCACCGTCAGCACCTCGAACCAAGAGCTGATTTTCTTCATAACTCCGCGGATCATTCAGACCTAACTTCCAAGTTAGCAGTAAGCCAGCCGTCGGTTTCCTGAAGTACCTGTCAGGAACCCGGCGGTTTTGTTTTTGCGTTAAAGCTAAATTTCCTACGCCCCCGACGGTGTGCAATTTTCCATGGTCCGTTATCGGCGTTGGCAGCGGTAACTTCAAAAATGGTCAGCCGCGGATTTCTACCGTAGAGCTTAACGCAGAATCACGCACGCGGCGGAAGGCCTCTGGCAAGGCTTTCAGCAGATCGGTTGCGACCAGCGAATGCTCGCCCATACTCTCGCGGGCCAGATCGCCGGCAAGGCCGTGGAGATGCACCGCAGCGATTACTGCCTCCGCGATGTGTTCGGGATTCTGCGCGATCAGGCCGGCGACCATGCCGGTAAGAATGTCGCCGGTGCCTCCGGTTGCCATGCCGGGATTTCCGGTAGTGTTGACCCAAACTGTGTCGTCCGGCTCCGCAATCAGCGTGCGATGCCCTTTCAGCACCACGATTAATTCGTGTTCACGGGCGAAAGAACGAGCAACATTGATTCGATCCCGTTGCACCGCAGCCACGGTGGAAGCGACCAGACGCGCCATCTCACCAGGATGAGGCGTGATCACCAGGCTGCGTCCCTTGCCATTGAGTTCTCCGGCTCGTCCTTCAAAAGCATTGAGACCATCCGCGTCCAGGACGAGAGGTGTCTTGCATGTCGTCACCAAACTACGCACGAACTCAGAAGTCTCCTGATGGCGCGAGATTCCTGGGCCTACCGCCAGAACCGTCTTGCCTTTGATCACTGCGTCCATCGCCCCGCTTTCGAAAGCGCGAGTGGAGATGGTGCCCGCAGCGGTTTCGTCGAGCGGTTCAGTCATTACTTCTGGATGAAATCCTGCCACGGTAGCAAGCACAGACTTCGGCGTGGCCACGGTAGACAACCCCGCGCCGGTGCGCAGCGCCGCCATTCCCGCCATGGCAACTGATCCTGCCTTCCCCACTGATCCGCCAATTACCAGCACATGACCGAAGCTTCCTTTATTCGCTGCGAGGGGCCGCGGTCCAATCAAGGGAACAATCTCGCGGGCGGTAATCAAATTTAGTTGCAGCGAAGAAACGATTGCTTCCTCAGGTGAGCCGATCGGAGCAATCACTGTTACCCCGTCGGTTAGCCTTCCAAAAACGTGCGCCGGACGCGGCGCTGTGAAT
>Ga0207031_10133_pt1 | contig 20929 bp, 28 predicted proteins | sample Alteio_BWMinCont_37_FD_153278 | JGI IMG/M metagenome (GOLD analysis project Ga0207031, IMG submission 153278) | Enriched cells from forest soil in Barre Woods Harvard Forest LTER site, Petersham, Massachusetts, United States -... | ecosystem: Environmental > Terrestrial > Soil > Temperate forest >... | reverse complement strand
TTGGTATTGCCTATCTTTCGGCCGCGAATGTCAGTCGAAAGTGGTCATCGCCGACTGAATTGCGACAAACATACTTAGCTCTGACGTAGAGCTAATCCCTCTTTTTTATTAAGAACACAGTGGATTTTGGGTCCCATCAGCCGCCGGGCGACGTCTCGGGGCTTTGTTTGACTATGTCCGCTATTGGCCCAAAGCGGGCGTACCAATCCGGCTGATCAATGTCCGCTTTGGGGGGAAAAGCGGACATCCCACGTCAATCGCGTCGCGACAGCTGGTGACCCAAAGCGGACATCGTTGCCTCGATAGACACCCCCAACACGCGATCATAAACTCCATTCCGTACCCCGCTGGTTAGGGCGATCGATATGGCCGAAAAGCGCGATGCCGCCCGACATTCCCGCCAAGAATTTCTGGTCGTTTACGGTGTACGACAACCAGACACGCTCCATGATCCAGACCGATCAACAATTCCCAGCCGTCGGCAGCCCGACGAAGGGACTGCTGGCGAATGCGGATGGTTCAGTGGATGTCTATTTCGGACCGACGGCTCCGGCTGGCAAGGAAAACAACTGGGTGCAGACGATCCCCGGCAAGGGCTGGAGCACGCTCTTGCGACTCTACTCTTCTCCACTTGAGCCGTGGTTCAACAAGACTTGGCGGCCGGGAGAGATCGAGCCGGTGTAGCAAGCCTGCCCCTATAGCGATGTCCGCTTTTGGCCCTTAGCCGCCGCGCCGGTCAGGGATAGCCGCGGCAGTTTTTGGGGGTAAAGCGGACATTGCCGCCCGATTTCCAGAGCGATTGGACCAGTGCCACCACACAGGGATTAAATCGCTTAGCCGATTTATGCGATAGTGGCGCTACCAAGTAATATGAAGAGCAAAATGGCCGTGAATACCGAGAGTGCCAAAAGCCCGTCCGCTGGCGAGCCGTCGAGCCAACGAAATTGCTTATCCAACAATTCCTGATCGCGCCGGGTCATCGAAGCCAGTCCTCTTATTGAGGTTGTCCCCATTATGCTCGGTCATTTGTTCGAGAATTGGCGGGCTAATTCGTAAAATTTTACATGATTGCTGGCCATGCCGTTCCAAAGCGGACGCGACAGCCGGCGATTGTCGCGGCAACTTTCGGGGTAAAGCGGACACGATCGCTATCAGTCGTCGCGGCAGTTAATGACCCAAAGCGGACATCGGCAGACTTCGCGGAACTTAAGCGCTGTCTCGCGAGTAGATGAGGGGGAGAGAGCACGTTGAGGATGTCACTATGATTTTTGATTTCTCGTTGTTTTTGGCCGGCGTTACTTTAATGGCCTGTGCCGCTATTGGTTTGCTCACCCTTCTATGCCGCTACACCCAGCCGGATTTAGAGCACATCAGTTCACCCGGGTGGGTCGGTGACGGAACAGCGATTGGGTAACATCGACGTCACGATGGCTCGCAACAAATGGTACGGCCCCTTTCCATCTCCTCCGGTCCCTTTTGAAACTGGGGGTGGACCCTTTTGGCTGTGGATCGGTCGGGGGTCATGATCAAAAGTGAGCAATTTTGAACAGTCCTCACTGCGATCAATCCTGGATAATCTTTGTGGTCAAAATGGATTTTGCTTGCCCACGGGCGCGCTGCACGGTCCGCCACGGATTTCCGGACGGCAGCTGCAAAACGAAAGGAAGATAGATTATGTCGATAGGACTCATTCTTGTAATTATCCTCATCGTATTTCTGTTGGGCGGGTTTAGCGGCCGCTTCGGCGGCTACGGTTACGGCTATGGACACGGTGGTGTCGGCATCATCGGCGTGATCTTGATAATCGTTGTCATCCTTATGCTGCTGGGGCGGATTTGATGTGAGAAGCGGTGCGAAGCAGCCCGAAAAGCCGATCACGTGAGCCCTGAAGGTCGCAAATGGATATGAACCACTATTCGGACCGCAATCCGGGATCGGTCGCAAAATCCACCCCTGACCACTGGGTACTCTTTCTCATTGAAGGCGTGGCCCTCATTTTGTTGGGACTGCTCGCGATCGTCGTTCCGTCAATTGCCAATGAGAACGTGACCGGTATTTTGGGTTGGCTCTTTCTCCTCAGCGGAGCGACAGGCTTGGTGACAACCTTTTGGGCGCGGCAGGCGCCCGGCCTCTTGTGGTCCCTTATATCAGCTGGGCTGGCGATACTCGTCGGTGTCGTGCTGATCGAGAACAAGTCGCAGGATTTGTATGGCGGGCTGCTGGGATGGCCGTTTCATGAGGCCGGCCCGTTGCGGCTTATATTGGTCCTTTTCTTCCTCATCGAAGGCGGCGTGTCGATCATGTTCGGGATCGAACATCGACGTCATTTCTCCACGCGCTGGGCATTCATTTTCGCAAGCGGTGTCGTGGACATTGTCCTGGCCAGCATCATCATTTTTGCGCTGCCGGGGACCTCCGCTTGGACATTGGGGCTGCTTGTCGGGATCAACATGATGTTCGGCGGCGCGGCCTTGTTCGCAACAGGTTTGCACGCGCGCACGGAGTGGGCGGTGGCCAACGAGGTTCCGCTGCGTAGCTCGCGCTAGTTGCGACCGCAGTCGATATAAATGAGGACGGCGCGAAGCCATCCTCATTGTTCGATCAAAGATGTCGGCTTTCGACTTAGGCGGCAATCACCGCCACGATTCTCATCGTTCGGGGATTCACGATAAGAATCTCATTGCCGACCATGATATATTCATAGCCGCGATATTGCGGGGCGTATTCCAAGATCGAAACAGGCAAAACATTAAGATGGACTGTTTCTGGAATAACCTCGCCGACAGTGGTTGAGAAGTGCACGCTGGTCAGCCGTTCCGACTTTTCACCCCGCAATGCGTCTTGGAATTTCGCGTGCTGTTCGCTCGACAGTGCAGCCGGCGCGACGGACCTTGTCTCGTCTTTTGCCACGCTCGGAACTGTATGGGCATTCGGCGGCTCCGAAGTTTGCGCAGCGCTTCCCAGTCCCGTGGTATCCGGCTTGGAAGTGGCTGGCCCCTGGGCGGTCACAGCCGGCTTCTCCTTCACCAGCGCTTGCGCAGTCGGTGCCGGATTCTCTTTCATCGGCGCGACAGCCGCCGGTGACTTCTGCGGCAGACCACCCACGTGCTGGTCGGTCTTTCCTTCCGGTGCTTTCTGGTCTTGTGCGGCCGCGCCCGGCGCTTTGGCATTTTCGTTGGTGCCTTGCGCAGATGCGAACCCGGCTCCTGCGATCAGCGCGACGGCGGCGGTGCTGATCAACAAAGTATTTCTGATAGTATTTCTCATGGTATTCTCCAATAACATTCTGATGAATGGTTCATGATAACAGATTTTAATCGCTTAAGTTCCAAGTCACCGTAAGTTATTTGATGTATAGAATTGACCACATCGAAGTTATCCTGCATCTGATTTGGCAGCGGAAAATGCACGCTGTGGCGTCTTCTCGCCGACCGACCGAATGTCTGCTTTTGGCCCAAAGCTGCCGCGCCTGCGGACGATCGCCGTGTCCGCTTTCGGGGGTGAAGCGGACATCAAGGCAGAGAGTCATCGTGTCCGCTAATGACCCAAAGCGGACATAGGACACACCTCCTTATTCGACTTATCCACCGACCACTTAGAGTGAGCTATTCGGTACAGAAATAGAAAGGCGTGAGGTCCAAAGTCACTGATGCCAGGCGCGCAACTTGTCCCCCAAGTCCCGTCCGCCCGTGCGTGTATGAGCGTGCGTAAAGATAAGAATCCCAGCCGGGCCGCACCGGCTGGGATTCTTTCTATATGCCGATAGGCTCCATATCCTTCTGGATTGGACTTAGACGCTTCGCCTAGGCCTTGACGCCATGAATCCCTGGCCGGATTCGATCCCTAATGACCGGACTTGAAGGTGGTCAATTTTGATCAGACGCCGCTGAAACCTACGTTCTTAATTCCTGTGGGTGATTCGTTTCGGAGGGGGATCGTGGCAATTCCAGAGAACGACAAGTCCAAAGACTACGCACATTACGCCGCGCATTGTTTGTATATGTTGACTGTGGCAAGTGATCGGGATTCTCGTACCATTCAACGCGAGATGGCGGCCGAATGGATAAGACTGGCGGATAGCGTTCGGCCCCGGTCGCGGCGCAAGCAAATGCAGATGGAGTGATGTAAGGCTGCCCAGTTGGCGGCCTCTTGCATTCAACACCAAGCATACAATGCTTCTTGGCCCAACTAGCTCAACGCTGGCGTGGTCCGGCCCCTTAGCTTAAACCCACAGCTTAGAGGGACAAGACCATGCCAATCAACGAAGCGGGCATACTTCGCCGATCTCGGCGACGTGGATATTGTGCTCGCAAATCGCGCCAGCGAAAGCACCTTCCGAACGTAGACAATCGCGGTGAATATATGCTGATAGACGCTGGCGCCAACATCATCGTGCGCCGCATTGCAGCTATAGCAGGCTTAGCCGGAAACCGAGAAGGTTCCGATGGCGAAATTCTTGTGGCCAAAATAAAAAATGCTACGTGTAATGAAAACTATTTGCAGGCAAAGACCTGAGAGATGCCCTCCTGCTTGGCGATCCCTTTGGCTGTGTGAACAGCTGTTAAGAAGGCAAGCTCGCCAACGGTTTTTGACTGTTGGCGAGCAACCGTAATGGTAAGACCGAGCGAGTGTCTCGTCTGCGCGTATTCCTCGCCATAAAGGACGAGCACATAATTTTCTCCGGCAGGAATTTCTGCCTGGGTAGAGATGTATTTTACATTCGCCATTGCCTAAGCCCTTCGACATCTGGTGACGGTTTGAATTTCGCCGCTCGCGGGACCGTCAGCTCAACGAAGCAGTGGAGATTCCACGATATTCATTTCATTGGGCTGCAGTTTTGTCCTTGACCTATTTCTCTGCACACGCCCGAGCCAAGTAGTTGCCCAAGCCGCCTTTCTGCAAATACTCACGCAGCGTCGGAGGTAACGATCAGGTGACCTTATTGAACGCCTTGGACATCCCTCTTGAGTGTGCCGGCAGCCTCAGTTGCTAGCTCCTGACCGAGCGTGCAGAGCTCTTTATTCTGCGCGGACGCGACCTCGAATTGCTTCCGCATCTGCGCCGTCGACAGCTCGATAAACTCGGACGGGCTCTTCGCACCTAACAATTCATGGACGTAGTCAAAGGCGGCATGCGTGTTGGTGCGGGCAATCTCGAATAGTTTATGATTATAGTCTGTGGCACGCTTGGTAGCGGTCGCGTAGGTATTTTCGAGCAAGTCGAATGCTTCCTCGCTGGCTACCTTAGCCTGTTTGCAGGCGTCCCTGGTATGCTCGACGCCCTTTTCGGCCATCTCCCGAAATGCCTCTGGCATTTCCATATTTGGGACATCGAATTTTGGCATCTCGAATTTCGCGATCCCGTAGTCCGGTATGTCAACCGGGGCTCCAGCGTGTTTCGTAGTCTTGGCTTTGGGCGTGGCAGTCGTGGTCTCCGTCATGACACTTAATTCCTTTAAAGGGCGGGTTTAGTTAAACCTCCTGACGCCGTCATCGACGCCGGATGTCAGTGGGCTCGGCAGAGAAGAGTTTCAATTCGGCTCTCGTTGCAACTTGGTCGCCATCGTCCCGTTCGTCGGCTGATTGATCCTCTTGACGCAATCCTCGATGCTGGAAAAAGGTCCAGAAGAGAGGTGGCCGTCATCCTCAACTGCATACCAACCGGACTTAATGCCGCGCATGTCAGATTTGTGCTGGCTGACGTAGTGAGGTGAGGTCATTGTGCTGCTCGAACTTCCATGGCTTTCGACTTTCAAAAAGAGCCGGCTATTGTCAGCAACGCTCCAACGCCCAGCCGCCTACGGTCAGGCGGTATGGCCGTCGAAGTTCCCTGTCCTGGGAATGTTCTTTTCCTGCTGCGGCGTCATCTTCGCGGTATCCTCACCACTCGGAACGCCGCGCGGTCCGAGCTTTCTGCGGGCGCTCTCGTCCTCGGTTTGCCGTTCTTCCTCGCGGGTCTCGGGCGGCATCTACGCTCTCCTTTACGTTAGCTGTGAACCAAACGCAGTGACACTATGTCGTGCGAATTTGGTTGCCCCAGCCCAAGTTGCACGGGGGCTGGGGCTTCCATCTTCAGGACGGGCCACGCAACAGCTACACTAACGCTACACGCCATCCCGCTTACGATGTGTTTGAAACTAAACGCTTAGGCTGCGGCAAATCGGATGTTTGGCGAACCCAAAACGCCGCTCTTCTCCAACACCGACTTAATTTCATTCGAACCCAACCAGGTGCGGGCCTTCGCTACATCGGCAACGTCCTGGAGGATCACCACGTCATTCGGATCGTTGGAGCTCTGGAACACTCTGCCGTTTGTGATGCCGGCAGACGCGCGCTCCTTCTCATGCCCATTGTAACTTGTACGCCATGCACTGAAGTCTTTGACCTTGAAATGGACGGTCAGGTTTTCATTATTCATTGGTATTCTCCTTGGATTGAAAATCACCTTAGTCCCCACGCAACCGGGGGCGCGTGAGTTACTGCCGTGCGGATGCCGAAGGCATCAGCAACACGAGGCCATATCAACTCGTAGATTAGAAATGTGCCAGCCGATGGCACCAGCACTGCCGGTGGGTAAACGAAGACTGCGGCATATCTTCGTTTCGTGGGCAGCTCTCAAGCAAGCCACTGCCTGCCAGTACCTATGTATCTGTGGTACCGAGTCCAAAGGACAAGGGTACACGGAAGCTTAATTCGCAATTGAGGAGGTCGCCGTTGTGTTGAGATGGTGCGTTGCTGATGTTGCTGAGGGCAATGCACGTTATGCGTTTTAGTGCACCGCACACTAATATAGAGCTTCCCTTATTCGGTGAGGGTGTTACAGCGAAACGGGAACGATTCGCGCTCTTGATCAAGACAAAGGCGAATCGTTGCACAATCCGAGCGCTATAATTCTATTTCCTCTTCGCGTCACCGCGATGGGGAATGAAGGAGATCACCATGACGACGATTCTAACCAATCGTCGTTCCAAATTTGGAATGACCTGCGTCCAATGCAGTAACGAGTTGATTGCTCCGGAATGGTCTGAGCATCGGAATGAGCGTCACGTCCGTCATCGTTGGCACTGCTGGAAATGTGACTTCCGCTTCGAGTCTGTCGTCTCGTTTCCTGCCGTTTCCGAGTCAATGAAAGATATCAAGACAGGAGACGTTATCTATGCGTCGTTGTTCCCATCGCTGCTCGTCGCATAGGGCGGTCTGGACAAGAGCACATCACGCCTCACGTCCGCTTCTGACCAGGGTGGGCATTCCTAGTCCTCGTATGCGCTATCTAGTGAAGCCCGGGAGGGAATAATGAAACGGCATTATGTAATATTCGCGGTTCTATTTTCTTGCGTATCCGCGTGGTCGAACCAAAGCGGGGCCGCTGGCGCAGTTGCAATCGCGCTCCCGCCCGAAGGGGCCCAACTAGGAGTTTCCTACGGAGTCGCCAACGACCTTCCCGATGACCCGGCCGCGCAGGCCGCTGCGATGAACCTATGCCGCACTTCACCAGATGCGAGAACTAATGAGAAATTGCGTTCGCTCTGCAAAGTGGTCCAGAGCTTCAGCAACCAGTGTGCTGCCGATGCCATGGATCCGCAAAATGGTACCCCGGGTTTCGGTTGGGCGGTCGCAAACGATAAACAGAAAACCGAAGCTCAGGCTCTCGCTAATTGCCAAACAACAGCAGGGCCGGGCCGCGCGGCGGCTTGTAAGTTACACTCCTTTAAGTGTGATGGGTCCGCCGCTAATTAGTACGCCCGGCGATGAGTCCTATCGGTTCGACAACCTCAGTACCAAAGCGGCCCTACTTCTAACGTTCTAAGATCTCTGGCCAACTTAAAGGCAAAGCGTGCTTTGATTGGCGCACGGAGAGACTTGTTTACGAAATCGCCCACCCGACGGAAGATCCTGCTCCGTTATCAGATCACGGCCCGAAGTCACAATTATCTTGCCAAACAGTCCCAACGCGCGGAGGCCTGTCAGCACAGAGAGGGAGCGCGGCGGGGGACGGCGGCCGCTGAGCGTGGCTAAGGTCAAAAATCGGCGGCAATCAGCTCGTAAGAACCTTTGTGACCGCGGCCATAGACCTTTGCAGCAATTGCATAAATCAAGTTGCGGTTCAAATCGAAGGCGCTGAGAAATCCATCCTCGTCGAGCCGAATGTCGGGTGTGATACGCCTCAAAGCATCGTCAGTCACGAAGAACGATGCCTCCATAGCGCTGTCGTGCCCCCAAAACCGCACAGCGCACCGCGTGGCATCAAACGAGCGGCTTTGATTTGGAAAACTAAGCGCCATGATTTAGGTCCAGCTCCTGCGCCGTCTGGAGGTCCCGAGGATCAATGGTCACCATCTCAACCGAAGAGGCGTTCCCGGATTCCGCCGGTACGAAGATCATGGTGGCCATGCGGCGATAGACGGGAAATGACAGGTCCTCGATCTGCTCTTCGTCCGTTACGACTCGATAAGCGCCCGGTGGCAACGTTCGGTCGACCCCATTCAGTTCAAATGGATGACTGAAGACGACGGTTTTTTTGGTCTGGCGCGTGGTCATACCGCTAACTCGCAGCGCCGCGAATCAAAGGATAGTCTATGCTTTCGTACAGGCGGCGAATTCCTCCGCTGTCATATCTATCCTCATCGACCTGGAGATAGGCCCCCAGAAGACACTCAGGTGCAAGTTCTTCGACCGCGAACCGGATCGCATCCGCCGCGTGTCCAAATCGTCTGTACCCAATTGGTCGCCGGTTGGATCTCTTGTTGCGACTGGGAAACAGCTCCGCCTCGGCACCATAATCAAATCGAGGTACGGCTTCTTCGACGGCAACATCTGCCACCGTCACGTGTTTTAGCATGATTTTTCCGACCATAAGCTTTCCAGTTGGTTCTGCAAAATATTCATGACTAACTTTTCGAACAGCCGTCATTCAAACGACGAAAGATATATATATGGTCGATGCGCCTAGAAAGTTAGTGGCGGCGGCGTGAGTAGTTTCGGGGCGACCCGGCGCAGATATTGATCGGCGAGTTTTTTGCTCGTCAACTTTGGGAAAACAGCAGGTCGCCCTGACGCGCAAAGTGCCGAAAGAGGAGCCCAAAGACAAAGCCCCCGCGGGGAGCCACTGGTCTCAGCGCGATGGGCCTGCTTGGCTGGCGCAAGAAGCGGAAGGCCGCTACCACTATTGCAGCCTAATCAAAAGGCCTGATCGGATTACGGGGGGACAGCCGTGTGGCGGTCTTTCTGTTTGTGTCTTGCCGATCATGTTGCAGTGCATGAGTCCGCTATTGGCCCAAAGGGGACACGCCGAGCTTTCGACTTCGTGTCCGCTTTCGGGGGTAAAGCGGACATGAGGAAATGACGGAGCGGAAGGTTCGTCAGGAAGAAGCGGCCGGTGTCTCTACCATCGTATACGTGTGCTCGACGCTGTCATACACGGACACCTGAACGATCGGATAACCCGTCTTGATGGTCAGCGCGGCCGACTGCGCAGCTTCCGATGTCGTGTAGGAATTCTTCGTTTGCCAGTCTACCTGTAGCAAATATCGGCCGCGCTCCGGCCGTTTCTTTTGTGAGAAAGCTTCCTCGACTTCTTGTTCAGCATCCTCATTCTTTACAGGCATCTTGATTTGGCGCGAGGCCATTCGGTACTCCATTGTAAGGGGGAAGCTCCTTTATGTGGGATCGCTGGGCTTCGACCGCTATAGCCTCTGTTTTCGGAAGCAGAACAGACGTGCCCGCAATGCCCGGCCACTCAAAAACGCGGCGGCTAAGATCGGAGATCAAAAGTCCAATGTCCGCCATATGCCTTATGTCTGCTATTGGCACTTAGCGGATATCGAAATACTGTCGATCCATGTCCGCTTTCAGGGGTAAAGCAGACATGCCGCATCACAACCGGCATGATCTATCGGGGGAGTGAGTCAACCGAGTTGAGGATATATCGCTACTGACGGAGCAGGTCAGCTGGCGCGGCAGCTTGTGACCTAAAGCTGACGGCCGGGTTACGCTGATGCTATTGCGCGACGTTTCAACGCGCTCTCCAAATCCGACGCAGAGAGACCAGCCGATGAATACCTCAGACAAATTCTTGAGATTTGCCGCTGAATGTAAGTTCATGGCAAAGCTCACGCGCAATCCAGAGAGCAAAACAGTATGGAGTCACATGGCAGAGAGCGGGCTGCAATGCGCTGAATTGTATGCTCGCCGAAGTTCAGCGGCGCGCTACGGCCGTTCCACAAAGCGACATCGAAAACCCACTTACAGCTGGGCTCACTAACAGCGGAGGAGTGAGCTGTGGTTGTGATCACCCATGAGATGTCAAAACACCTTCCTCACGCGTTAGGCGAAGCGGTTGTCAGAATATGGGGCCATCTGCCTCAGGACGTTCAATGTCACCTGTTTGAAAACGTCATAGCCCATCAGGGCGAAAGGATGAGATTGCACTTGGCCGTCCTCCTTCATGAAAAGCATCCGCGTACGTATGCTTCGACGAGAACTAGCGCAGTGCTAGAGCCGGACAGCTTAGGGGGGCTAAGGCCGCCGGCTTCCGCGTGGCACTTAGCGGACATGGCCAGATGTCCGACTTATGTCCGCGTTCGAGGGCAAAGAGGACATGCGCTATCCTCCGGTGGACAACATCAAATCGTTAGTCGGAAAGTAAAGAGGCCGCCGACAACCGCGCGCTTCATGGGTTCTTATCTAGACGTACTGCGCCGCAGACCGTCGTCGAGGCCACTACATCTAGCGTCAGCAGTACGAAGCGTTAGCAACGTGATGTCCGCTTCTGGCCCAAAGCGGACATTCAACGCCTTATTCGATCACCTCGTCGGCGATGGCAGGCAGCGGAGCGGAAAAGTGCTTGAGGCAATAGTACTCTCTCAGAGCACCGCTCTGCGGGAAGTGATTTCAGCGAATGTCTTCCTTATGTTTTTCGAGGAACCGCGTGAATTGCCCTCGTAACGTCGCCGTTTGCAACAGACCGCCCGTAGAACCTGCGTCATCGAAGAGTTGCTGCATCTTGATTGAGAATTCAGTGGTCTGCGTTGGGTCGTCTACACCAAGGCGTCCGAGAGCCTTCTTCTCTTGCCGGGCGAGGTTGATATCGGAATACAAATTATGGTCCGCGCCCGGAGTGTTTATTTTGTCGAGATTGTCGACTAACCATTCGTCGTTTTCAGCTAGCCCGACGTAGCTTCGCTCCAGATTCCGAAATTCGCAGATTTCGGCAGGCGAATTCTTCGTTTTCAGCAAATCCGTGAATTCCGCCGCTTTCAGACGATATTGGTTGGTCGTGCACATGGGCGGGCTCTCTCCGGTCGCACTCTCGCTCGGATATCAACCAACAGCATGCAAACACACCGCACGGGTGCTAATACCGAACGCAACGCTACTTAAAGGGTCAAGAGGCTTTCTTGAAAGCCTGGTTGACGCTTCGCGCGATCGGCTCGACGCTTTCGCCGGCCATCTTCTGTCCGAGCGTTGTCAATTCCTTGGTCTGTTCCGTTAGTGTCTCGAACTGCTTTCGGGTGTGCGACGTCCACAATTCCATGATGTCGGACGGTGCCTTCGCCGTTGCTAGCTGGCGAGCAAACCCGAAGAGTGCCTCCATATTAGCCTGAGCCATGTCGATCATCTTGACGTTAAAGTCACGGATGTTTTCGACAGTGACCGAAATATTTTGATCGTGATTGCTCGTGGGACTCATGATGTTTTCCTTTGGGTTGTTAGAATCGCTTTAGTACGCCCGCAACTTAGGGTCGCGCGCGTAGCCAATCTGCGGGCGCCGACGGCAGCCGCAATGCAGGCTAAAATCAATTTTCGAATCAGGATCGTGCCAGCCGATGGCACCAGCGCTGCCGGTGGGTGAACGGAGACTGCGGCATGTCACCGTTTCGTGGGCAGATCTCTGGCAAACGATTACCCGCCAGCACCCAAGTACGTATCGATAACGAGATCAAAGCGCAATGGCGCGTCGAGTGTTTATTTTTCGCGGCTTGAGTTGGTGGTCGTAGCTATTTTGGCCAACGCAACGTCTGTGGCGCCCAGCAACTCTCTGCACGCGCTACGTCAGACCTACGCCCCGCGGCGCTCTGCGGTCCACGAGCCCGAGCAGGAACCGTCGGTCCAGGAACCGCCGCCTTCGGTGCCGGCGAGGCGGCCTGATCCACTGGCGCTCTTGCCGGCCCCGCTTACTGTCACGGTGATTGCCCCGGTCGGCGCGACCGCGCCGGTGATGGTGAAGGCGGCATCGCCGGCATTGGCGAGGTGGCCATTGGCAATGCGGATCGGATAGCGGTAGGCGGGATCGCAATCCCCTTTTTCGGTCTGGACCAGTACGCTCCATACGCCGTCATAGACGGGCCTAGTGAAGCCCGTTGATGGCAGTAAGGTGCCGAGTGTGGCGATCACGGCAAAGAGCGCGCGTTGGCCGGTTCGATCCTCCAAATTGGTCATGGCCGAATCTCACTCACCGGCTTTTCTTTGGCGGATCGCCACGAATTTCGAAACGCCACACTCCCCGCAGCGAAAAGTCCCGACCTCAGGAAGGCCGTCCATTCCTGGCGTAATGCGCGTCATGTGCATGGACCTGCCGCAGTTAGGGCAAGCGGATCGAGTTACATCGCCGCCCACCCGTCGCGTCAACGTTTGAACTGCCAACACGGGCACATCCTCTCGTAGCGTCGTTTTCAAACAACCGATTGAAATTCAAACATCCGTTTGAGACGAGGGTTGGCCTAAAAGGGGGAGATTTTGTGATTTCTCCTGAGGCCGCTTATGGCCATAGCGGACACGCCAACCGCCGAGATCTGCGGCAGCTTTCGGGGGTAAAGCGGACGCGACTGATTGCTACCGCCGTGGCAGCTTTTGACCCAAAGCGGACTTCATCACGATTTCGCCGATGCAGTGCCAAGCATGTCTGCGGACTGGTCGAACCAATCTGAGTTGCGGATTGTCGAAAGCTTATGGCTCCGCCAGACCTCGGATAGGGCGAACCAAGAAATTAAAGTTTGTCCTTGGATTCAGGGTGTTAGCAGCCTTTCGGACGAATACCTGAGGGCGATTTAGCAGTGTCACTTGAAGAGTGCTAAAGGCACACCAATTAAAGAAGACAGAGGCTCACTTCCACTGCGACGCGCAGCGAGCCTCACTTTTTTGTCTGAAAAATTAATGGGAATACAGCTCAGGAGGAGCGCATGAAATTTCGTCCACTGCACGATCGTGTTGTTGTCGAACGTATCGATCCCGACGCAAAGTCCGCCGGCGGCATCATCATCCCCGACACCGCCCAGGAGAAGCCCTCGCAGGGCGAGATCATTGCCGTTGGCCCGGGCGGCCGCGACGAGAGCGGCAAGCTGATCCCGATCGATTTGAAGGTTGGCGACCGCGTGCTGTTTGGCAAGTGGTCGGGCACCGAGGTCAAGCTCGACAGCGTCGATTACTTGATCATGAAGGAGAGCGACATTATGGGCGTGCTCCAAGAAACGGTGGCCAAGAAGAAGGCCGCCTAAGCACCTCATCCCGAAACAGAAATTCACGGAGTAGAAAAATGTCTGCAAAAGATGTTAGATTCTCAGTTGATGCGCGCGACAGAATGTTGCGCGGCGTCGATATCCTTAACAACGCGGTGAAGGTGACGCTTGGGCCGAAGGGTCGCAACGTGGTGCTCGATAAGTCCTACGGGGCACCCCGCATCACCAAAGACGGCGTTACCGTCGCCAAAGAGATCGAGCTCGAGGACAAGTTCGAAAACATGGGCGCACAGATGGTACGCGAAGTCGCCTCCAAGTCATCCGACTACGCCGGTGACGGCACGACGACCGCCACGGTTCTTGCGCACGCGATTGTACGGGAAGGTGCCAAGTCGGTAGCTGCCGGCATGAATCCGATGGATCTCAAACGCGGGATCGATCTTGCTGTCGAAGCGGTGGTCGAGGACCTGAAGAAGAATTCGAAGAAGGTCACCTCGAACGAAGAAATCGCCCAGGTTGGTACGATTTCCGCCAACGGCGATTCCGAAATTGGCCAGTTCCTCGCCGATGCCATGAAGAAAGTCGGCAACGAGGGCGTCATTACGGTCGAAGAGGCCAAGAGCCTCGAAACCGAACTCGAAGTTGTCGAAGGCATGCAATTTGATCGCGGTTACATCTCTCCCTACTTCATCACCAATGCCGAAAAGATGCGTGTAGAGATGGATGACCCCTACCTCCTGATCTACGATAAGAAGCTCTCCGGCCTGCAGGAATTGTTACCGCTGCTTGAGGCAGTGGTGCAGACCTCAAAACCGCTCGTCATCATCGCCGAGGATATTGAGGGCGAGGCTTTGGCGACGCTCGTCGTCAATAAGCTGCGCGGTGGCCTAAAAGTTGCGGCGGTGAAAGCACCGGGTTTCGGTGATCGCCGCAAGGCCATGCTCGAAGACATCGCGATTCTCACCGGCGCTCAGGCGATCAGCGAGGAGCTCGGCATCAAACTCGACAAGGTTACTGTGAACATGCTCGGCCGCGCCAAGAAGGTGATGATCGAGAAGGAGAACACCACGATCGTCAACGGCGCCGGCAAGAAGTCCGACATCGAAGCTCGCATCAGCCAGATCAAAGCACAGATCGAGGAGACCACCTCGGACTACGACAGTGAGAAGCTGCAGGAGCGTCTCGCCAAGCTTGCGGGCGGCGTCGCGGTAATCCGCGTCGGCGGCGCGAGCGAGGTCGAGGTCAAGGAGCGCAAGGACCGCGTGGATGATGCCATGCACGCGACCCGTGCAGCAGTCGAGGAAGGCATACTTCCGGGCGGCGGCGTTGCTCTCCTGCGTGCCAGCGAGGTACTTAAGAAGTTGCGCACGCAGAATGACGACCAGAAGACCGGTGTCGAGATCGTTCGCAAGGCGCTGTCCGCTCCGGCTCGTCAGATCGCATCCAATTCCGGCGAAGACGGCTCCGTGATCGTCGGCAAGATCCTTGAGAAGGATCAGTACGCCTACGGTTTCGACGCCCAAAATGGCGAGTATGTAAACCTCGTTTCCAAGGGCATCATCGACCCGACCAAGGTTGTTCGGGCGGCTCTTCAGAACGCGGCGTCGATCGCCGGGCTACTAATCACCACTGAAGCCATGGTGGCCGAAAGGCCGAAGAAGGATAGTGGAGCCCCGGCTATGCCTGGCGGTGGCATGGGCGGTATGGGCGGCATGGACTATTAAGCCCGTCTTCACCCGAAATGACGAAGGCCCGGGATATATCTCGGGCCTTTTTCTTGTCCCGTCGCACCAATTATCGGTTTTTCTTCTTCACGTTCTTCTTCGAGAAAATCGCGTTCCAGTTTTCCTTGTAGGCGGTGCTAACCGGTTTCTGACCTTCCCCCCGGCTATAGTTTGAAGGTGCGGCGGCGGCTGCCTCGCCGCCCTCGGTCTTGGATGCCGCTTCACCTGCCGCGCTTTTGTCCTTCGCGGCGGCCTCTTTTTTTGGGGCAGGGTCGGCTTTGAGCTTTTTGTCGTCGCTGGCCATCGTCTTTCCTCACGCTAAGCGGATGTATCCTTGGTTTTGCGAATTGGTTTTGGGCTATCGCAAGCGATCGGACAATAGGGAACGGAGGGTGCCACATAGTGGCTACGGCGAATGCCGAGTCTACCGGGATAATGTTTTGATGCCATGGTGTTGGTAACGTCCTGGATTACCTAAGGCAGACGCACTTCAACCAAAGCGGCCGGCCTTCGTGATTTGAGGATCGGCCGCCAATAGAAATCAAGTTAAAGCCCCGAACGTTCGGGGCTTTTTCTAGTCTGCTTTTTCAATCGCCCGCCTACGCGTAGACCACGCAGGCCTCAGCGCGCGTGAATGTCCGCTTTGGGTCATTAGCTGCCGCGACCGTCCTGACAGTCGGTGTCCGCTTTACCCCCGAAAGCTGCCGCGGCACTCGCTGATCGGCGTGTCCGCTATGGGCTGATTGTGTTGCAAAAGTCGAAAGTACAGTACGCGATTGTCAGGCTCACCGTTATGTCCTTCGAAAAGCCAGCTGCAATCTCAAGTGCTGCGTCAGAGATTTCGTATGTGAGGATTTTTTCTTCGGTATTGTAGATGAAGGCGTCATTCATAGCATCGCCCCTGCTTCTTCCCGAAACGCGAATGATATCACTATATTCCGACACATCGATTGCACCTAAGAACGAAGGCGCGACAGGGCCGACCCAAGACAGCCATGTCCACTTTGGGTCATTAGCTGCCACGGCTGCTGACGGCGATTCGCCCGCAGTCGCGGCAGCCAAAGCCAATGGCGGACCCCCGTACCGCAGCAAAAAACGTCCTTATTCAATCACTTCGTCGGCGAGGGCGAGCAGCGAAGGAGGAACGTCGAGACCGAGCGCCTTGGCGGTCTTGAGGTTGATCATGAATCTGTAACGCGTAGGCTGCTCGAAGGGAATCTCCGATGGTTTGGCGCCTTTGAAAATGCGAATCACCATGGCTGCAGCCCGCTCAAAAGATTCGTTGAGATCGGGTCCATACGACATAAGGCCACCGTCTCGTACTAGAAAGTCATACTCGTATATTGCTGGCAGATGTTTTGCGGCGGCGTAGGCGAAAACCCGCTTACGATTGAGCGTGGTCAGTGAGTCGGAAACCATCAGGATCGCATCGGGCGGGTCGTGGTCCATCGCCGTGAATGCATCATTGAAATCGTCTGGCTCTTGTACTCCCAGCGCCTGAACGATCACGCCTAGCGCTTGGGCTGCCTTCGCCGACGCCTCGTAGCGCAGCGACATTCCGAGATCATCTTTATTCCATAGCATCGCAACCTTGCGAATATTGGGCGATAGTGTTCTGAGCAGAGATAGGCGCTTGGTAGACAGCAATGCCGCATCATCCGAAATGCCAGTAACCGTTCCGCCAGGCTGCGCCAGACTATTAATTAAACCCGTCGCTACAGGGTCCCCCGAACCAAAGGCGATGACGGTAGGGATGCCAGCCATCTTGGCAAAATGTGCTGGCGGATAGCCCGTAGTCACCAGGACGTCGATGCCGCTCGCTTTGAAATCATCTATTAGCTGCGGAATCTTTGTCGATTCTCCATTCGCGCCGCGTGCATCATAGGCCAGATTCTTCCCGAGCACATAACCGTCCTGCGCCATTGCGTTGAGTAGAGTCGTAGCGTTCGACGTGTTCACACTAAGCGGTGCGTTACCGGACAGGGATGCCAGACGATAAGTTCGCTCCGCATTTTGCGCGCGCGCCGAAACTGGCCAAGTGGCCATTGCGCCGCCGACTAGAGTGATGAACTCGCGCCGCCTCATGCTCGCTCTAAGGCTCAGGAGACAGCATCGTAGTGGCTCAAACTAGTCCTCTGGAAGGGCCTACAAGCGACTTCAATCAACCAGTCATTCCTGTGCTGTCGATGTCCGCTTTGGGTCATAAGCGGACATCACGAGCCGTCCGGCCCATGTCCGCTTTGCCCCCGAAAACGGACATTCGCCGGGAGCTAGGGCCCCGGAGCGTATCTTTATGGTCTGTTTAATGAGCGTCCGTATTCTGAGCGGTCAATGGAGTGCAGCCATGAGCACTGATGGAAGACGCGGGAGAACTGGACGGCGATCCGGCATGGATCGGCGAAGCGGTGTGGATATGCGACCCGAAGAGCAAAAACGGGAAACCGGAGAACTACGCTCCAACAAGAAACGGCGATCTGGCTTAGACCGGAGATGGAAGCCCAAGATGACCCTTAGGATCGTCAAATAAAGTTGCGCTGGCGATGTGACCACCTAAGCCAATGTCCGCTTTGGGTCATTAGCTGCCGCGACCGCTGACAGCGACCGTGTCTGCGTTGCCCCCAATAGCGGACACGGAGCCTGATGGCTGTCGGGGCCGCGTTGGGCGAATGACAGGTATGACGGTGGGTGGTTCAGCCGATATCGAGCACGATATTGCCGATTACTTCGCCGCGCTCGCTCAGCTCATGGGCCGCGGCAATGTCGCGCAGCGGCAAGCGCCGTCCGATGGTGTGGATGAGCCGATTGCTCTGCAGGAGCGCACCGAGCTCGATGAGGCAGGCGTCGCGATCACCAACGCAGAGATCGTAAACTAGAAAAAGCCTGAGCGTGATCGAATTGCGCATCATCCAGAGCGTCGGCAACATCGCTTCGTTTGACGCCATGCCATAAATGACCACGGTGGCGTGCGGCCGCAGAATATTCGGATAATCTTTGCCGTTGGTACTAAGATCCATCTCGATCAGCGCATCGATGCCGCGCCCATCGGTCAGCGCCTTGACGCGTTCACCGACATTTTCGCTCCGATAATTGATCACCACATCCGCGCCCGCCTTGCGCGAATGTGTAGCCTTCTCCGGACCGCTTACTGTGGTGATCACGCGGGAGCCGCGCAGTTTCGCAAACTGGATCGCGTAATGCCCAACCGCACCGGCGCCGCCGACAACCATCACGGTCGAGGCCGGGGTGAGATCGGCAAGGCGGACGGCCTGAAGCGCGGTGAGCGCCGGAATGCCGAAGCAGGCTCCCTCAGCATAGCCGATCGCGGGGGGCAGGGCCGTCGCTTGAGCCGAAGGGAGCACGATATATTCGGCGGCGGTGCCGTGCGGTCGCTGCCATTGTCCGTTCCAGATCCATACCCGCTCGCCGATCCGATCGGAAATGCCCGCGCCGACCTTGTCGATATCGCCGGCGCCGTCGCTGTGGGGGATGATCAGCGGCGCCGACATTGCCGCACCGCGGCCGCCGCGCGATTTCCGGTCGGACGGATTGACGCCCGAAGTTTTGAGGCGCACGCGCACCTCGCCCGGACCAGGTTCAGGCGTCGGCTGTTCGCCGATTTGAAGCACCTCGCGCGCCGGTCCCTGCTTGACGTAAAAGGCGGCCTGCATCCGATCCCCCTAACTTTCGCTACGCCTGCCGATAGTGGCGTGTCCGTCTCGGGTCAGGAGCCGACATGGTCACAACGCCGCGCATTGTACCCTTTCACTCCAGAAAGTGGACACGGACATCAATCGACTGTCACTCGATGTCCGCTTAGGGCCAGAAGGGACATCCGTCAAACTGGTTGCAAATCGCATCTGCACGTCGGAACAACACCGGTATATTCTCGTGTAGATGAGGAAACGATGCTTGTTGCGAGTGATGATGAGCTCGTAGGCGCGCATTGACAACGTCCGGGGGCATACGATGTTGTGGGATACGTTCAATAATCTATTCGCTAATCAATGGTTTTGGTTCGGTGCAGCGGGAGTTTTGTTGGTTTTGGTCTGGGTGACGGCATCCAAGTTCTATAAATCAAAGCCTTCCGAAGCTATTCAGGATCAACAGGACGGCCGGACACCAACAGGACGAATTGATTTTTTAAATCCTCAATCAATTGGCAATTTTATCCTTCAAGCAGAGGATACTCGAATTGTTGAAAGCTTAGGCGGAGTAGAACATCGCGAGATTCGTTGGCGAAAAGCAACGCTCGATGAGGCAAAGACGGTAGTGGTGGCGTACCATGGACAGCGCAATCTCACGATGGCGGCGAATTTCATCGTAAATTCCTCGATACGGCGAAAGTCAGATTTGGATAATGAGCATCAGAACCCCTCACTCGGAAAGGTTGAGGCTCCCCACGGAAAGTCCCAAGCCTAGAGGCACGGCAACCTGTGGGTCATGAGAACCACAAAGTGCGAGGTGGGACGTTCACTTGCCACGCAATCAAATCAGCGGCGTGTCCGCTTTACCCCCGAAAGCTGCCGCGACTATCGCCGACGGGCGTGTCCGCTATGGGCCAATAGCGGACTCATGCACTGCAGCAAAATCGTCTGGGCTTAGCGGGCGATTCTGCCATTGGGCGACACGACGCGGGCGGGGCTAGCACCCGGCACGTTTTCCCGACCTGGTTAGGGACGATGGTCCGAGGGCGCGTGACCTCGACCGACCGACTAGAAAAGCGGACACATATCGCTGCGCCGCATGAAGTGACGCGATGTGCCGGGCGGGCAAGCCGCCGATGGCTTGACCCGTCTCCGAGCTTGCAGGACAGTAGTGGGGTATTTGAAACTGTTGCCTCGTGCGGTAGCGCGCAATGCGAGCACCGGAGGAAGGTCGTCGGTCCTGTGCACTGAGGCGTCAATCGCTTCGATGGCGAGCGTCGGCGAAGCGGCCCGGAACGTATCGAGATAATATTGGGCATAGGGTGCTGTCTGCGGATTGTACAAGAAGCCGATGCGGGAAACCTGAGGTGCAATCTCACGCATCAGGCTGAGCCACTTTCCGACCACTGAGGTTTCAATATTGAGGAAGCCGGTGATGTTACCGCCTGGATGTGCCAGGCTTGAGACAAATCCGCTGCCAATTGGATCGGACACCCACGCAAATACAATCGGAATTGTGCGAGTCTCGGCCTGCACCGCCGCAGTCGCAGGAGTACTTATGGTGACGAGCGCGTCCGGGTTTAGCTGCACCAGTGCCCTCGCGAACAGGCGCATGCGGTCTACGCTTCCAGCGGCCCAGCGATAATCGATATGAACGTTGCGACCATCGATCCATCCCAGCTCAACGAGCCGCTTGCGGAAAGCGGCATCCCAAGCCTGGGCCTCTGGATCGGTCTCGGCGAGTGAACTCAACACGCCGAGACGCCGCATCCTCTCGGGTTGCTGTGCACGAGCGACCAGCGGCCATGCGACCACTGTGCCGCCGGCGAGCGTCAGGAATTCGCGCCGCCTCATCGCCGCCCCCGGCTCAGAACCACGCTACGACTTAATTACAGCAGGGATTGAGAGCTAACGAAATGGGCTCAGAGACTAATTTGCACCGCAAAAATCTGGGGTCGCGGATGTCGCCTTTGGGTCATTAGCTGCCACGCAATCAAATCAGAGTCGCGGCTGCTTTACCCCCGAAAGCGGACATCAAACTTTGTCTGAAATGAAAGAGGCCGCCCACTGAGGCGGCCTCTGCACGTGCGGCCTATTGCGGCAACGCC
>Ga0207031_10131_pt1 | contig 21263 bp, 20 predicted proteins | sample Alteio_BWMinCont_37_FD_153278 | JGI IMG/M metagenome (GOLD analysis project Ga0207031, IMG submission 153278) | Enriched cells from forest soil in Barre Woods Harvard Forest LTER site, Petersham, Massachusetts, United States -... | ecosystem: Environmental > Terrestrial > Soil > Temperate forest >... | reverse complement strand
ACGTGTCCTGAGCTTTGCAACATAAGGCCATGGCCATAGGGGCGTGGGATCATCCGGGCTTAGAAACTGGATAATCCCGGCTTTCGCGTTGAACCGGGTGGTGTTGCTGAGAACACCTCTAAGGGCAAACCATTTCGTCACCCCGAGCCCCGGATTCACCTCTGCGCATTACGCCCCCGGTTTCGACTAACTAGTAGCGGTACGGATGCCAATAGCCCCATCGATCATAGTAGCCATGGGCGTACGGATAATAGCCGTACGACGGACCGTAGTAGTAGTAACCGCGATATCGATGATGCTCCCTCCACTCATGACGCTCGTGGCGGTCGCGATCGTGATCTCGCGCGTAGCTCGCGGCTGGATTCAGCAAGGCAAGTGCTGTTCCAAAGAACTACCGGCAATCCGAATCGCTTCAGTCCCTTTAACATATTTGCCTCCTTTTCTCCTACCCTTTAGATGGTTCCCCGTCCGCGCGCGTTTCTAGAGCCGCAACTCGCTGAACTGAACGAAGTTCGAAACCCGTGGTCAGGTGACGAAAAGTATCACCTACAACAATCGGTCGATTACTAGGGACCTTGCCAATGAAACGGGAGGGTTCAATCGCGAGTCCAGCATAGTGATCGCTTCCGAGACTCGTTTATGCACGGACTAACCGAACTTAGGGGGAAGATCACATCGTTGTGTCAAAGCATCAGCTTAAAAGTTCACGCGCCGCTGTTCGTGATAGTAACAGAGTGATCCAACTTCCAGCCAGGATCGCTAATCTTGCAGACGTCAACAACGCCCGATGCTGAGGGGATGATTCAAGGAATTTGTGACGGGCATGCTGTGAGGCTGTTCGCCAGCGATTTTGGAGGAACGCGCTCAACGGACTGCGCCAGCGACGGTGCATTCCATGCGTTCTCGAAAATGACCGGTCATTTCACCTCGAATACGTTATGTAAAGTGGACTCTCGAAACCGCGTCTCACAATGGTGGTGATGCCCTTCGGGTAAAGGAGGTTCGAAAATGAAGCCATCCGACATGCTACCGATTCCTTTGGATCAAGGTTCACGAGTTTTTCAGATTATGAGAGCACACTCGGATACAACCATGCGAGGGGAATCCATGTTGCCGCCTCCGCTCATTGTAGCGACGGCACGACGTGTCCTCCAGCGGCTTGCAGAAAATTCTTATCCGTCGAGGCCAGACATCCTGAGATTGCGCCAATGGGCAGCGCCTCGCGGGATGCGTCCCATCAAAGAGATTGCCTTGGCGGTCGTCAAAGCCGACGGCCGGTCACACGGAGATCGATCCCGTGATCGCTTGACGTAGCCGTGCCGCGATGCTGAATCGCAACACGCGTCCCTACAAAACCCACGCTAAACTCCGAAGGCGTTTTCACTGAACCAGGATGGACCACACCTTAGAACTCGTTGCGCCAACCGCATCATACCTGTGGACTGTTTCCACGCATCCATTCTCCGTGCAGATTTCCACCTCAGTGTAAAGACCGTTGCCGATTTGGAGAATCCGTTCAGCGATTACATGCGCTTGGTCAAGGTTAAGGCGCTCCAATTTCGTCGATTCGTGCCTCCCGTCACTGCGGAGGCAGCGGAGCTTTATTATTCCGATCTTCATAACAGCTCCCTCCTAGCAGTAAGACGCCTGCCTCCCTAGTGAGTTTCCTAGGATTCTATAAGTACTAGAGCTGCAACCAATCAGCGTGTGCAGATGTGACCGCGTACGCGCCAATATGCCTGAATGCGGATCATCTTCGACGGGCAGGGGTTGGAGACACTGATCGGCCGGCCTAAATCGGCTAGTACTCCCCATACGATACCGTTTTACTTTGTTAGCCGTCTCACTCGCGGCCTGGGCTATTGCTAACTAGATTGGAATTATGGCGCGGTGGCGAAGTTGGCTAACGCAGCGGTTCGCAAAACTGCGATCATTGGTTCGAATCCAATCCGCGCCTCTTAAGTTTGTACGTGCTCGGTCTGGCTTAAGGTGTCACGGGGCTGTGATTCGGCGCCGCCCATTACACCCATCGGGTTTTTACTAGTTTCGCTCTCCCCACAAGGAGCATATAGTTCAGGCTTCTCGTGTGCAGCTATCTTCTCAAGTTTGCCATCGTCGGCGTGGAGTGTTCCTCCACGAGAATTTGGGCGATCTCTCGATAGCGCAAGCCGTCTGCCCGTAGCTAAAGACATCTTCGATCCTGCGCCGCAGGCGCTTGGACGACGGCCTGGAGCCGCTCCAGGGTTTGGTCGCTTGCCAACTGGTATTCCGGATTCGAGTCCGAGTCCAGAGCAAGGTAGGCCCGCATCTCCAAGTCCGGCTGTCTCGATAACACCGCTTCAGCGCCAAATTGCGGGCGTCAGGTCCCGAACTTCTTGCGAGAAAGCGGGCCTCCCGGTTCTTCCGTGCCGGATCTTCCAAGTCCAAAACAACCGGAAACCTTTTCGGTGCCAAGCGATGACCGTCTCGGGTTCGACGATGACTAGCGCGGATCTCCAATCGGCCCTAGCTCGAGATAACCAGACCCAAAAGACTCGGTCCGCCATGGTCAACTTTATCCGTTTCTTGGCGGAGCGTCGCATTACGCCGATCTGGTGCCGCAAGGCCACAGTCTCTTCCTGGAGAGCGGTTCGCAAACGGAAAACCGAGAACACTGTTGAAAGGAACTGACATAGGACACTCGACATCGGGTTAGGCAGTCAGGACTTCGGCAAGCCTAATGATCTCAGAAACATTCGAGTTTTCGAGAACCACATTGCCTAGTTTGTCAACCGAACGGCGAGTATCCTCAACTGGGCCTCGTTGAGATCGCGGCGAGCCAACATTCCATTCCGTCGTGAATCGTCTCGACGAGTGCCCCGAGTTCCCAGCCCTCAGCGCACGCTGATCCCCCCCGAATTACTCCCCGCTCCATTCACCGCAACCTGCAGCGCCTGGCTCCCCGCCGGAACTTGTGGCACGCGAATGTTCACCTGATACAAGCCCGCGAACCCTGGCGCCAGCCCCGCAAACGTTACCAGCGCTGATTGCCCACCAAAAGACGCACTGACATTTCCACTTACCTGCGAGAGCGGATTCGCTGACGCCGCCGCGCCGGTCGCAACCCCGTGATCCACCGGACCCAGTCCTGTCAGAAACACAGAGACCACGCTCTCCGCCGCCGCCGGATTCGACGGGCCGTTCGCGCTGCCATCCTGATTCAACGCCGCCGCATGGCCGCCAGACGCAAGGAACAAACCCGGAGCAACATTTTGCACAGTGATACCGCTTGATCCAACCACATTGCCGCCCAGTTTCACCGCAACTGTCGCGCTTCCCACTGGCGTCTGAAAAGGCACCTGCGCATTGATCTGAACCGGGCTCGCATAAAAAATCGGCGCCGTCAGACCGTTGACCGTCACCGATGCGCCTGCCAGTGTGGAAGGCAGCGGTAAGCCGGTCGCGCTCATAGTCGTCTGCGCCAACCCCGAGCCATAAATCGAAATAATCGCGCCGGGCGCCGTAACACCGGCTTGCCCACTGGCCGCATTCGCAACTGCCATCGCCGCGCCTCGGAGCAGACCAAACACGGTGAGCGATTCTTGCGTCCCAACGTACACCTTGCCGTTGGCAATCGCGGGAACCGAGAATTTCACGTAGCTCGCTAGAGCGTCCCGCGAGCTGTTCTGATTGCTGTTATACAATTCATGGCCCAGATTGGAGGCATCGTAAGCGTGTAAAGTAGCGGAGGATTCAAGCAACCACGCAATCCCATTCGATGTGCCGTTCGCTGAAATTGACGGCACGCCGCCGGGAAAGCCGAATGAGGCGCTGCTTTGGGAACTCGGAGAAGTCCCGAGCGTGGCGTTCGTGACCGGAAACGCCTTGAAATTATCGCCCGAGCCGCCGAAGTACACAGCCTTGTTGAAGTAGGCAGGATTCCCGAAGAGGCCACCGATTGCGCCTGGCAACGAAGCTACGATCTGGCCATCGGACCCCGCTTGCCACTTACCCAGATTGTCGCGATCCAACAGGTAAATGCGGCCTTCCTTGCCCGCTCCCACCATCAAGTGCGGATGGCTCGCGCTGCCAGCTTCGTCTGCCATCAGCGCGACGCCGGCCGATCCGACATCCAGATCGGCCTCGTCGAGCTGGGAGAAATTGAAAGGCGCGAAATAATCCACCGCCGCCAAAGCCCCTGCGCTGGAGAGCTTGATGTAGCTCTCACCGAGGTCCCCTCGGGCGCCCGTAAAATCGAATGTCCCGTTGCCGGCCACCAGGTAGATGTTGCCGTTCGCGTCCGCCGCCGGCGCCGCGCCGCCTGTCCAGAACGAGCCTTGATTTCCGTTTGGCGTATTGTTGTACACCGACACCTGCGCCAGTGTCTTGGCGTCGTATCCCATCAGCCAGCCATGATAGGTTCCGATGTCGCAGTGAGACGAGAAGGCGGTGTAAACCACACCGTTCAAAAGCAGCAGCCCCGGCCGTTGCTTGTAGTTCCGCGGCGCGAAAACCAGGGTATTGCCGCCTTCGCCCGTGCCCGGATAAGTAGCGCGAATCGCCACCGGGCTCGATGGACGTTCCGCGCCGCTCGAAATATCGAGTGCATGCAGCCGATGAACATAGGATGCCGAGCCGCCGGCCGTTTCCTTCGTCATGGCGACAACATAAACAGTTCCGCTCAGGGGATCAATCGCGGGCGTGCTGGTGACGCCGATCTCGGGCGCAATCTGGCCGCAACCGGTGTCGGAAGCCGGTACCGTCGTCACACCAGCGCCTGGATTGATGAAGCTCACATGCCAGAGCGGGGCGGCCTTCGTACCAGCGCTGTCGTCCGCGTCGAAGGCATAGACGCTGTCATGCTCAGTGGCCACCAAAACCACGTTATGCGTACCCTTGCCCGCGATGTTCACGTTTCCCACGTACAACGGCTGTCCATAAACGTATCCATCCACCGGGAAGGAGAACAATTTTCCAAACTGGCTTTGATTTACGTTGGCGGGGGTTAACACCGTCTCATTCAGATTTGCTCCCGCGCGGCTGTTGTCGTATTGGTAAGTGAGAACATTCACTTGCGCGCCAAGTGGAAGCGTTACAATGAGCGCCCAACTCCGGGCCCGGCTAAGTGTGCGAAACATGATCGAGCCTGAAAAGCATACCCTGGCCTCAATTCTATACTGTCTATCGGAAATTATAAATCGTTAGTCTTGTGTAACGCAGGATGAGGCTGAAGGGGATCGAATCTCATGCTTGGGATTGAACATCAGCGTGGCGGGCGAAGTTCGTTACTGTCAAAAGACCGGACCGCGCAAGCAAGAGGAAGCAAGTGAAGTTGTGTGTCGTTCCAGCTTGACGCGAAAGGCCATCCAGGGTGGATTGGACGGCACGGAGCGCTCTTTGCTTTCGCTGTCCATCAGGCCATAGTTCAATGTTGTGCAACCGGTTGTGTTCGGCAGCTAACCACGCACTGTTGAACATGCGCCCGGAAGAACAGCTTCTTCTCATTGAGGGCAAGCCTTTGAAGTGCGGGCAGGCACGCTATTACAGCGATAAGTTCTTCGCCAAGGCTTAAGCAGGGAGCGGACGGACTCGACGGCACGGTTCGTCTCGGTGATCCGCTGGCCTCCCGGCTTTCCCGATGATACCCCGTTGGTGGTTCCCTCTCACCGCTTTGGTTGTTTTGAGCATGCTTGTTTTCTCAATGGAGGAGCACTTTCAATCGCTTGGCAAAGGCCACACGCATGCATTTATAGATGGCGTAGTTTGGAGGCGTTATGAAAAACAGATTCTTGAGTTTCGTTAAGAAAGCGGTCGCGCCTGTCGCTCTTGTCGCTGCGATGGCGGCTTTCAGTCCACTAACGGTAATGGCAGCGAATCGCGGTGGCGGATTCAGCGGCGGCCATGTGGGAGGATTTAGTGGAGGACACTCCTACGCTGCACCGAGCCGCGGCAACTTTGGTGGTGGGCGTTCCTTCTCTGCACCACGTGGGAACGTCAGTGGAAACTTCAATCGCGGGCATGCCTATGGTGGTGCCTATTACGGTGGTCGCGGATATTACGGCGGACGGGGATATGGCCCTGGATTTGGAATCGGCGTCGGCATCTATGCGCCTTACGGATATGCAGCGCCGGTGTGCAATCCCGCAGGGTTCTATGACCAGTACGGCGTCTGGCATTTCTATCCCGGTTGCGCGGTCCCGTATTGAGCGTTGTGCGTGAGCTCCTTTTAGAGGGAAGGATAGCGCCCCTTCCCTCGCTGCAAGCCTTCGGGTTTCCGCTCGCCATCCAGCGGCCTCCAGCCCCGCAACACCCGCAAAGCCAGCTGTTTTGAATAAAGTGATATGCTCAAGCAACCATGGAGACTCCATTGAGTTTGGCGCTATTCCTTGGATTCACGGCGACGGCCGCGTTCGGTAACCCAATCGCATTAACGTTCTCGGGTGTTGCCACAGGCACCTTGGGCACGACTTCGTTCACCGACGCGCCGTTCACCGTCACCTCAGGCGGGAATACAAGTTCTGTCTTCGTCACGCCCGGCCCGATCGACAACCTTCCTGCTATCGGCGCCACTATTGACATCACCGGATTTTCGCCTGCTGCATTCACGGACGCAACTTCATGGGTGGACCCAGAAGGCTCTGGAGACATCATCTTCAACGATGCCACGCTGAATACTGAAATTCTTGGCTTCACGCATCTTTTCGCGGGTCTTGAAACCTACCAATTCCAGAACTCCATCGCCGTAGTGGGTGGGTTCCCTTTCATTCCCAATATCTTCGAAAACTTCCAGAACATCCCCACGAGTCAAGGGCTGCTGACCATAACGATGACATCAAACAACGCATTTACCGCCGTTGTCGCCACCCCGGAGCCAGCATCGCTTTGGCTCGCCCTGACGGGTCTCGGTGCTGCCGTCTTTTTTGGTCGGATGAGACGATCGACCCGGACTTAAGCCGTCCTTTCAAACAGTCCTTCCAATCCCCCTCGCTTCTTCCGAAGAATAGCGGACGGCGCTTCCGCCGCAATGGAAAATTCCCCTGCCTACCGGGCATTCCTCGCGCATAGCCAAATTTTCCAGTTGCGCCGTCGCTCATGCCGCCCCTCAAAGATTCGCCGAAGCGAGGCCGCAGGGCCAAAAACCCGTGCTTCACCTGACGGAGCCGGTGCTGAAAGCGACGACGTTGCCAACTATCATAAGATTACGAGGACAAGATATTCCGAAGCGTCTTCACGAGATCCGCGAGTCGGAATGGCTTGCGAATAAAGCTACGGATTTGCGGGACGCTCATTGCCCAAGTAATCATCTCCTGGCTATAAGCGCTGGTCAAAATCACTTTTATATCGGGCCAAGCTTTCGCAGCTTCAGCAACTACCTCAGGACTCGAAGCCCCAGGTATGGTCATGTCCAGCAGAATGACATCAATCTTGCCGCCGTTCGCGCGAAGAACCTCGATTGCAGTAGACCCATCGGCAGCTTCGAATACCTCAAAGCCAGTATTGCGGAGCACCTTCGCGACCGCTTCCCGTAAGCTAGCTTCATCTTCCACAACCAGAAGTGAGGCGCATTGGGATTGACCTGCTATGGTCCCGACGCCGGACATCGCGTCGCCAGTTTTGGCAGCCTTAGTTTCGGCACAGGGTAGCAATACTTGAAACTTGGTACCCTTGTCCAATTCGCTCTTAATAACGATAGTCCCGCCCAGACTCCGAACGATCCCGTGGACGACAGCGAGCCCGAGGCCGTGGCCCGCCGCGGATTTCGTCGAGAAGAACGGGTCGAAGGCTTTGGCTTGCGTTTCGGGCGTCATGCCGCAGCCAGTGTCGGAGACCTCTAATTGCAGGCAATCGCCGCCAGCCAATCCATTCCCCGGCGAGTTTCCCGTCTTCACACATCTTGTGGTAACGCGTATCACCCCATCTCGATTTCTCATGGCGTCGGACGCGTTCGTGACGAGATTCATCACGATTTGCCGAAGTTGTGCGGCATCGGCCTGAAGTGCCGGAAGATCCTGGCCGAGATCCATTTCCAGCACGGCGCGTCTCGACACCGAAACCTCCAGTAACTCGACCATCTCCTTCACGATCCGTGAAACGTCGACCAGTCCGACAACTGCACTTTCTCTTCCGGCATAGATCATCAGCTGACGCACGATTTCCGATCCGCGGATGGCGACGTTTCGGATCCGATTTAGTTCCTCTTCGGGAGACGATCCAGCGGCATACTCTACCAGCGCCAGTTCTGCTTGAGCCAGTACCCCACCCAGAAGGTTGTTAAAGTCGTGAGCAATCCCGCTGGCCAGCGTTCCCACGCTCTCCAGCTTCTGCCTGGCGACTGACTCCTCCTGTGCACGCCTAGAATCGGTGATGTCCTGGCAGGTGCCAAAAAGACGCACTGGCAACCCCTCTTCATCCAGTAACACCTCCCATATGCAGGAAATCGTCCTCAGATCACCGCTAGGATGAGCAATCTGATACTCAATAGAGTGCCCAATCTTCCTCTCAAAAGAGTCTCTGATCAGCCGTTCCAATCGCTCTCTGTCCTGTGGCATGAGGTCTTCGAGAAATCCCTCATAACTCGGTATGTAATCTTGCGGCTTCCCAAAGATTCGAAACATTTCCTCGGAACCAGATACACGGTTGGCCCGAATGTCCCATTGCCAATGACCCACCTGCGCAAGCCGCTCGGCGTTCTTTAGACGCCGTTCGCTCTCTCGCAAAAGTTCATTCGCCCTGACCTGCTCAGTAATGTCCTGAGTCGCCCCCGTAACACGAACCGGGACGCCATGATCGTCTCTGATCGCTTCGACAATTGAGCGCACAAACCGCACTTCAGAGTCTGGCCGGATTATTCGGTACTCCGCCTCAACGGGTGCGATGCTCGAACGGACCTTGGCGTCGACTTCGAGAATCTTTTCTCGATCGTGGGGGTGGACATAGGTCAGGAATGCCGAAAGGTTTGATGGACCGCTGTTCGGCAGCCCAAAAATCCGGAGCATTTCCTCGGACCACTGGATCGCGTCGCCATCAATATGCCGTTCCCAACTCCCGACCTTAGTTAGACGTTGCGCCGCCATGAGCCGGGCTTCGCTAGCCCGCAACCCCTCTTCGATCAGCTTCTGGTCGGTTATTTCAATACAGGAGCCGATATAGCCCGAGAAAACACCACCTGGTGAAAAACGTGGAACTCCGGTGCACAACACCCATCGGTACTCCCCGTCCGCGCGCCGAAGCCGGAAAACCGAACGAAACTCCTGGCGGGCGTCAATTGAGGAGGAGTGTACAGCCAGGTACCGCTCTCGATCCTCTGGATGCAGGTCCGCGGTCCAGCCATCGCCCAGTTTCTCTTCCATGGTGCGACCGGAAAAATCCAGACAGCATTTATTGAAAAAGGTGGCGACTTTGTCCGGGCCAGCTAACCAAATCATCACTGGTGCGGCATCCGCCATAATCCGGAAGCGCTCTTCGCTTTCGCGTAGTGCTGCTTCTGCACGTTTACGCTCGGTTATGTCCATGTTCACGCCGATCATGCGGACGGGAGCGCCCCGCGAATCTCGGAATACTTGTCCCTTGCCGTACAGCCAGTGAACAGTGCCATCGGGCCAGATAACTCGAAAATCAGTGATGAAATGCTCGACGCCCTCCAGGGCGCGACCCAGTTCCTCGCGCATCCGGGCTTGGTCCTCGGGATGAATCAGTTCGAGCCACTCCTCGAATGCGGGAGCTCGATCGCTCGGTGGGAGGCCATATAAAGGACCGTGTCCAATTGAACAATGGGTCTCGTTCGTTGCAGCGTCCCAGTCCCACGTGCCTATTTCGCCTGCGCCCTGGGCGAGCTCGAATCGTTGCTGGCTGTCTCGCAGGGCTTCCTCGGTCCGCTTGCGCTCAGTGATATCGAGACTGACCCCCGACATGCGTGCCGGCTGACCGTCGTCGCCGAGCAGCACCGTACCTTTTGTGAGCAGCCAGCGCACGCTCCCGTCCGGGTTGAGGAGACGAAATTCAGCGTCCCAGTCACGCATTTGGTCGATACTCTCCCGGACCACCGCGATGAGGCGCTCGCGGTCGTCGGGGTGAACCATCTTGAACCACTCGGTAGGGGTGAGCGGAGGCTGACCGAAAACTTTGCGATATTGCGGAGCGAGCGCGGCCGTCTTGGCGCGCAGATCAATGTCCCACACTCCGACACCCGCACTCAAGGCGAGTAGAAGACGCTGCTCGCTTTCTTGGAGAGCGCGTTCCGCCTGGATTCGGTCGGTGATATCCTCCACCACGACAACGAAGTATTGCGGTACCTGGTGCTGATCCCGAACCAGAGATATATGCAGCCTGGCCCATACGGTGGCGCCGTCCTTATGGATATAACGCTTCTCCACCGACCGCGATGAGATCTCGCCTGCTAGAAACTGGTGGAGCGCAACGAGATTGGCCTCGCGGTCATCTGGGTGCGTAATGTCCACGAACGTTTTACCACGCAATTCGGCTTGTGTATAACCAACGATTTCCGAAAAGCGATTGTTCACCAGCAGCCATTCCCCTTGGATGCTGGTCTGAGCGATGCCTACGGCTGCCTGCGAGAAGATCGCACGAAACCGTTCCTCACTTTCGCGCAGGGCCGCGTCGACGTGCTGACTTCCGAGTCCCTCTGTACTCATGTCCACGGCCTCCCAATGCCGCGAAGGCGCACGCAGTCCCTACCCATGACGTGATGATCTGGCGGTCGACGCATCTGGTGTCGGTTCTGTTTGTTTATTTAACCGTACTCCCCTGATGCGCTAGAACCGGAGTCATAACATCAACTTTGTATTTCTGCGTCCTAAATGTAGGTAGTATACTCCCAGGCCCACGGTTGTTGTGCCCACTCCTTTCGGCTTGCGTGAAATGGTGAAACAGGACATAGAACTCCTGGAATGTAAACAGAGATTCCGAACGGGCACCCCAGCCTTCACTGCAGTTCTGTCCAATCCTTTGAAAATAAGAATCGCCAAAGGACCCCTGTGCTAATTGCAGGTGCGCTCTTTCCTATTGTCGTTGGAAAGTCGCGTGGACTCAACGCGAACATTACCGCAGCGGACGCTCGGCGGCGAATGTAGTCGAAATTGTAGCCAAAGTATCCAAAGGTTCAAAAACCTGGCCTTCTAAGTTATTGAATCGACAGACTCGTCTGAAGGGAGCGCACTTGTGCCCAAGGCGGATTCCGCCCGCGACACAAAGTCGTGCATTCTCAGCACGTTTTGTTTTAAACAGATGGCGCGATGTTGTTGCGTTTCGTAGAAGTGTATTGAACTCTTGGAATTCTGCGTCTACGATTTTATCTACACCTCTGAAGCCCCAGGATTCGCGAACCATAGCAGCGGTGTAGAGGTCTTCGAGAGGATTTTACGATTCTCAGGTACGGGACGCGTCACTATTTGCCTTGGCTGTTCTGTTGCGCTTCGGCCTGCTGAAGAGCTTGAGCCAACGGACCCACTACTCCGACGACAGGTCTGCCTTCATAAAAAGGTTTCGGCGGCGATTCACGCCAAATAACACCTGCGCGATAGACCGAGACATAATCCCAGAAGATCGTCGACTTGTTTTTCTCGCCCATGGCTTTTGAAAGCAGCCGTTTCTTGTCCCAGTACTGCTGGACGCGAAGGTCAGACGCACGACGGAGAGCCGCTGTCGAAGGAGCCGCCCAATCCGTCGGCAGCACGGGTTCCCATACAACGAAGACCTGGATGTGGTCGTCTTGGGCGGTCAAAACTCGCTGGACTGCAGAGGCCCCCTGCAGACATACGGATCAAGTCGGCGACAACATGGCGATGAGGCGTACGCGGTCCTGAGCAGCGTTGAACTCCTTCTGGAGTTCCGGGAAGTTCTCTGTTGTTAGCCGCATTAGCTCACGCTGACCGGCCGGTGACGCACTTCCGCCGTAAAGATAATAGAGCAGGCTTCCAAGAAGGACAGCCGCACAAATCAAAATCGCTAGGCGGGAACGTTTCATGGCATTACCCAGCAAGCAAAGCGGCGACAGCTTGCGGGAAGAGAACCATGACAGCGACAACTGCCGCTGAGCTCCACAGCAAGATCGTGGCTATGAGACCCGTGCGGCGGTTGCACTGTTTGGCCCGATGCGCCTGATAAAACCCGAAACCGATTAGCAGTAGCGATGCTCCCAAAAGATAAGGCCGCAATTGCGCTAGAAAGGCCGAGCCACCGGCCATGCCTGCAGCGGCGAGGAAGGGTAACAACGGCAAACAGCAGCTCGACGCCGCAGCCGCGCTTGTAATTGCGTCAAGGCTAGCAAGAATGGTTCGGCGATCGCTATGAGCCCTATCCTTCATTTGCAAACCTCGCCGGACAGCGGGGCATCATTCGCGAGGCCAATCTCCCGAATCGCCGCGTGAATCAAAGCTGCGGAGGGTCCAGTCTCTTTTGCTTTGGATGTCCCGTAGCATCGACAGCACATTCCAAAGCCGTTCGCATTTCTGGCCGACGCCTCGATGTCAATGCCATTAATTCGTATGGTAGGAGATCCGAGAAACTTAAGCGCTTCAGCCATATCTTGGCCCAGGATCTCGATATGCTTCACCTCCGCCGACAGGTGCTCCTGCCGGAGCGCCTTCGAAATTTCGAGAGTCGCCGGCTCGTAATGTGGACAATCCGCTACGTACAGGATCTCGATCGTCATGGCTTCCTTCTTTTCGACGCCCGTTGGATTTGGTCGATCACCGGGCAGGCCGGGACGTTCGTCGAGTCCTTTAGGGCTCGGTCACATCTTCGTAGTGCCCGATCCAATTCGACTTCTATTTGCCTCAGCCCGGAAATCTTCCGTCGCACGACGGCAAGCTTGCGCTTTAATAACGCCTGCACTTCGAGACAGCCCCGTCCATTCTGTTGCTGAACAGAGACCAGGTCTTTGATTTCCGCCAGTGAAAATCCGAGGTCCTGTGCGCGGGCAATGAATTGCAACTCTTCTAAGTCCGTAGCGTTGAAGATTCGGAAGCCCCCGGTAGTTCGAGCTGGAGGTCTCACCAAGCCACATTTTTGGTAGAAGCGAATGGTGTCGACGCTCAGGCCTGTGGCTTTGGCGGCTTGACCGATCTGGAGAACGTGAGGCATCTCATCTTCAACTGCTTTCCAGTGTACGCCCTGGAGTGGACTCCAGAGTCAACTGTTATTTTGCGACGTCCCCTGCCAGCGCCGCTCGATCTCCATGGATTGCTGGGCGGCCGACTTACCCGGCGGAATGTCGGACGAAGGACCTTCGATCTATCCAAATCAGCCGCCACAAGCTCATTTCGTAAGGCGTGCCCGCGTCTCAGACAACGCTGAAGAAGGCGGCGTGCGCGCTGTTATTGTCCGACAAACGGAACATGAAGTTCGGAGCGGCGGAAGCAGCAAAGAGCGGGCCTTTGGAAGTTTCACTCGACCCTGCAGCAACAGTACACGAACTGCTGCGCAGTCCCCCACGGCGTGCGATGCAATTCCTGGGAGCTCTCTTTTATGCGAAATCGCCTTCCAAACTCGCCGTGCAATCCCTCTGCGTCATAGCGCATCACTTCCAACCCGCTGCATTTGGTGGGCCCTTCCGGGCCGAAAGCGCTGACGATCACGTGGCCGCCTGGTCTCACTGCGTTCAGCACCGATTGGACGTAGCGCTTGCGCTGCTCGGGGTCAACGAGAAAGTGGAACACTGCCCGATCGTGCCACACATCGAACGATTGAAACGGAAGTGAAATCTCAGTGATGTCGCCAACGATCCAGCGAGCTTGCTCCGCGGCCGGTCCGAGGCGCTCCTTCGTGATCTCGATGGCTGTCTGCGAAACATCGAGAATCGTGATGTCTCGATACCCACGAGCGAGGAGATCATCTACGAGAGTTGATTCGCCAGCGCCGACATCTATAATCGATCCGGAATTTGCCGGCGCGCAACGTTCGATCAGATCGAGCGACACTTCGAGATGCGGACGATACCAGCTCACCGCATCCTGCGCCTTCGTCTGAAATACCTTGTTCCAATGCTCTTCCGCGTACATTCTGAGTTGCCAAACCCTCTATCTATTCCGGACGAACGGCTACCATCACAAACAGATCGACGAGCCCGATCCTGCCGGTCTTGACGTGTTTCACGAACGGATCATCGCACCTAAGTACTTGAAAGCCCGCTTGCGCGCATTCCGCGCGCGCCAATTCAGGGTCGATCTCGTGGATCTTGAGTTGGTCCGCCCGGCTTTGCGTCCGGTGAGCGGGAAGGCTGTAATCCGCAATCACCAATCGGCCTCCCGGCTTCAATGCGTGGAGCACCTGCCCCAGCATCGATTGGTATTGCGTGAAGTGGTGATAGGAATCCACAATCAATACCGCCGCAATACTCTCCGACGGGAGTTTGGGGTTGTCGACTTCGCCCTTCACAATCTCAACATTCGGCAGGTCAAACGCTTTCACTCTTCGATCAAGGCCATCTATCGAGTAAGTGGAGATGTCCTCTGCAAAAACCTTTCCTTCCGCACCGACTATTTCTGATAGGCGCATGGAATAGTAGCCATTACCGGCTCCCACCGTCGGCAACCCAATCTCCGTGCGAGCCCCCATCGCCTTGAGGAGATCGGTGGCCCGTTGATCTGCCTCCCGGTTTTCGTCCCCCAGCTTGAAGTCTTCACGTCTGGCCGGCTCTCCGGCTCTTGCAGCGGAGTCTTGCGGAAAAGCGCGTGACGGGCAGATCGCCGTCGCCAGCACGACAATGCCGAGCGAAACCGGCGCCCACTGTCGAAGAGTGCGTATCAACGACATACGTACATTGCTGTTGAAATTGTAGCGCGCAGGTGCCCTGGCGTTGCTTGAACTCGTGGCACCGGCATCATGCTGCCTCTTCACCTCGTCCGGTTCTTGCGACCCCTTGGTAGGTATAGGTCATTGGGCGCGGCCCTGGCGTGTAGGAGGTCGTTAATTCTGAAATCTTAAATCCGGCTTTCTGAATGATCTCGTCGATCTTGCGATTCAAGTGGCAGCCCCCGCCGATTCGCATCCAGATTGGTGTCAGCCGATCTTGCCATGCGGATACGGCGGGATCGGGTGCACGGCCATGCTCTACAAAGATGAGCTTCCCGCTGGCCTTCAAGATGCGCTTCATTTCAAGGAGCGCTCTCTGAGGATCTGAAATCGAACAGAGCGTCCACGTCAGGACAACTGTATCGATACTGGCGTTCCTCAACGGCAGCGGTTCCTCAACCGATTGCGCAAGAAATTCGACATCAATCGAGCCTAGCCTTTTGCGCGCCATTCGCTGAAGTTCAAGAGAGGGATCGACGCCATAAACACGCTGGACCTCCGATGAATAGAAAGGCAAGTTTAGACCGGAACCGATTCCGACCTCCAACACTTCGCCGCGCGCTTGAGGAATCCAGGCCGTTCGTAGGCGACGCGTCTCGGGATTATTCATGGCAAGGTCTATGATGCGTGGCAAAACGTATTTTCCGTACAGGCTCATAAAGATCTCTTAACGGCACCACTCTAGGGGGTCGGTTTTCGAGCGACGAGAGCCCACCAGCGGGACTTGCCCTCATCGTCAGTAAGGCGCCCAAGAAATGGATCTAGGACTTCCATAATTTCGAAGCCCGCGGCAGCCGCCTCCTGCCTCACTACTTGCGGAGCTAACTCATGATGTTTGATTTGCTCGTCTCGGGACTCCTTTTCGCGTTTGTCAGATATCCTTTCCATGACAACAATAACTCCACCGTGCTTCAGTGCGTCCCGGACATGGTGCAACATGGCCTCGTGCGCGGGCATCTCGTGATATGCGTTAGCAATCAGTGCGGCGTCAACGCCGTCAGCCGGTAGTTTCGGGTCGTCCTCTGCGCCCTTTATGACCTCGACATTCTTCAATCCCTCTTCGCTCAGATGTTGCTTCAGTTTAAAAAGTTCGCTGTCATTGATATCAACCGCGAAAACCTTTCCGGCTGGTCCGAGAAAGCGGGCCAAGGGAATCGTGTAGAAACCGTCTCCGCAGCCCACATCAGCCGCAGTATCTCCAGCCCGGAGGTGTAGAATATGGACCACACGCTGCTTCATGTCGGCGACCCGGTCTGCCTCCGACAGCGGTTGAGTAGGCTGGCTGAACGCACTGCTGGCGGTAAGCAGCAGAATGGCACTTCGCACGAGCGTCTGAGAGAGTTTCTCGGTTTCGAGTCTGGCACTAAAGACGGGGAAACTCATGACTCGTACTGTACACCCTAGTATTCTGCCTGCGGTAACAAGGCAAGGATCCGACTCCCGCCTTTCGCGTCGGCGCCCCAGTGAGCCACTTTCGCCGATTCCTGTTTCAGTCAGTTATACAAGCGGGTACGCGGTTGCCGGCCCATCATCCTCCGGATAACGGCATTGACCCGCAGACGGTTATATCGTTGCAGCATGGCGGGTGAAAGGATGAGCGTTACGTAAACCAGGAAAGCAATCCCAAAATCCATGACCGAAGTTTGGCGAATGATTGCTCGCCATAGCGACCACGTCAAAAATCCGAGGAACGCCGTTACGTGGATGGCCTCGAGTTTACGTGTGCATTTCTCAAACTGAATCAAGGAGTTGAGGTCCCCACGGATATCGACGATGCGGATGCCATAGCGCTGCCTGAAGAAATCACCACCAGTCGGCACATAGCGTTTGACGAACCGTACTCCGAGCCGTTCATACAGCGCGGTACTCTCAAAGTGTTTCGGCGCAAACCAAATGTCCAGCATGCAGAAGCTCCAAATGCCGAGCGCAATTCAATTATGCCGCTGTTGCTACTCCTATCGAGGCCTTCGTCGGGCCGTTGATGACGAGAATCGAAGGAGAAACCAGTTCGAGCATCGACATGACTGCGGAGTTCCGGATCTCGGCTGCGAAGAGCTAAATGAACCGAAGTCCGGCATTATGGCCGGCGGCGGCGATCACTACACATTAAACCAGCCAGACGTCGGGCGGCACCAGCGAAACACCATGCGGTGATCCGTGTGAGCCATGCGCGTTGCGCCAAGCCGCGCATTTTGGTTGATGAAGAGCTGAAACGAATTTGTATTAACGCTACTAAGCCCCACAACGAATCACCGGGCCTACGGTGATGCTCCACATCTCCCTTTTAGCGTATTGCCATCCTCGATGAAAGGGCCGCCCTTTTTGCAACCGCATTGTCAGCACCGATTGCTAGACGGAAACATACTTTATCGTCTAGGAAAGCGGGTGTCCAGTTGGGACTTGATCCAACGCTCAATACGCTTGGAATTGCTGGAAAGGGATGGCTCCCGCCGAAGCGCCGATGTCACCGTTCGCCTCACCGTCATCCAGCCGGCGGCTGCTGCACAAAATAAGCACGTGTCGATAAGAACGTTGAAAAGGAACATGTGCTTGAGCGTCTCCCAGCCGTCGCCGAAGCTTGCCGTCAAAAAGGCGAGCAGACAGCACGAAGATTGCAGCGCCAGGAACTCTAGGTTCAGCAAGCTTGTCCGGCCACGGAGCCGCATACACACGAGGGTGATTGGGGGGACTAGCAATAGCAGAAACAGAAGCCGTGGGACCTTGCTCAGAACGGCTTCGTGGACGCTGCTCCACAAAGCGAATGCCTTGCTCTTCGTTTTTGGAAGAGAGCTGTCAAAATTCCCCAGAGGCGGCCTCAGAAACATGGCGATCGACAGGTTCGCGCGAATGTGTCGCCACAACCGAGTCGGATGCATCAGGAAAAAATAATCAACAGTCAGCAGGTTGACTTTGTTTGGGATCTCTCCGCTCTGCCGCAGAAGATTGTAGCCCGTATTTGGGCTCCCCGCTCCCGTCCCGGCATACACATCGGTTCCCGGCTTGAATCCGAGTGCAATCACATCCGCTTGCGGCGAGCTGGATTCTCGCAGCAGCCCTAGGAAAACCAAGTTGTATGCAGCGGCATCGGTCATATCCGTTGGTGCGGAGACTACGCTTGCTAAGGCAGCGGAGAGAATTGCCGCAGAGCCGAGCCAGGCTGCCGAAGAGCGCCAGGCCAGCTGGAAAACGAATAGGCCTAATAAAACCCCGATTGGCCCGTTGATCGGCTTCGCCATGACCAACAGCGTGGCCCAAATCGACCACCGAATTAGTCGTGCCGTCGTTATCCCTTGTCTGCATATATCGATGCTTTCTGCCATTAGCAGAAGGCAGAAGAGATACGAACAAAATTCGGCGTAGAAGCTGTTGAAATATGCGATGTATCCAACATCTGTAGTCACCAGGATCAAGCTGGCCCAGATTACCGGTCGTGCGGGAAGATCACGTGTTACACGAAACAGCCACGCGAGCGCTGCGATGAAGGCCGTGGCGTGGAGCAAGCCAATGACCCGGATATCGAGCTTACCGTCCTTCGAAACAAGATCATTCACCCACAGTGCAAGCTGAACGAACAGATCCTCCGTCGAAGGTTGCTCCCACCCCTTCAAGTTATACGAAGGGTCCGGAACGTACTTAAGCGAAATAGAACCGTAAACAGCCTCGTGTGCCTCCGGTCCGTAACCGAATTTGCCGATTACTCGCCTGAAATCACCCTGACTAGCGAGGCCTACAACGGGTGGAAGAAGTATCTGATAACCAACGATGACGGATGCGGCGAGCAAGAACCAGCGCATCATGGGTAGAAGGATTCTAACATGGATGGATGTGAGGGTCATCCACAAAGCAGACTTCCCAAACGAAGCGCTCGACTAGTTCGACGCCGCCGTCACAGCGCTCAACTCATTCGAGGACATTCGATACCCCGAAACAATCATCAAAAAAAGGACCGCGCATCTCCATTGGGTGGGGACCACGCACCCTTCACCTGACTACCACTCCGAGGTCGAAAAAAGTCCCAGGATACGAAGTCTCGGTACCGGAGATTGATCGGCTCGCAGCGAGGATCTTTAAACTTTCCTCAAGGAATCCTGATTCTGCCATTTTCAAAAGTATTGGGTTGGCTGGGTGTTCGCTCCTTAACTGCATCTCATGTTCGTGCGTTCATTGACCAATACTATGCATGGCGGGACGGCATTGTATGGGTTTTTTATGCTGAAAAATGGAGCGTTTGTAGCCATTGGGTACAAGCGGCTTCCCCGCTCTTGAGAGTAGACAGGCGTGCCTATTACGACGATCGTGAGCGAGAGTATGGTCCAAGGCGGTTAGACAACTAGTTCACGGGTAGCACCACGTAGGGGCTGGATACTCCGTCCGTGGCCCCGCACGTACCCGGGATGCCGCTACCGTCCGGGCAGGAGCCAATGTTGAAGAACAGCGCCCAGTTCCCGGACGGCTGGTTAGAAGGAACCACGAAGCTAATCTCCTCCACGCCGACCGATCCCGTGGCCAAGCCCATGAAGTTGATTTTAAGCGCGGGAGTGTTTGTGGCCGAGCCGGTGCCTGGGCATAGCCCTGGGTTTGGAGCGCACATGCTCCCCGGGTTCGGGTAGGCTTGCAGATATAGGTAGCCGGGGCTGGCCGTCAACGAGTAGTCGGGCTGAAAAGTGACCTGTGGAGGCACTGGAATGGCAATCGGGGGCGGCGGCCAAGTCATAAAAAAGCCATCGGCGTAGATGACAATTGATTCTCTAGGGTGCGCAGGATTCTGCGGCGTCACCAGGCTGGAATCAGAGGCGTGCCGCGCAACTGCATTGCTATTCGCCTCCGAGAAGAACCCGCCCCAGTACCGTAGTGGGCCTGTAGTTTGAGTGGTGGTTGCCACGGCATGGCTCACGCCGTCGCTCACGCTGAGATAGCCGAGGTAGACAGGGCCAAGCCCAAAATATGCGTAGAGCAGCGAGGCGTTCGCCGACAGCGGGACCTGAAAATTGATCTGAACGTTCACCGTCGGATCGGAAGGAACGATTACGGCAAGCAAAGGAGCGTGGTCGTTGTCTACCGTCACGGTGACGCCTCCCAGCGTATGGGGCAGCGGCTGGGAAAACGACGCAAGATAGGTTCCGGGCGTTAAAGCCGTGAGGCCGGAGACATACACGGTGGCCAGCGCTCCTCCAGTGGGCAGGCCACTCTGAAACGAAGCCGAATTCACCACTGCGACAATATTCGGCTGACACAAGAGGTTCGAGGAACCCACTGCTGACAGGACCAACAAAATCATGACCCGCAACATAAGCACCCACCTTTCATATTGGGACTATCCATATGCCATATATCTTACCCGCCATACTATTAATTAATCCGTTACACAATTTCCTCTTTACGACCTATCTGTGCAAGATTGCTTCCGTGAAAGGGTACGTGGCAGATTGGTGATGCCTATGGGGCTGCTATTCGTCGGCTACCGGCGCGAGTTTCCCCGCAGTGCAGCGCGCCGCCACGGTGTAAAACACGCCGGAACAAGTCCCGCTCAATCGGGTTTTGTGGCGGAGTTTTGGCAAGCTTGAAAACGACCTGCCGCGTTATGGTCTTGACTCCTGGTTTAGTAGGTGATAGTCGACGTAATCGATCGAAAGCTCCGTGGTACCTAACAAGAAATTGTCCGAAACAGCATGACTGCTCTTCGCGAGCCAGAAATCACCAACCTTTTCATAATCGCGAACGACCGATGGTCGACCCGCAAGGAACGAAGGACTAGCGCTCGGTCTCCCTTCTATGCGGATGAGGGATCCGTCTTCTTGGTCTATCCAGGCGTGTCCTCTCAACAGATGAGGGCTTTTCGCTCGCGGCGTCAAGTCGAGCACATAACATCTTCTGCCGGCACGATTCTCCTCGCCTGCCAATCGAATGACATAGTTTTCAGAATTGACTGAGGCGCGCCGCCGAGTCTCACCTTGACTCATCTCGGCTTCTTCTTGTAGCAGCCGATCGAAGACGCGTGTCTGCAACATTGCCGATCCGCTTCGTGCAACGACACGATATGATTTGCCTTCGCCTCGCCTATACACCGTCTCGACAGTCATCGCTGCGGACTTGTTAAAACGCCTACTACGGATCACATATTCCTCTGTAGCGGTGTAACCCAGTAGGTGATCCTGGCGCCGGGCGTCTGCTTGGTCAAGCGCGCGTATGGCAATTTGCACACTAGCTGTTTGGCCGAAACTGGCTTGTGCGGGCAGGAACCAAATGATAAGGAACCAGACGGAACAACTAATCCAAGATTGAGAACAACGTAAGAGGGTCAACGATCTAGTGTCCAGAGTAGCCGATGAATCTGAATAAAGCCTTAAAAGAGAATCGAAGGAAAGCTGTCCGCGCACTGACATTCCTTTAGCGCCAAGTGGTTCGCCCGCACGACAGGTCGACTTGTTATCGTGTAGTGGCATATCTCTGGTCCCACCGGGGCCCATTCGGAC
>Ga0207031_10129_pt1 | contig 21440 bp, 15 predicted proteins | sample Alteio_BWMinCont_37_FD_153278 | JGI IMG/M metagenome (GOLD analysis project Ga0207031, IMG submission 153278) | Enriched cells from forest soil in Barre Woods Harvard Forest LTER site, Petersham, Massachusetts, United States -... | ecosystem: Environmental > Terrestrial > Soil > Temperate forest >... | reverse complement strand
CGGTAATCGGGTTGAACAGGTGCCGTTCGCCGCGCACGCGATACTGATATTCGCCTCCGACGCGCAGTTCCATATCGGATTCGCTCGGCGGCTGCATGGCAAACTGGTGCTTCAGCAGCGCCTCACGCGCCAGCACCTCCATGGTCACGCCCTCGATGCGTGAAGCCGTGCCGGTAAAGTAGCGCTCCACGAGCGATTTCTGCAGGCCGATGGTCTCGAAAATTTGCGCGCCCTGATAACTCTGCAGTGTGGAAATTCCCATCTTCGAGAAAGTCTTCAGCAGGCCCTTGTCGATCGACTTCATATAATTCTTGAAAGCTTTGTCCCAGGTACAATCGGCCGGAAAAGCGCCCTGGCGGTGGAGATCTTCGAGCGTCTCGATGGCCAGATACGGATTCACCGCGCTTGCGCCGTAGCCGAGCAGCAGCGCAAAGTGCATCACCTCGCGCGGCTCTCCGGATTCCACGATCAGCGCCACCTGATTACGAGTTTTCTCTCGAATCAAATGATTGTGGACGGCGGAAAGCGCCAGCAGGCTAGGTATCGGCGCATGGTCTGCGTCCACACCGCGATCGGAAAGAATGAGCAGCGTGTAGCCGGATTTAATCGCCAGAGATGCCGAACGGCACAGCGTCTCGATTGCGTGCTCCAGTTGCTTTTCGCCGCCCTCTACACGGAAGAGCATCGGCAGCGTCGTGGCCAGAAAATCGCCCCAGCTCACGCGCCGCAATTTCTCGAGCCGCCAGTTGGAGATGATGGGATGCCGCAGCTTCAGCGTATGGCAGTTCTTCGGCGTCTCGTCGAGGATGTTTCCCTCTGACCCGATGTACGTGTTCAGCGACATCACCAATCCTTCGCGGATCGGATCGATCGCCGGATTGGTGACTTGTGCGAAAGTCTGCTTGAAGTAGCTGAACAGCAGCTGCGTCTGATCGGAAAGGCACGCCAGCGGCGTATCGATGCCCATCGAACCGACTGGCTCCTCCGCCTGCAGCGCCGAAGGCAACATCACGGTCTTCAGATCTTCATCCGTGTACCCGAAGGCGCGCTGCCGCATCAGGATGGTTTCGTGGTCGGTCGGCTGCACGCGCTTAGGGCTCGGCAGATCGTCCAGCGTAATCTGATTTTCCTTCAGCCACTGCCGATAGGGCTGCCGCGCCGCCAACTCCTTCTTCACTTCTTCGTCGGTAATCAAACGCTTCTGTTCGGTGTCGACCAGCAGCATCCGGCCCGGCGCCAGTCTGCCCTTCATGCGGACCTCTTCCGGCTTCACCGGAAGCACGCCCGCTTCTGAGGCCATGATCACGAGCCCGCCATTGGTCACCATATAGCGGCCCGGACGCAAGCCGTTGCGATCGAGCTTGGCCCCGATCACGCGCCCGTCGGTGAACGCCACGTCCGCCGGCCCATCCCACGGCTCCATCAGCGAAGCGTGATACTCGTAGAACGCCTTCACGTCGTCCGGCATGGTCGAATCGTGTTCCCAAGCTTCCGGTATGAGCATGGACATCACGTGCGGCAGGCTGCGGCCCGCAAGCGTCAGCAGTTCCACTGCGTTGTCGATCATCGCCGAATCGCTCCCGCCCGGCGTGATGACAGGGAAGAGCTTCTTGATGTCGTTGCCGAAAAGCGGAGACGCCAGCACCGATTGCCGCGCGTGCATCCAGTTGATATTGCCGCGCAGCGTGTTGATCTCGCCGTTATGGCAGATGTAACGATAGGGGTGCGCGAGCTGCCAGCTTGGGAACGTGTTCGTCGAGAAGCGCTGGTGCACCAAGCATAGCGCGCTGGTCACTTCCGCATCCAGCAGTTCCTTGTAGAAATCGGTAATCTGTGGCGCCAGCAGCAGCCCTTTGTAAATAATCGTCCGCGATGAGAGCGAAGGCAGATAGAAGAAGCCCTTCTCTTTGAAGTCCGACGCCGCCACGGCAGCTTCCGCGCGCTTGCGCACCACATAGAGCTTGCGCTCGAGCGCATCCTGATCCATCTCCGGCCCGCGCTTGATAAAAATTTGTTCGATATAGGGCTGCGTCGCCCGAGCCAGCCTCCCAATCGCGTTCCCGTTCAGAGGCGTGTCGCGCCAGCCGAGCACGGTCAAGCCTTCTTCGCCGGCAATGCGCTCCAGTATGCCTTCGCAAAGGATCCGCTCGGGCCGATCGACCGGCAAAAACGCCATCCCCACGCCATATTCGCCGGGCGCGGGCAGTTCAAAACCAAGCCGCGAACACTCCTGCTGGAAAAAGCTATGCGGAATTTGAATCAGAATCCCTGCGCCATCGCCGGTCTGCGGATCGCAACCGCACGCGCCCCGGTGCGTCAGGTTGATCAGGATCTGAACGCCCTTGAGGACAATATCGTGCGATTTGCGCCCGGAAATATCGGCCACAAACCCGATCCCGCACGCATCGTGCTCAAACTGCGGGTCATAGAGACCCTGAGCAGGCGGGAGCCCCCCGAATGGTGAGTACAACGGGTAGTATTTGCCCATTTTAGTGTTCATCCTGGATACCATGGTAAACCTGCCTTGTAAAGCGACCCGAGCATAGCTGCTAGACCTTGTGGTGAGCGCTACGCGGAGGGCGCGAGCGTCGTAAGTCGGAGGGCGGTTGCCATACAACAAGCCATTGCTAATGAATAGCTTACTGCGCCTAATTTGTACAATTCAGAATTTCGATTGGCCCGATAGATTTTTCCGCGAGGTTAGTTTCGATCGGATTTTGGTGAATGCGGGTTTCTAGGCGCAACGCTACTTCAAATAGCGCCGCTGCAGTTCCTGCAGGGTCATCGGCCCTTTCCGGATGCTCACCGCCACTCTGCCCGCCGATGTGGTGGTCGACCTGATGTAGATGGTATCGCCCGCCCGCAAATCGGCGAATTGCATCGCCTTGCCGGTCCTATCGGTGTAGCGGGTCTTGTCGTTCACCTGGATGAGTTGGGTGATCTCGGTCGGCTCCTTCAACAGCAGTTGCCGCTTCGTAATGTCGACCGAAGAAACGATGAAGAACTGCTCCCCGCCGTTTGTGTTACCCGCCGCTTTGCTGGATTGCGCCGCCAGCGAAAACCCGCAGCTCACGAGCGTTGCAAACATGAGGAACGCTGCAAGCGAGCGTCGTCTTGGCGCCGTATGTCTCCGCATCCCCCTACTCATACCGCAGCGCCTCGATCGGATCGAGATGAGAAGCCTTATACGCAGGATAAAAGCCAAAAAAGACGCCCACGGCAGCAGAGAAGATCACCGCGACGAGAAGAGCTTCCATAGGAATGCGGGTCGGCCATTGCAACGTGCTGGAAATCGTCAGCGAACCGGCTACACCGATGATCACTCCCAGCGCTCCTCCCATTAGGCTGAGTAGAGTCGCCTCGCCCAGGAACTGCATGCGCACATCGCTCTCGTTTGCGCCAATCGCCAGCCGCAGTCCGATTTCACGCGTGCGTTCGGTCACCGAGACGAGCATGATATTCATAATTCCTATGCCGCCAACGAGCAAGGAGACCGAAGCGATGCTTGCCAGCAGGATGGTCATGATTTTCTGGGACTCCGCCCGCGCGGAAGCAATTTCCGCCGGGTGGCGCAGATTGAAATCCTCGTCTTCATCGGCTCGCAGATGATGCCGCTCTCGGAGCAATGACGTAATCTGCTGTTCGGCTGGCTTAATCGATGTTGGCGAAATGGCTGAGCACATAATGTCGTCCAGCCAGTCGATCCCCTTTACCTTTTTCTGCATGGTCGTCAGGGGCATCATCAGCGTGTCATCCTGGTCCTGGCCGGTGGGTGATTGCCCCTTGGGCGTAAGTACGCCGATGACGCGCACAGGCAGATTCTGAATGCGGATCGTCTGACCTACGGGGTCTGCGGAGCCAAACAGGTTCTCCACGATGGTTTGGCCCAGCAGGCAGACATTCGCCGAATGATCGATATCGTCCTGCGAAAAAGAACCCCCTCGCGCAACGTCCCACTTGCGCACCGCGAGAAATTCTGGCGAAATACCGCGCGCCTGCGTGTACCAGTTCTGATTTCCGTAAACGATCTGCACCGGTCCGTCCACATGGCCCGCGCAGTTGTACACCTGCGGCACCTGTTGCCCCATCGCCTTCAGATCTCCCATGACCAGGGTCTTGGTTCCTCGCGTCCCGGTGCGCACGCCATTGACGGCGCGGCCTCCCGCTTCCACCCAAATCATGTTGTCGCCGAGGTTACTGATCTGCTGTTGAATTTGCTCGGAAGCACCCTCGCCCACCGCCACACTGGCAATCACCGCGCCCACTCCGATAATGATCCCCAGCATGGTCAGGATGCTGCGCATTTTGTTGCGGGCCAACGCCCGCATGGCCAATCGCAAGATGCTGATGAGGTCCATCCGCAGCCTCCTATTCTGGTACTGCTGTTTCGCTAGCGCCGGAAGGCAATGTTGCTAGAATTTCAGAGGCGCAAGCGCGCTCGCGCACGGGCGAATCGCGCAGAATCTGGCCGTCGCGAAAGAGCACGGTGCGACGCGCGAAGCGCGCCACGTCCGGCTCGTGTGTGACCAGCAGAATGGTCAGCCCGCGTTCGTCATTGAGCCGTTGAAACGTGTCCATAATTTCTACGCTCGTCCGCGTGTCCAGATTGCCCGTGGGCTCGTCGGCCAGCAAGATAGAAGGATTGTTGATCAGGGCGCGCGCGATAGCCACTCGCTGTTGCTGGCCGCCGGAAAGCTGGGAGGGGTGGTGGTCCCCGCGGCCCTCCAGGCCAACCAGGTGCAGGGCCTCTTGAGCGCGCCGCTGCCTCTCCTCGCGCTTCACACCGGCATAAACCAAAGGCAATTCGACATTTTCTTGAGCGGATGTACGGGCCAGCAGATTAAATCCCTGAAACACAAATCCGATCTTCTGGTTCCGAATCCGCGCCAGGTCCTGTTTCGAAAATTGCGCAACCTCCTGCGCATCCAGGCGATATACGCCGCTGGTGGGGCGGTCCAGGCACCCGATCAGATTCATAAATGTCGATTTACCCGAACCGGAAGCGCCCATAATGGCAACGAACTCTCCGCGGCGCACTTCCAGCGACACTCCCCGCAAAGCGGGCACGCGAATCTCGCCCAGTTGATACACCTTATGCAGATTCTGGACTTCAATGGTCAGCGGCGATTCAGCTGCGGTACTGATCTGCGCAGGGGATTGTAGAGCCTGTTCGGCCATATTTGGATTCTCGGCTTATCGCGGCGCGCCAAATTTCGGAGTCGATGACGCGCCATTCCCGCTCTCATTTCCGCCCGATTGTTCTCCGGTCGCGAGCAAATCGCCGGATTTCACCTCCCCGGCAATCAATTGCGTAAACGTGTAATCCGTAATGCCGGTTCGAACCGCTACAGGGCGAAGCTTTCCCCCCGCTTCCGGCTTCCATATCACCCGCCATCCGCCGATATGCGAGGTTGTTGCTGCTGCCGGGATCTGGTTTTGCTCATAGAGCTGCCGCAGCACATTGTTTGGAAACGAAGGCGTAAAGCGCAGCGCCGCGTTGGGAATCTTCACTGTGTCGGAAACGTCGCCGGTGGGAATCGTCGCGTAGACCGTCTCGCCGGGAAGAAGTTTCCCGTCGGGGTTATCAAACGTAATGATCGTGCTGTAGGTGACCACGTTTTGAATCGTAGTGGCGTTCAGCCGGATCGCGCTCACGCGCCCGGTAAAGGTCTCACTGGGAAAAGCATCCACCTGAAAAGTGGCTTCCGTGCCGATTTTTATGTTCCCCGTGTCCGACTCATCCGTCGCTGCCGCCACCTGCATGCGCGTGAGGTCCTGGGCGATGCTGAAAACGATTGGAGCCTGCAGCGACGCCGCCACGGACTGGCCCACGGTCACATTTTTGGAAACGACTGTGCCGTCAATCGGCGAGAGGATCGTGCAGTAGCGCAGATTTGCCTCTGCGAGTGCTTGGGCGCCTTGCATCGTTTTGATTTGAGCTTTCGCCTGATCCACCTGGGCGCGCGTTTCCGCGAGCTGCGCCACGGACTGGTTCAGTTGTGCCTCGGCGGCACGCACTTGGGCTTGCGACTGATCCACACCCGACTGCGCTTGATCTGCTTGGTCTTTCGAGAATACGCCTTGGCCGGCGAGGTCGATGATGCGACGTGAGTTCGCTCGGCTATAAACGTCGGCTGCTTTCAGCCGTTCCAGATTGGCTTCATTGTTCTTTATGCCTGCTTCTTGTGCGCCAATCGTCGCCTCGAGGTTTTTCTCGTTGGCAATCGCGTTGTCCAGGTTGCCACGCGCCTGAACGACTTGTGCTTGATAGACTTCCGGATCGAGCTGCGCCAGCACTTGGCCGGCTTCGACCCGGGAATTGAAGTCCGCGAAGACGTATTGCACTGTCCCCGACACGTACGACCCCACAGGTACCGTGGTCAGCGGGTTAATCGTACCGGTAGCCTGCACTACCGAAGTAATGCCGCCGCGCTGAACTTCCGCGGTCAAATAGTTGGGATCGTCGGAACGTCCGCGAATGACCCATCCTGCCGAAAGAAGGGCGATCACGGCCAAAGCGCCGAGCCCGACGAGCTTCTTATGATCGCGGTAATACGCCCGCAAGTCCATTTTCATTCTTTACCGAGGCTGTAACGCCCATTATACAGACCAGTTACCCGGTTTCGGCTATTAGGCTCCCTGCTCTTACCTGAAAAACGGCTGAATTCCAGACTTCCCGCACTACGAACTGGTTACCGAATCGCTATACTCGGCAGCGTCAGCGCCGCCATGAGGTGTATATTTCCAATCAGGGAGGACCACTTGTGAGCAAATTGATTCCCGCTATGTTTTTCGCCTTGATCCTGGCAACCGGCGCGGCAGCGCAAAGCCAGCAGCCCGCGCCGCCTTCGTTTACGGGTTTCCTGAAGAATATGTATATGGGTGACCGCAGTGAAATTACGCGCTCGGCCTCCAAATTCCCGGAAGAGTTCTACGGTCTGCGCCCCGGCCCGCAAACCGAAGTCAGGACCTTCGGCCAACTCGTCGGCCATCTCGCCAACTTCAATTATTTGTGGTGCTCGCAGGCAAAAGGTGAGAAGAATCCGGCCGAAGGGAAAGATTTCGAAAAACTGACCTCCAAAGCCGATCTCATCAAGGCTCTCAACGACGCCTTCACTTATTGCGATCCGCTCTATACCTCTCTCACCGATGCGTCAGGCCAGGAAGTCCTCGAAGTTACCCAGGAAAATGGGAATAAGAGGCGCATCAACCGCATGAGTTTGCTCGTCCTGAATTTCGGCCACAACCAGCATCACTACGGCAACATGGTCACCTATATGCGGATTAAGAGCATCGTCCCCGCATCCTCCGAGCCCCGCTAGCAACAAATCCCGAAGTTCACAAACTTCGTGGCGCAAGCCTTGTAGCCCAGGGCGCCCCGCGCCTCGGCCAAGCCGACGCATTCAAATGAAGACGCGGGGGTCCTGGGGATTTTCTGATTTCTTCAGCCGCAGTTTTTGTAGCTCAGGTCGCCCGACGCCTTCAGTCGGGAGACCTGAGGTTTCTTTTGCGGGTGCCATCTTTTGAATTGTGGGATTAATGGACTGCGTGCTCGAGGCTGCTCGCCGCGCGTTCAATAACGGCAGCCTCGCTGTCGAGAACCTTGGCGACCGTGGCGATCGATTGCTCCGCCGTGCTCCACTGCTTTTGCTCGATGGCTTCTCGCACCGCCGGCACGGTCTTCACTCCATAGCCGGTGTAAAACCCCGGAGCATAGAGCTGATGCTTGAACCAAGGCCGTCCCGGCAGCCCATTTGGATCGGTCAGCGCGCGTTCGGTATGTAGCAGCTCCATGTTCACTTGCGCCAGTGACGCTCGCGCCAGCGCCGCCCCGCCATCCTGTTCGACTTGTGCATAGACCCGCTGGTAGTGGCTGGCGCTCTGATTCAAAGCATCCAGCGCATTTTGCAAAGGAGCAAAATTGAGATGCGGTGGTACGGGCTCCGGCATTGGCGCCACCGACTGCTTCTGCGGGTCCGACGTTGCGTTGAACACGCCTTCGCTGATCTGCCGGTTTCGCTCGCGGATTTGATCGCTTTGATTTTCGGCCAGGCGCTGTAAATCGTTCACGTAACCGCGGACCGTGGAAGTAAGATCGGCAAAATTGAATGGAAGCAGGTCCGCATCCGCCAGCCGCATCGCCGCAGTCCCGGCAGTTTGCGCAAGAGCGCGCCCAAACACGAATCCAGCATCATTGAAATGCGTGAACCAGAAAAAATCGTCGTAAATCGAATGATAAATTCCGCCCTCGGACTCTCCCGCATACGCCAGGTTCAACGATGCGATCCCCGCGAAATCCAGGAACGCCGTATAGTCCGATCCCGAGCCCAGCGCTTCAATCGGCCAGGTCGATCTGGATCGCAGCCGTTCGCGTTCTTCGCCGGAGCTCGCATCGGCAAGACGTTTGAGCTGCCTTCGTTCCCAGACAGAGATATTTTTTTCGGGATCGGTCACCTCGCGCGCCACTTGATTGATAAACGTCTCCAGCGAATGTGATCCCTCCACGTTCAGATATCCGCGGCTGTTGGAATCCGAGTTGATATACGCCACCGCGTGTGCGCGAAGCTCATCCGCGTGCGCTTCCACCCATTCCGTCGAGCCAATCAGTCCTGGCTCTTCGGCGTCCCAGGCGCAATAAATGATCGTCCGCTTCGGCTTCCATCCAGACTTGGCCAATTCTCCCAGCGCTCGCGCCTCTTCCATCTCCGCCGACGCGCCGGCAATGGGATCCTGCGCTCCATTCACCCAGGCATCGTAATGATTGCCGCGAATCACCCATTCGTCCGGCTCCGAAGCTCCCGGAATTTTGGCGATCACGTCGTTGATCTGCTTCATGTCCCAATTGAATTTCACCTTCAGGTGAACTTTCGCGGGCCCGGGACCGATGTGATACGTCAGTGCCAGCCCGCCGCGCCAGTTTGGTGGGGCCACTGGGCCGGTTAGAGCCTCCAGAAGCGGCTGCGCATCCGCATACGAAATCGGCAGCACTGGAATCTTCGTGAACACCTTGACGTCTTCGAGCTTCAGCCGCTTGGCATCCGCTGTCGCTCCGACTCCCGGCGTAAGCGGATCGCCCGGGTACAACGGCATATCCATCACGCTTCCGCGCTGCACGCCTCCAGCGGGGCGCCACGGCCCCTTCGGGTACGCATCTCCGGCCGCGTAGCCATCATCGCGCGGATCCGAATAAATCAGGCAACCCACTGCGCCGTGCTCGAATGCAACTTTGGGCTTGATGCCGCGCCAGGAAGAGCCATAGCGCGCAATGACGATCGCCCCTTTCACCGAAACACCCAGCCGGTCGAGTTCTTCGTAATCGGCGGGAATTCCGTAATTGACGTAAACCAGCGGCGCGGTCACGTCGCCATCAATCGAGTAGGCGTTGTACGAGGGCAATTGCTCCGCCGTCTGATTGGAAGTCGGGTCTTCCGGAAGAGGCGGTTCCTGCAGCTTGGCCACAAAACGGGTCGGCTCGACCATTTCGAGAACGCGTTCCTTGGGCGTGGGGAAAAGAATTTGAAACGATTCCACGTGAACGTCCCAGCCCCATTCCTTGAATTTCGAGAGGATCCACTCCTCATCCTGCTTGTCGTAAGCCGAACCAACGTGGTGGGGCCGCGCGGAGAGCAGTTTGGCGTAATCCCTGATATTGTCCGGCAAAATCGCGGAGCGGAATTTTTGCTCCCACTGCTGTTCAGTGCGCGCGTTGTCGCCCGAAAAGCCTGCCAGCGCAGGCGCCGGGTCCTGTTGCGCCAATAGCGTCCACGCAACCAAGCTTAATGCCGCAAGCGTGACAAAAATCCGCCACATATCTATCGCCTCACAAAATATGCCAAGGTGCCAAAATTATACGCGCACGCCTGCATATGCGAAACCGCAGCTCCGCCGTTTTCCCACTCTCGCCCCTCGTCTGGGTGTCTTTCTGAGCGGAGCGTCCCAATCCTGGGGTCTTCGGAAATCGTCGCCTTTAACGATTTCCGATTGGGACGCGAAGTCGAAGCGCGCATTTTGCCGCCGACGCTTTTCGGCGAATCTCTCAGTACTCTAAGAAATTGCCAAAGATTCGAAGTTGACCGGAAACGCCGCCCGACTTAGGCTCGCACAGAGCTTGCATTTCAGCTCGTCGCGATCTTCAGCCCACGCGCCGATTCGAGGGAGCCAACAAATATGCGAATGCTTTCAATGCGCACTTTCGTGACGCTGCCCCTTCTCCTGGCGGCATCCGCCCTCGCCGGCCACGCCGCTGATTGCGCAAGTCTCAGCGGCGCAAAACTGCCGAACACTAGCGTCACTACGGCTCAAGCGGTGCCCGCAGGCAGGTTCACACCTCCGTCCGGCAGACCCATCGACAAACTTCCCGCCTTCTGCCGTCTCGCTGGAGTAATCCGGCCAACCGCCGATTCCGATATTCGCTTTGAAGTGTGGTTGCCGGCTTCTGACTGGAATGGCAAATTCCTGAGCGTCGGCAATGGAGGATTCGCGGGTTCCATCAATTACTTCGCTCTCGCCGACGATTTGCGGAGAGGCTACACCACTGCCGCAACCGACACGGGACATCAGGGCGATGCCGAGGACGCAAGTTGGGCGTATAAGCATCCGGAGAAGATCGTCGATTTCGGCTATCGCGGCCTGCACACCACGACCGAAAACGCCAAAGCCCTCATACAAGCCTTTTACAGCAATCCGCCGCGCCACTCCTATTTCGATAGCTGTTCTGACGGCGGCCGAGAAGCGTTGATGGAAGCGCAGCGCTTTCCGGAGGATTTCGACGGAATTCTCGCCGGCGCTCCCGCGAATTTCTGGACTCACCTGTTGGCCGCCGCCGTGGACATGGTCCAACACATGTACGGCAAGGATCCGTCTGCGTATATCCCCAGCGCGAAACTTCCCGCCATTCAAGCCGCCGCCCTGGCCGCCTGCGATGTTCAAGATGGAGTAAAAGACGGGATCATCAGCGATCCCTTGCGCTGCCACTTCGATCCTTCTGTATTGCTTTGCAAAGGTGAGGATTCGCGCGATTGCCTAACCGCACCGCAGGTGTCCACGCTGAAGAAACTCTACGCCGGCGCTCAGGATTCTCACGGTAAACAGATTTTTCCCGGTTACGTGCCCGGCGCCGAGGACGGACCGAACGGCTGGCCGCAGTGGATCACGGGCTCCGGCCCAGGCAAAGCCTCCGGTCCTGTCTACGCGGAAAATTATTTCCGATATATGGTCTTTCAGGATCCTTCGTGGAATATGCTCTCGGCCAACGTGGACGCCGCCGAAGCCGCTGCCGACGAAAAAACCGCGGCGATTCTCAACTCAACCGATCCCGACCTTGGCCGCTTCAAAGGTCGCGGCGGCAAGCTCATTCTTTACCACGGCTGGAACGATCCGGCGATTCCGCCTGTGAATACCATCAATTACTACAACTCTGTCGTCGCCAGGATGGGCTCACAGAATGTGGACAGCTTCGTTCGCCTCTATATGGTCCCGGGAATGCAGCACTGCTTCCCGGGCCCCGGCCCGAATTCCTTCGGCCAGTTTGGCCGCACGACCGCCAAGGGCAAACCTTACGGCGTTTACGATGCTCTCGAGCAGTGGGTGGAAAAGGGCGCCGCGCCCGGCGACATCATCGCCACCAAATATATTGAAGATGATCCCTCGAAGGGCGTGCAAATGACTCGCCCGCTCTGCCCCTATCCCCAGCTCGCGAAGTACAAGGGCTCAGGCGACACCAACGACGCCGCCAATTTCACCTGCACTGGCCCTTAGGTTTTGCGGGTGCCCCACCCTTCGTTTTTAAGGGTGGGAAATCTATCTGCGCAGGAACGGCGCAGGAGGCGCGCAGCCAAGAAGTTGTCATTCTGAGTCCGCCAAAGGCGGACGAAGAATCTCTCTGCGACGTAGCGCTGCAAATTACTTCTTTGACGCAGCAACGTCGACAACGGCGTTGTAGAGGTACTCTGCGAATTTGCCTTCGCCTTCCAGCCGAATCCGTTCGTCATTCCCATGCACGCGCAGCGCGTCATCGTCACTCGTTGGTGCACCGATTCCGTATGCCTGCACGCCCTTGGCCCGCAGTTGCGCCGAGTCAGTGGCTCCCGTCACCATCATCGGCAGCGTCACTGCGCCCGGAAATAGCTTCGCCTGCGCTCGCTCCAGAGCCTGAAACATATCGCTGTGGATCGAAGACGGCGCCCCCGCAGGCCTATCGTTAGTTTTGTCACTGCGCACGATCTCTACTTCAGGATCGTTAATCACCTTTTTCAGCGTCGCCATCAGCTCATCCACGTTCTCATCGGGCAGTGCGCGCACGTCCAGCGTCGCCTCAGCATCAGCAGGTATCACGTTCACGCGAAAACCACCCTTGATAATCGTCGGAACAATCGACGTTCGCAGCATCGAGTTTTGAGAAATGTGGTTCGCCGCGAGCTTCTGCTGCACGGCAGGCTCTTCGAGATGCGTGTAGAGATACGCATCTTCCGGGGAACTGATTTTCGCTAGTCGCGAAAAGTATTCTCTTGTAGTTTCATTCAGCCGCATCGGAGGCTGCCATGCCAGGAGCTTCCCCACCGCCGCGCCTAAATGCTCGATAGGATTGTCCAGGCGCGGCATGGAAGCATGGCCGCTCGACCCGCGTGCAATCAGTGTCATCGCGCGTGGTGCTTTTTCCGTCGTACCCACGCCGGCATAGTCCACCTTGCCGTCGCGCTCATGGAGTGCTCCGCCTTCGTTCAAGACAAACTCGCAGTCGATTTTGTCCCAATGCTGCGCCACCATGAAATCGATGCCGTACTGCGTAGTTCCTTCTTCGCCTGCTTCGGCCAGCAGGATCACATCCCGATCGAGCGGAATTTTCCTGCGGTTCAATTCCAGAAATACTTCCAGATTCGCGGCATCCATAGCCTTATCGTCACGCGAGCCCCGGCCATAAAGGTAGCCGTCTTTCATCACTGCGGTGAACGGGTCTACGGTCCACTTGTCCCGTTCGACGCCGACTACGTCCAGGTGGCCCATGAGCAGAAGAGGTCGTTTGCGGCCGTTGCCTTTGAGCCGCGCCACGATGTTGCCGCGTCCCGGCGCTGATTCAAATATCTCCGAGGCAATCCCCTCTTTGTCGAGCACCGCCTTGATATAGTTCGCCGCCTTCACTTCATTACCGGGAGGATTGCTCGTGTCGATCTTCACCAGGTCCGTGAGGAATCGAACGGCTTCGGCCCTGGACGCCTCCGTGATCGCACTCGAAGCTGCCGAAGATTGCTGCGACCGGGCGGGAGAGACGCCAAAAAGCAGAGAGAAAGTGAGTAGGGAAGTGATGGCACCAACGAGCGTCCGATTCATATCTATGCTCCTCGTAGCAACACCTCACGGAAAAGAAGGCGGAGGCATGCGCCGCTTGCTCGCGTGCTCAAAAGCATAAGCAAGCTCAATAAGCCTCGGCTCGCTGCACGCGGTCCCCGTGAAGCTTACGCCGAACCGCGCCGGTTTGGCATCGAATCCGTCCGGAAACGGCGGCGTCGGCTCATTGGGAATCATTCCGAACGGGACGATGACCGTCGGATATCCCGGTTTTGCCGCAATGGCCGCGCCGGTCGCGCCCGGAAACACCAACGCATCTAGCCGATTTTCTTTGAGCGCTGCGTCAATTCCATTCGTGGCCGCTAACGCAATATCCCTCGCGCGATCGGCCTCATATCGCGGCCGATCTGCATTCACATCCATTTCATCCGAAATGTCGAGCTGCGATTGCCCGTATTTGATCGCGCCGGCGGCTTGATGCCCGAGATTGAATTGACGAAGCTCCGTCAGCGACTTAACCGGCGCGCCGGGTCCCAGCGTTTTTAGCCAATTATTGAAATCGCGTTTCATGCCGTATTTCATAACCACCGAGCAGTGTTCGTCTTTTCCTTTTGCATTCTGATCGCCTGCGCAGAAGTTCCACAAAAGCAAATTCGTCTCAGGATCGGTGGACACAACGCTAGGAATATCCGCAGGATCGACGACCGTCGCTCCGAGTTTCTTGAGAATCTTGATCGCTTCGGCCATCACAGCCGTTTGACTCGGATTGAGACCTGTGCTCGCCAGAGCGGCGCCGGGTGGTATCACTGCGTCGTAGTAGAAGGCTCGCGGAATGCCGATGCGCGCTCCCTTCAAACCGTTCGGTTTGAGAGAGCGCCTGTAATCCCGTTGCGCTGGAGCTTTGCACCTGTTCGTCGCCGGATCGTTTGGATCGGGCGCGCTGCCTTCCATCGCTCCCAGCAGAATCGCCGCATCGGTCACGTTTTTGGCCAGCGGACCCGGCGTATCCTGATCCGCCGTGATGGGAATAACGCCATACCGGCTGATCCTCCCCACCGTCGGTTTAATACCGACAAGCATGTTCTGATTGGCCGGATTCAGAATCGACCCGGACGTCTCTGTGCCGACATTTGCCGCCCAGAAATTTGCGGCCGTGCCCACACCCGAACTCGATCCCCCCGCCACAAGCGCGGGACGCCCGTCAAATGTAGCCTCGCGCGGATCGCGTCTTGGATCGTATGGGTTCATCCCATAACCGCCGAGCGCGCTGTAGTTGCCGGGCATCGGTGTAGGCGGACCGGCCACCCAGTTTGCCAATTCGGTCATGCTCGTCTTGGCGATAATCACGGCTCCCGCTCGCCGCAGATTCGTTGTCAGCGTCGCTTCATAGGGCGGCGTGAAACGATCAAACGCTAGCGCTCCGCCCGTTGTGGGCATGTTCGTCGTCTGGATATTGTCCTTCAGTGCGATCGGAATTCCGTGAAGCGGACCGCGTACTTTGCCGCGGGCGCGTTCCCGATCGAGCGCCTCGGCCTCTTTCAGCGCATTCGGGTTGACGGTGATCGCCGCACGCAGCTTGTCTTCATAGAGCGCAATTCGCGTGAGGTATTGCAGAACCAACTCTCGCGAACTTACGCGCCCCGACTTCATTGCTGCTTGCATTTCGGGAATCGTGGCTTCTGCGACGCTGAAGGATCTCCCAGCCCGCTTTGGAGCGACGCGTTTCGCTTGATCTTGTGCGGAGACTGTCGCCGCTGTTAGGGGAAGAAGTGCTACGAGAACAAATCGTAGGAGAAAAGGAAGAAGGACCGCACCTCGCCGCCGTTTCATATCGCGAGATTCTATGTCAAATCGGCATAGAACCTTGCACGCTCGATCTCGGAAACGGGGAATCGTGTCCGAGCCACATTCCGATAACAAAACTTCTCAGGACTTGGGTTTTTCCATTGCAAACTGAGCAACACTCGCAGCACTCAAAACCAGCCACTGGCGAGATGCGAGATAATCTGATCGTGATGAACTTGTGGCCAAGTCGTTGTTCCAGGCCCATTTCGCTCATGATGTTTGCAGTCTGTTTCTTCGGGTTTGGCTGCCGACCTAGCCTGGACGACCTTACGATTTGGAAAGCAGAAGCTCGATCCCTGGACGGGCATTGGGTCGCTGTTGCCCGCACGATCCAGAACGGCGGCTTCGGAACGGGTGCGCTTGATACCCGCGTGTATTTGAGTCAGAGCAACAGTTCGGAGCCTCCGAGGGAAGTACTGGTCTTCGATTGTTCAGGTCCGGTTCCCCGACCATACGTTCTGGACAGCGTTGCTAATGCTAGCGTGATAGATCTGGCTATGAGATGGACGGCTCCAACACACCTAGACGTGGCGTACAACGGGCGGAAAGCTACTCTCAGCTATCAGGTGCATAATTGGAACGGTGTCGACGTCTCCGCCCGCGATGCTTTGAGCGAGACAACTAGTAACGAACCATAGGTCCCGAGAAACGGTGCCAGCTCAACCGGTCGATGCAACACCAGCTAATCGGCTGATCGGATAAAACTTCTCGCAGGGAATTGATCTTTCCGAGCTGTACTCAATTAAACTTAAACAGGACAGTATTTTCCGTCGGTATCAAAGCCGGAGGTCCGAATATAGCTCTTGAGGCTCCTGTTACTGGATTTTGAGCCTGTGTTGCGATGACCCATTGAATCCACCGGCATTCTCGGAAGGTGGGATTTCAGGCAGGAGCCATTCAATAGTCAGCAATTGCCGAAGGTGCCCCGGCGCTAAGCTCAACCGCCTGACGCGCCGAAGTTTTCCATCGAACCGATACCGAGAGGCGTTTTGTGCGTCGGCTGATACAAACCGATGCTCCCGCCGCTAGGCAATCGCACTGTCGTGCTCGTACCCCACGGCTGCTTGCTCGGCTCCGTGCAGCCTACGTTTTTGGCCTTCAACGACTTCATCAAAGAGAGCAAATCATCACACATCAGATGGAGCGTCGCACCAAGCAACTCGTGCCCCGTATCCATGACTGGAGCGGGACCATTTTCGCTCAGAGGATGCACCGCAAGCTCCGAAGGCGGCAGGGCGAATATGAGCCAGCCGCCGCCATCATCGACAAAGCGAAACCCGAGAACGTCGCGAAAGAAAACGCGATCTGCTTCTGGGTTGCTGCTGTAAAGAACAACATGGGTGCCGCTAACCATGGCTATGCTCCTTGACGCAATTATGACGCGCCTCTCGAGCGCGAGAATCCGCGCGAATAAATACGCGAGAGTTGAGGTGTTTTTCTCCAGGCCCCTGGCAGCCTTGTAGCCCAGGGCGCGCCGGTTTGTGGCGGCCTGGGGCTGTTTCCATCAGCGCCGTCTTCAGACGAACAGGCCTCTCGCAGTTACTTCCACGCCCCCAGCAGACGCCGCAGCAAAATTAATTGTCCCACGTGATAGGAGTTATGGTCCGCCACAAGCAGCGCTTCGCGCAACAGCGTCTGCCCTTGCCCATGAGGGATGGGAGCAAAAAGATCGTTGGAACGATCCTTTACAAGCTTTTCCATTTCGACGAGGTCGCGCCGGAATGCCGCCACGCTGGCATCCCACGCCGCCGAGTTAGGAGGAGCGTCGCCGTCGGGCCAGTAACCTTCCGGCCATTTCGGTGATTTGTGCTTCCCGTTGCGGCTGAATTCCAGAATGTCCCACTGCGCCAGCCGAAGGTGTTCCAGAAGCCGCCATGGTGTGAACGGCACATCTTTCACCCGAGCGCCTCGCAGTTCTTCGGGCAGCCCCTCGATTGCCTCGTCGAAATCCGTGTGTGCTCCGCGGCTACGTAGTAATTCGATTAAATGCTTTCGAAGATCCGCATCATGCCGGCCGTTCGAGCCTTTCTTAGGACTACGCCGTTTCTCAGGAGCACGCCGCTTCGGTTTCATGTCGCCCCGCAATTATTGGTAATTCAATTGCGACACACAAGTATGGCGTGTCGTTCTGAGGAGCGAGGCGCCGCGGTGGCAGCGACGAAGAACCATTCGCGTGTGCGGCTCGCAAAACAGGGATCAAGCAAAGCGCTGTGCTTCACCCCAAAGCCGCCGCTGCCAACTACTTCCTTCACCCTGAAGCGCCGCTTTTAGCGGCCGCGAAGGGTCACCCCGAACAACCCCGTCGCACCCGTAAAGGGTCGTCAGGCCGGCGAACCCATCGACCGTCGCTGTTGAAAGCATTCGCGACAATAGACGGGACGTCCCTGGGTGGGCTTGAACGGAACCGTCGTTTCCTTCCCACACTGTGAACAGGTCGTCTTCGTTTCGGTTCGCTGAAAGTTAGATACTTGGCCTTGGCCGACGTTATCCGCGCGTTTTGCCTTGCAGGACTTGCACCGCTTGGGTTCGTTTTTGAAACCCTTATCGGCGAAAAACATCTGTTCGCCGGCGGTAAATACAAATTCTGCACCGCACTCCGCGCACTTCAGGACCTTATCCCGGTACTCCATGTGTAGCTCCCACGACCCCACGCTGGTTGCGAGGCCGGCAAGCATTCGGGCCCAGACAGGCATATCCGGACGTAATGCTCTCCTGTGCGTCCAGAACGGCTTGATCGGGGCCCAACTGCCTACGATCCCTAGGGTCTATAATGCCGGGTCCTGCTTGCCTGATTGGCAGGCCGATTAGCTTGCCTAATCCTGCTCGCGGCGCTGCTTCTTACGCAGACGCTTCCGGGAAAGAGCCTGCTTCGCACGGCGTTTCTCGCCGGGCTTCATATAAAAACTATGTTTCTTGATTTCTTTTATGATGTCTTCTTGTTGCACTTTGCGCTTGAAACGGCGTAAAGCGTTTTCCAAAGACTCGCCTTCTTGAATGACAACTTCTGCCACGCGAAGCTCACCTCCCTTCCGGGTATGAATATGGCTGTACAACCCGAGCCAGCGCTTGCTGAAAAAAGGTTACGCCCTGGGGGGTGCCATTTGTGGGCCTGTTCTAGCGGAGCGCGCCCCTTAAGTCAAGCAGTCTTTTTCCGCCGCCATGGCCGCCGCAACCTTGATCTGGTCTGGTCCACAGCCGCTGAAGTGATTTCGGTTTTGGGTGCCGCACCCTTCGTTTCTAAGGGTGCGGATTTCCACCTAAGAAATGAGGCCCCTGCCGCCTCGCCGTTTTGAAAAAGGCGCCCTAAGATTTTCATCTGAAATCTGACCCGCGATCCGCAGAATAATTTGGCATCGCGAACCTTTCCTTATCCGTCTAATGGGCGCAGCTGCGATTTTCTCGCGCTGGAGTACAATGCGGCGCAGTACGCGACCGCCAGTCACACCAGAGGCCCAGAACCCATGCCCCTTATGGGCGACGTCATCGGTATCCTTCTCGCCGGCGGACAGGGCGAGCGGCTTTGGCCGCTGACCCGCGACCGCGCCAAACCCGCGGTTCCTTTCGGCGGCGTCTATCGCATCATTGACGTCACGTTATCCAATTGTATCAATAGCGACCTGCGCCGCGTCTTCGTCCTCACGCAATACAAGGCGCTGAGCTTGAATCGCCATATTCGCGTCGGCTGGTCATCGTTGATGGGACTGGGCGACTTCATTGAGATTTTGACTCCGCAAATGCGCGTTTCCACCAGTTGGTATCTCGGTACTGCCGACGCCGTTTACCAGAACATCTATTCCATCGGCAGCGAGCGCTCCACCTACGCCATCGTTCTCTCCGGCGATCACATCTACAAAATGAATTACCGCAAGATGCTCCAGCAGCACGTCGATTCGGGCGCTCAAGTCACGGTCGCCACTATTGAAGCTGATCCCGCCGAAGCCGCTCATCGTTTTGGCATCATCGAGACAGACGCACAATGGCGCGTCCTTGGTTTTGAGGAGAAACCCGCGGAGCCCAAGCGCTCCGCGCATCGCCCGGAAAAAGTGAACGCCTCGATGGGCGTATACATCTTCAATACGCAATTGCTCATTCCCATCCTGATCGCCGATGCCGAAGATCCCGCATCTACGCACGACTTCGGCCGCGATGTCCTTCCGCGCATCCTCTCGAAATATCGCGTCTACGCGTACAATTTCGAGGACGAAAACCGCAATGGCCCTCTTTATTGGCGCGATGTTGGCACTCTCGACGCTTACTACGAAGCCAACATGGATCTGGTTTCCGTCACGCCGATCTTCAATCTTTACGATAAGAGCTGGCCTCTGCGCACCTGGCAGCAGCAATATCCCCCGGCGAAAACCGTTTTTGCCGATCCGGAACGCATGGGCGTCGCCGTCGACTCTATCGTCAGCGGCGGCTCCATCATTTCAGGAGGCCGTGTGCAGGGCTGCGTGGTCGGCCTCGATGTGCGCGTGAATAGCTTCTGCGAAGTGGAAAATTCCATCATCTTCAACCACGTCAATATCGGCCGCCATTCCCGCATCCGCAACGCCATCATCGATCGCCACGTCGTTCTGCCCGAACACACCGAAATCGGCTACGACCTCGAAGCCGATCGCAGCCGCTATCACGTCAGCGAAAAGGGCGTCGTCACCGTCGTCCGCGAAGAATCCATGCTCGAAGAACCCGAATAGTAGGCCTGGCGCCTGTTCAGGGCAGCATCGCCGTTCGCCGCCAAGCTCGGACGCGGTCATTCTGAGCGAAGCGTCCCGACCTGCTTGCGCGGAAATCGTGTCTTCACGATTTCAGTCGGGATGCGCAGTCGAAGAATCCCTCCGAGTGCGGCGCTCAGTGTTTCCGTGTTCTCTGTGTAACTCCGTCGACTTCGCGCTAAAATTCTCGTCGCGAATCTTCCCGGAGGCGACATGCCCACTAAGGCCAAGACCAAGGCCAGCAGAAAAGCCAGCACGAATGCCGGCAAAGCGGCTAACGCCAGCAAGCCCGGCAGCCCCACAAGATTGCCGGCGTCATCGGCCGGCAGATCATCGATTCCCGCGGCAATCCCACCGTCGAAGCCGACGTCATCCTCGAAGACGGCACGCGCGGCCGCGCCGCCGTGCCCTCCGGCGCCTCCACCGGCGAACACGAAGCCCTGGAACTGCGCGACGGCGATAAATCCCGCTACCTCGGCAAAGGAGTGCTGCACGCCGTCCAAAACATCAATGGCCCGATCGCCAAAGCCCTTAAGGGCCTGGACGTCACCAGTCAAGTCGCCCTCGATCAGCGCATGATCGAGATCGACGGCACGCCGAACAAAGGCAAGCTCGGCGCCAACGCCATTCTGGCGGTTTCCATGGCCGCCGCTCGCGCCGCAGCGGCCGCCGAACGCCTCCCGCTCTACCGCTATCTCGCGCGCTTTTCCACCCAGCGCGACGCCACCACGCTTCCCGTGCCGATGATGAACATCCTCAACGGCGGCGCCCACGCCGATAATTCCGTCGACTTGCAGGAGTTCATGGTCATGCCCGTCGGCGCGCCGAGCTTTTCCGAAGCGCTGCGCATGGGCGTGGAAGTTTTCCACCACCTGAAAGCCGTGCTGCACAAGCGCGGCTATTCCACCGCCGTCGGCGACGAAGGCGGCTTCGCGCCTAATCTCAAATCCAACGTAGAAGCCATTGAGCTCGTTCTCGAAGCGATCACCGCAGCGAGATACACACCCGGCAAGCAGATTGCTCTCGCGCTCGATCCCGCTGCGAGCGAATTCTATCTGAGTGACACCGGCCGCTACGTCTTCAAGAAGTCCGACCAGTCCTCGCGCACATCGGAAGAGATGACCGCGTTCTGGGAAAACTGGGTCCGCCAATATCCCATCGTCTCCATCGAAGACGGCCTCGCCGAAGACGATTGGGACGGATGGAAGCATCTCACCGAAGTGCTGGGCAAAAAAATCCAGCTCGTCGGCGACGATCTTTTTGTCACCAATACCGTGCGCCTGAAGCGTGGAATTATCGAGCACGCTGGCAATTCCATTCTCATCAAGCTCAATCAGATTGGCACGGTTACTGAAACCATCGGAGCGATCGAGATGGCGCGCCTTGCCAAATATTCCTCGATCGTTTCGCACCGCTCCGGCGAAACCGAAGACACGTTTATCGCCGACTTCGTCGTGGCCATGGGTACGGGACAAATCAAGACGGGTTCGGCCTCCCGCACTGACCGCGTCGCCAAATACAATCAACTGCTGCGCATCGAAGAAGAGCTCGGCTCCGCGGCCAAGTTCCCCGGCCGCTCCGCCCTCGCCCCGCTCACGA
>Ga0207031_10127_pt1 | contig 21597 bp, 15 predicted proteins | sample Alteio_BWMinCont_37_FD_153278 | JGI IMG/M metagenome (GOLD analysis project Ga0207031, IMG submission 153278) | Enriched cells from forest soil in Barre Woods Harvard Forest LTER site, Petersham, Massachusetts, United States -... | ecosystem: Environmental > Terrestrial > Soil > Temperate forest >... | reverse complement strand
GATCTCGCCGGAGTGCGCGCCGAAAATTGGCTCTGAGACCTGGAAGTGCGCCACGCCGGCTTTTACAAGCGCCGGACGGTAATCGTCGGCCAGCCAGTTCAGAAACTCGGTCAACTTGCCCGGCGCAGTCTGCATGCGGGTTTCTACCCAATACTCTCCCAGAGGCGCGTCGGTCCTATTGATTTCGAGGGCCGTATTCGGCGTCGCGTATTGGCGGGCTTGCGCGGTGTAGCAGCGCGCGATATTACGGGATAGACGTTCCCAGGCCGCGACGCCCAAGGTTTTTAGGACTGCGGAGGGGCCATCGAGATCGCCAAATTTCATCACCGGAGTCACCGTGGTATATTCGGTGGTGTCGCCGGCAAAGGTTTCGAAGGTCAGAAACCAGGGAGCCCCGGCCTTCTTATAGGCTGCCATCAGCTGCTTCAAATTCCCTTCGAACTCCCGACGCATCCCGGGTATCACTTTGGTGATTGTGGAATCCGTCCACGCAGGTTCGCTGGGACTTTGTCCGAAACAGATACAGGCAAGGCCTGCGGCAAACACACTCGCGGATAATGGGGCATGCATGCTCATGAAACCTGATTCTACGCAGAGGGAGTGAAGCAGATCAGCCTCCGCAGCGCTTCAAACGCCAGAACGTTTGCGCGCGGCGGAGGCCGCTACTTACTTCATCGCTCTAACCAATGCTACGGAAGCGGCCCAACGTTGTTCCAGGAGCAGCCCGCCTTCGGACACTTCGCCAGGACGTTGGGACAATTGGTGCCGGTGCACGTGAGGATCGCGGGGTTGAGCACCTTCAGCCCGTCCGGCGTCATTTCCAACTTCATCATTTGCAGCAATTCCGCGTTCAATAGTGCAGTGGCCTGGCCAATCTGGTTGCCAAGCGTAGCGAATTCCAGCGTAATATGGTTATCCACGTTTGTGAGGTGCGTGTCTAGCGCTGTAAATTCGCCGGTGATCTGGTTGTTGACGTTCGTAAGTTGTGTACTCGCGGCCCCGAATTCACCAGTGATCTGCGTGTTGACGTTGGTGAGCTGCGTGCCCAGTGTCGTAAAGTCGGCACCTAAAGCGTTGAAGATAGTAACGGTATTGTGAAAGGCCGCGTCGATTTCGGCGGCATTGACGTTGCCGTCCTGTTCTGAACAATCGGCAAGTAGACCCTGCGAAACCGCGCCGGCCACTCCAACCACCGCCACGGCGCCGTCGCAAATGGGCTGCCCGATTATAGTTAAAGCGCCACAGGCAATAGCTGCGACGGTTACAGTACCGTTGAGGGCGCTTACGACTTGGACCAGGTTAGATTCCACCGTTAAACTACACGACTGCATGGCCACATCGGCGTAGTCAGTTGGTGAGAATGCGCCAAACGTGATGTCTGGGTTCACCATATTTTGCCAGGCACTATTGGTTGGGTCCGGGTAGGCAGGCGTGCACGCGGCTCCCGGAGAGTTGTCGATGATCGCGCCGGGCAAGCACGAGCCGACTACCGCCTTCGCGCTCAGGGTTCTGGTAGCCAACCGGGTTGTACCACTCGCTTTGGCGCCCCTCATTGCATCCTCCGCCCGCAGCGCTGCCACCGCGCTTTTAAGCCGCTGCGGATTTGAGACGGCCGGGTAAATCTTGCTCAACGTCTCGTCGGGTATCGCGGCAAATTGGCTGGCCAGGTTCGTGCCTTTGTGAGCGTCGAGGTAGCTCCCCATGTCAACCAGCACCTCTCGGAATTCGCTCGTGGTCATGGCAGTTTGCGTTTGCGCGGTCTGTGCTCGCGCGTGGTAAGGTGCCACCAGCAACGTGGAAGCCCCAACGATCAACAACAATTTCTTCATCGATTTGTCCTTTTTCTGTTGCCTACTGAAGTAGGCCCAGTTATCTTCAATTTCTAGTTTGGAGTACTTACTCCACCTTGCTGAACGCTGCCCAGCTTCGCCCCGATCAGCCCCTCAGAATCCGGAGCGTCCATCGCCCTTGGAAACCATTTCTGAGTTCTTTATGAAGTGGAGTGGCGTTCACACCCACCTGTTGCCGTGTGTTGTTCTCCAAATTCCTTGAACCTAGGATTCTAGAATTTGTCCACTTGGCGTTGATGGAGGGCCACACCAAATGGTTGCAAAAACCTAGATCAAGAGCGCGTAGGTTTTAAACATGAGTTAGCCTCCTTGTGTCCGTCCGACTTTACAACGCGCTCGGCTAACTCCAGACACACCGAACAGATTACATCAGTAGGGCACGGTATCTATACCGCGATCATGGCGTGGGCTGCGAATCACCAACACTTTTGGTCTGCACTACCTCATATCGGCAACCGCAAGTATGGGCGTGCTTGGCTACGAAGTCAAGCACTTTTTAGCTCTTCCGAAACTCTTGGAGGTTTGATGGTTCTGCAGGTGTTATTGATCCCCAAAGGATGGACGGCGCAAAATCACAGGAGGCACCCCATTTTGACCTGTCCCATAAAAGCGGGAACTCGCCCGCCAATTGCCCTGATCCGATGTCCGCCCGATGTGGCCTCAGGTTGAAGATTTGCCTTGCTGTTTCTCCCGATCAGAACGATGAATTGTCACGACCGCAACCCGGTCAGGAGAAACCAAATGAATACTACAACCGAATCGGAAAAGAACGCCACTGCGCCTGAGGTTCCGCAGCCAAAGACGAAGCGCACACCCGCCAAGAAAGACGGTTCCAAGAAGCTGCCGACAGAAGACGTGGCGCGGATAGAGCGTTACGCACGCAGGCCTGAAACCCACGGGGCTGTTCCTCACCTGACGCCTCTTTCCGCTGCGCTCTGTTCTGGCTGGCGCCGCGACTTACCCCAGTGCAGTTTTTCGCAGGCCGGTTATGGCCAGAACCAGATCCCGACGCTGCACCCTAAAACCCACGTGCGATCCATCACTCACGAATCGAGTTGCCCTGTGGCCGGTTAACGCACCCAGCTTGCAACCTTGAGATAAGGTTGGGCACGGGCCAGCTCGGCAAACTGCTCCCATGCGCGCGCCAAATGCGGAGTGCCAAAGCCTCGTTACAAAAGAATGTGATTGGAAGCGTCGACCATCATCGCATTGCTACGTGCACCGTTCGTCGCGGCCCGAGATTAATCAGTTAAGCACAACTAACAGGACACGCGTTAGGCAGGAACGGCTGATGGTTGAGATCTAGGTCTAGCGCGGCCTCTCCTTCCTCCGGCGCTGCTTCTGCATCGTCATCACTTCCGCCAGTTTTGCAGCTAACTCGGTAACGGTCCACTGGATGGCGAAACGCCGGACTCCCAGCGAGAAGAGGATCATCGCCCGGTACTTCCCTTGCACCGTGGCGTGGTTGCGGGAATCGCATGACCTTGTTTTTCATACGGACATGTCTATACCTCTGAGCGGGCCCCCCGGCGCATGCGGGAGTCGATTCCAAAGCATTCTAGCTCGCTGTAGAGCCCCGCCTTCGAAACTTTCGCCGAATGTCCTTGCTCATCCTCCCTAGCAGAGCCATGAATGTCATCGACCACCGGCTTCGGAGCCGGCCAGCGTCAGAAAGGAACAGCATGACGGCGTTCACTCTAGATTCAGAGAACGACATCACCGTCTTCGCGTCTCTCAAAAAGATTCAGGGGAGCAAAGAAGGAACCGAAACCTCAGCAACCATGGGGAGTTCGCGGCATCGCTCTTTGCAGGATTCAGCTATCTCACCCGGAATGCTCAAGCGGTCCAAGGATTTGAACATGTGGGATACCCGCAACAATTGCGGGTCATTCTTGTTGCCAAACTCCTGGGTGCTGTCGTCCTCGTGGTTCCTGGTTTTCCGAAAGTAAAAGAGTGGGCAAATGCGGGATTCACATTCACATGGATCTGTGCCAGCGTTGTCCGCTATCTGGCTAAAGATGGTCTGGTAGCGTTCATGCCTTTGGTATTGCTGATTGTTCCGTTCGTGTCGCATGCAACATGTCCGCCGAGCCGTCAGTGGCAGGTGCGAATTACAACGGCCTAAGTAAAGTAATGCTCCCATTCGTCGATTTTGAAAGAGATGCCCGACCGTCAAACAGAGCCGCGTTTTGGAGTCGACCCAGCCTGTAATTGTTTCCGTCGTGCCCCCCAATTCCGGGCAAGATCGATAGCGCGTCGGAATCGGGTCTCGGCGTAACCGTCTCCAGACTCGTGAAGACCGGGCGGTAGTAGAGGTAAAGTGGAGACGGCGTTATCGTGGCGGGCGAAGTTCGTTACTGTCAAAAACCGGACCGCGCAAGTACTCCATCGGTCTGAAGATCATGGAAATAGTTGGCGGCGGCAAACTTCTTCGGATCATGCCCAACGCTGCATGATCGCGGCTTCCAAGACCACATCCCCGCGCGGCTCCATAACTTTCAGATTCATCCTTTTACTGTGGCAGAGGAAACAAGTGAAGGTTTGTGTCGTTCCAGAGTGCCGCGAAAGGCCATCCAGAGTTGATTGGACGGCATCGAGCGCTCTTTGCTTTCGCTGTCCATCTGGCCACAGTTCAATGTTGTGCAACCGATTGTGTTCAGCAGCTAACCAGGCGGTGTTGAACTCGCTCATACTGGCGTGACGATTGGCACTTTAAACGCCAAACCCGAACCCTCGAAGATTCAGCAGGATCGCTTCGTTGGGGCCGGGGGCTTGTGCCATTTTGTTCCCCCGGAGGGCAAGTTTTTCGCCTCCGCGCAGGGTTCATCGCGCATTTACTTTTTCGATCGTTTGCGAATAATAAAATCGACGGCAAAATAGCACGATGGCATTTGTCTTTTGTTCTCCTGGCCAAACGGCTAGGTCGTAGTTTTCCCAGTAGTAGCGCAGCTTCGTGGGTGATAAAATCCGAACCGAAAGAGTACTTGTTTTATGGAATTAGCATACCGACTAACTGAACCAATTACGGTCGTCACCGGCGAAACGGGACATACGCGGCTTATGGAGCTATCGGAGGGTTCCGTCGTACTTTGCACAGATTTTTCGGCTGAGAGTGTCGGAATGATAGAGGGAACTTGCCAAGGAATCCACCTGCTGATGTTTCGTCGCGACCTTGAAGAGCGAACTGTTCCAGTTCCGACGCAGCTTCGAAGGATCGAGAGATTTCGAGCACCGAGGGCGATGTCGGCATAGAGACACGCACTTTCACAACTTGGATTGATGGATGGCAACAGGCCGAACGTTCTTGTAATCCGAGGGGAGGACTACAAGACACTAGACCAGGTTGCGGCACTAGTAACAAAAGACCTCGTCGCTCTCTTGGAAGGTCATCGTGCGAAGATACTTGCGGCGTATAGCTCTTCGGGACAAACATGCGATCAATATTCCCGCGAGCGGAAACTTCACATATTTCGTGGCGCCCTAGTCTAGTCTAGCGTGGAGGGCTGGCCGAACATGCCTCGGGATTTGGCTTGTTGACAGGCCACTTAACCGGCACTTCGAGAGGCCCGATCTTCATATCTGAACGCCGGATTGATTTTTTAGCCATCCGCAACAACGATCCGGCACACAAAGGGCGCTATGGAGAGTCTAGTCCATGGTGCGAAGGTTCGCTCATTTGGCTAGTCTCATTTGGCTAGTCTATAGTCATAAGGGGTGAAGGTCCCTATGACCCCTGCGCTTCTATTCTCGTTCTTTGCCATTCTTGCCGGGCCAAGCGCTTGGGCTGCGTCCGTAGTGATCTGTTCCGCGACTGAGGACCCGTTGGTCGTACGAGCGGAAGGGATTACGGAACGCATGGGCGATGTTGTTCTGAATTGCGCCGGCGGGTCTGCCGGCCAACAGATTATGGCCAACATTTCGGTCGTTCTGAGCGCACCAATCACCAACAGGATCAGCGACAACAACGTTACGGACGTAGTTTTCACCGCTGATAACGGACTGGGGCCGCAAGTCGTTAATGCTCCAGGGGTTTTGGTGGAAAATACGCTCACCTTCGACGGCGTTTCGCTGGTGTTGTCAAGCACTGGGACGATTTCACTGCGAATTACCAACGTTCGTGCAAACATGACTCAAGTGCTGCCGACGCCCAATCCGCAGGTCTTTGCGAACGTTCGCCTTAATGGTCCCAGTCTGCTTTTTGTCCCAGCCAGTTCGCTAGTGGTTGCGATTCCCAGGACGGGGCTCTATACGACAGTTACCGACAACTTGGTGGGCGCGCAGCTTGGGGCGAAATTGCCTTCGACGGTGAGTTTCGCTTCGTTTCTGACAGCCAAGGCTGCGTTCACAACCGCACGTTTGACGGAGGGGTTTAGGACCGCATTCGAGCCGTTGAGCGGCGCTGCCAATTTCAACGGAAACCCCGGTGAGCGATTCCTCATCACGTTTTCGAACTTTCAACCTGGCGCTCAGATCTACGTTCCGAATGTTGTAGCCGGCTCGGATGCGACGAAGCCGACGTCCGGTGGCGATCTGGGCGTACCGGCATCAGGAGGGCAATATACTTCCGGGGGCGGCGGATCTCTCTTGCTGGCGCTGGTTCCCAATGCGGACGCCAACGGCGCGGGCGGGAAACCCATCTACACGCCGGGACCGCCCGGTACTGCGACCGTGACCTTTGATGCGTTGAGTCCGCTGACGTTCACCAATGGCTCTTTCACTGCAACCTATGAGGTGGTGGACGCAAACCTGTCTGCGCTGGAGAACGCCCAGATTCCCGCATTCTTCGAACTGCTACCGTTCGGGGGAGGCCAGCCGGTCCAGAGCAACGAGACGGTTTCATTCGCGCCGGTCTCGAACGTGATGGTGGCCGATCCAACGAGTCCGATACCGCGATTCGTGGCGGTGCCGCCGCCCGATTGCTCGATCATTGGCGATTGCAACGCGCAGTATTTCCCGCATCTGTCGGTCAACAACACTTCGCTAGCGTTCACAGCCACGCAGGGCTCAAGTCCAGGGGATCAGCTCATCAACGTGACGAATACCGGCGGCGGTCTCCTGAGCTTCGCCGTGACGGTCACCTATACCAGCGGTTCGGGCTGGATCAACTTCGGACCAACCGTAGGATTCAATAACAGCGCGGTCTTTGTCGCCGCAAACGCGGACAACCTTGCGCCCGGAACCTACACCGCCATTGTCACGATTGACGGGCGAGATGGGGGATCGCAGCAGGTACCTGTTATGTTGACGGTCAATCCCGCTGGAGCACCGATACCCATAATCACATCCGTGACGAACGCCGCAACGTTCGCAGCAGGGCCAGTCGCTCCCAGATCACTGGCGACCATCTTCGGTTCCAACTTCGCGGGACAGAAGGTATCGGTGACGTTCAATGGCTTGCCGGCGACCGTTCTGTTCAGCAACAATACCCAGATCAATATCGAGGTGCCGCCGGAGCCAGCCAGCCAAACCAATGCGCTGGTGGTTGTGACAGTGGATGGCCGAGTCAGCGTGGCACTGAACGTACAGCTTGTCTCGTTCGCTCCAGGGATCTTCAAGGGAGGGGTCCGGAATCAAGACAACGTGGTGAATAGCGCCACCGCGCCGGAAGGGCCCGGCAGCATCCTCCAGATCTTCGCCACCGGCTTATCCGGCTTAGGGACATTCAGCGTCCAGCTAGCCGGCCAGACCATCACGAATCTGGCATATGCGGGCCCAGCGCCAGGTCTTAACGGCGTCCAGCAGATCAACGTAATGGTGCCGCTCAATCTGCTGCCAGTGACAACCAACCTTGCGGTTTGTGTTACACCAGTGGGCGACGGCGCAACGATTTGCAGCCCGGCGGTAACGCTGGTGATCGCTAATCCGTATAGCAACGGGCGCCAGAGTCCCTTCTATTGGGGTACCAATGCGATCCTCTATGACGGCCAGGACGTCGATCTCATAGGATCCCTCGGAAATTCCGGCAAGGTAGGGGCTCGGATCACGTATTACTGGAGCGACATCGAACCCACTCCAGGCAATTGGCAGTTTACCGTTTACGATGGCTTAGTGAAACGCGCCGCGAGCGGCCAAATCCCACTTCTCGGGATTTTAGCTTATGCGATGAAGCGAGTCGCAGGCGCAGCAGCGAGCATGCAAGGCGATCCGTGGGCGTTGTCTTTTTGCCCGCCCGACGACGTCGAGGATTTCGTCACGTTCGCGGCTAAGGTGGTTGCACGGTACCCTGCGGTGCTTTACTGGGAAATCTGGAACGAACCTAATACCACAAATTTCTGGCGACCTGCGCCTGACCCCATCCGCTATGTCGAACTGCTCAAGCGTTCCTACGCCGCCATCAAGGCTGCAAACCCGAAGGCTGTCGTAGTGCTGGGAGGCCTGTCCCCGGGTACTGGAAGCGGTCAGGTGAACACGATGAGCGCGGCGTCCTTTCTTGAGGCTGTCTACCAGAATGGCGGAAAAAACTACTTCGATGCGGTAGGATTTCACCCCTACAATGGCGGTGTTTCGCCAGATTTGTATCTGGCGGACTATGTCAATAGTGTTCATGACGTCATGAAGAAATACAACGACGGAAACAAAGAGGTCTGGGTTACTGAAATGGGTTGGTTCGTGGGCACCGAGGGGGATGCGGTCTCCGAAGCGGGGCAGGCAGATTACTTGAGTCGTGCCTTCACTATTCTCTACAATCTCGAATTTGTAGAGCGTGTCTACTGGTACAACCTGAAGGACTACCCCAACCAAGCCCCGGTGAGCCAGCCGCCGCCTTCGGTGTGCGGGCCGGTAGCGGGGACTCCCGTAGACTACGGGCTGTTTCGAGTAGACGGTTCACCGCGGCCCGCTGCTGACGCTTTCAAAAAATCCGTCCAGTAGAACGAACCCATCCCAAGGTCACTCTGCTAAGATCGGACCTTCGAAGACGTCATCCGACCCATGAAACCCGGTATGGTCCGAAAACTGATCTTATTGAATTCACGAAGGGGTTTATCCTTACGTGCCGCGATCTGGATACCGCCGGTCCGCAAGGAAGCAGTACGTGGCAGCTCATAGGTCCTCCCCAGATGTTGGAAACCAGTTTGCCCGGTGTGTTTGCCGTGGAAGACGCTGGCTCGGGTAATGTTAAGCGCGTGGCATCGGCCGTTGGTGAGGGCGCGATCAGCGTTCACATCGTTTATCAGGCTCTGGTCGAACTCTAACTCGAGATACCCGTGAACGCAGCAAGCCCCGCCTCAGTGCCGACGCCCACGCTCCAGTGCCGCCCAGTATCCCCTAGAACCGGTCGTTCCAGGGAAGCAATCTCGTCCAACGTTTTGTCAGCAGTTTTGTCAGCACGAGGGTCCAGTTTCAGCAGGCCACCGTTTCAATCCCGGCGGGCGGCTCCATCTAACCTCTTCATCCTCCACCGGTCGAAGGCGCTAACATGCGCGACATCGACCTTGAAGCGATCCGGCATAACCGCGTTTTCACCGTGGGGACTTTCGTGGAACTACAGCCAGCAATCGTGAGGATCAGCGAGTCAAAAGTGCATCATTCACCGCTCGCCAGCGCTGGTGCCCTGCGGGTAGTTCCCAACCCCCCGGGCCACCAGTTCCAATCGCCCGCGATACGAAGAAGCGCCGGGCCGATCACAATACGAACCAGTGTCGCGTCAATAAACACAGCCACCGCCAGCGTAAATCCGATCATCTTAACTACCAGGAAGTTTCCAAAAGTGAATGCCGCGAATACAACAATCATAATCGCCGCTGCGCTCGTAATCAGGCCCGCGGTTCTGGCCAGCCCCTCCGGGATTGCATCCATTTCGCTCAACCCGCTCCTCCTCGCTTCCAGGACGCGGGCGACCAAGAACACCTCGTAGTCCATGCTCAGTCCAAAGACGATGGCAAAGGCGACGATTGGCACAATGGGGAACACGCTGCCCGTACCCGCGTGAACTCCGAGAAGGCTACTTCCGTGTCCATCCTGAAAGACCAAAACCAATGCTCCGAACGAAGCGGCAACCGAGAACAAGTTCAGAAGGATGGCCTTCACGGCGGCGAACAGCGATCGGAAGCCGGCCAGAAGCGCCAGAAGGGTTCCGCCCACTACCAGGGCCATTACCGAAGCAAACCGGTCCCCGACAAGAGTTTCATAATCGGCATTGAGCGCCGGGATACCTCCAATGATTAGCGTCGCGCCGGGTATTCCCGTCAGTGCTGGGGCGCCGGTCTTCCGCAGCTCCCGAACCCAATTGACCTGATCCCTCAGGGAAACGGAGGCTTTGGGTAACACCTCAAGCAGAGCCGCCCGGCCGTCGCGACTCAGGAACGTTCTACGCGTCTCGCGCGAAAGATTGCCGAGGGAAGACCGGTTGCTCTCCGCCAACGTCGTGATAGAGATCACACGGTCCGCACGAGGGTCGCTCGCGAGCAGCTTGCTGAGACGATCAAGGGTATTCCATCCCGAGTCCGTTTCCACGATGGAATCCGTTGGAAATTCCAGAATCACGCGTAACGATTGAACAATGCCAGCCCGGTCCATTTTCTCGAGAGTATGAAGCGCGTGAACCGATTCTGCGGCTGGTGGAAGCCAATCCCCGGTGGGGACGCTGGTACGGAGCCGCGCGGCCTGTGAGGCGAGCAGAAGCAAGGGAGCGCCGGCCAGAAAGATGGCCCGCCAGGGATGGGCGACGATCGCCTTGCCCCACTGCCTCCACCGGTTTCCTGTGCTTGCGGCCCGATCGGCATCCAACTTCGCTGTAAAGGGCAACCGGCCGGCATTAATCCGCGGACCGAGAACTGCCAGCACCGCCGGAACCAGAGTATTTGTAAGCAACACGCTCATTCCCGCCACCAGGAATCCCGCCACACCGATAGAACGCACTTCGCTGATGGGAACCGTCAAGAGCGCTAGGAATCCTATGCCTACCGTGGAGGCTGAAATCAATAGTGTCGGACCTGCCTGACGTGCCGCGATGCGCGAGGCTTTGAGTCCGTGGTGCCCGTCAGAAACCGCTTCCCGGAAGCGGCTGACCATGAGAAGCGCGTAGTCGATCCCCAAGCCCAGCCCGAGCATGGTGGCCAAATTCTGAACCAGAATAGACAAATGCCAGCGCCGGGCCAGGAATCCCGCGATCGCGAGTGTGGTCGCGATGGCAAGCTGGCCAACGGCCAAGGGAATCATGGCCGCCACCAAGCTCCCGAAAGCCAGCAGCAGAAGCGCGAGTGTCGCGGGAATCACCAGACTTTCGCCGTGCCGCACATCCTCGGCGCTAGCCTTCCGAATGTCGAAATTAAGCGGCGTCTCGCCCGTAAGTTCGAGCTTCACCCCGGGGTATCGGCCTCGCAATTGATTTTGAAGAGAGGTCGCCCGCTCGTGAAGCTTGGGGACCAGCAACTCGACGGGACCCTCGGTGGACGCGAGTCCTATTAGAACGAAGGTGCCTCCTCCCTTGCCGAGGAAAATCGGATCGCGCAAATCGAGACGTGAAACGATTCCAGACACGCCGGGTTCCGTTTTCAGCCCTTCCACAATTGTTGCTATCGCTTGCTCGCCCGCCTCCGAGTCCGCGGGTGGCAGTCCCTGAATCACCAGCACTACGCGGTCAACGAATGGCGAACGAAAACGGTCAGCCAACTCATGCGTGACAGTTTCCGCTTGGCTACCCTCGACGCGGGTTGCCGTCTCCAAGTGGCGCTCGGCATGAAAAGAAAATGGAAGAAGAGCAAGGATGGCGGCAAGCACAACACCGGCCATCCAGAAATGGCGAATATCCACGAGATTCATGATCTCATGCATCCTGGTGTGTCCGAAAACGGAGCCGCGACTGGGAGAGCGCTGCGAAAATCCGGTGTGCAACCATATTTCGCGGTATCGCTTCGTCCGGTCGTGGCTCAGTTTGGTATGTACCTGAATCTGCGAAGATTGAGGAGAAATCAAATGTGCAAACTTTCGCTGCTCGCGCTACTTGCGGCCATTCAACTTGGCGCCGCGGACCCCCGCATTGGCCCTTGGATACTTATTTCCGCGCAGTCTACCCTGGATCCGCCCAACAAAATCTCCATTAAATCTCTACACCGCGAAGTGCACGTAGTGATCTCGGGCGACACTCATGTCGATTTCACCGCGAAGTTGGATGGACATGAAGCGGCCGTACAAGGCAATCCAGGGTTCAATCAAATCGAGGTACGCAAGATCGATAAGCGCCAAGTCGAGATCAAAGAGAAGAAGGACGGAGCTGTCGTGGCGATGATTCGTGACAAACTATCGAGTGATGGTAACGAGCTAACGAGCACGACCTCACAGACGGGCCATCCCAACAAGATTACCGTGTGGACGCGCAGCGGAGGCACGAAAGCAGCCAATGACCTATTCGCCGGTGAATGGACCGAGGATCTCAGCAAGAGTCGTTTGCGGCAGGGGCTGGTGCTCAAGATCGAGGGGGACGGAAACGACGGGGTCCGTTTCTCCGGTGATTTCAGCTACACCGGCCGTTTTGACGGCAAGGAATACAGTCTGAAAAACTCCAACAACGATACGGTGTCGCTCCAACTCGTCGACGCCCACACCGTGGATTCCATTTACCGGCGAGACGATAAAGTTGCTCAAAAGGATCGTTGGGTGGTTTCCGCCGATGGAAACCAAATGACACTAACGACGACCGGCACGTTGGAAACAGGTCAGCAAGTAAAAGAGAGCCTGGTATTTCGGAAGCAGTGACGGCGTGCTCGGCGCCTTGAATCCAGGTTACGTGTGTCGCAGTCACATGGCACGTCCGCTGTGGCGGACACGATACAACGAAGTGCGATTCACGCGAGCTGCCAATGACGAAAGACTTCCTGATTTCTTCCCTGCATCGCGAGTGATCGCGCGCCACGCCTCTCAATTCGGGCGTGGGCTTGTAGAGAGTTGAATGCTCCACATCCCAGAACAGGCCTACCAACATCGATACGATTTGAAATTCACCGCGCACCCTGTTGCTCACCTTGTTAAGGAAGTCCGAATACTTGTATCCCAAAGCCTCTTGAGGATCATCGCGGAAGGGATCACGATGCCATCCAGCAAATTCGCCGCGGAGTACTTCGTGAACTTCAATCCGACGAGCGCGGGGAAACGCCAGGACGCGGACCCCAGCCAAGTCCTTCAGGTGGCGCTATCGCATTCTTTGATTCGGGATTTTACAGCGATCTGCTCGAACCGCTGAAGATGCCGCGCTATCGGCAATATGTGGTACCTCACCTCGGCTTCAAGATTTTCGGCTACTCCGCGAATCTCCGGGAGGAGATCGAAGTACTCCTCCCGTAGCCGATCCTCCGGGGTGCGCTCAGGCATCGAGCATTTTCGCTAGCTCGCGTTTTACGGAATCGGAGGGTTTCTCATTGAAGATGAAAGTCCATTTGGCGCCACGCGCGACTTCCTGGATCTTACTTGCAATCTCTTTGGTATCGTGGTCTTCGAGGTAGTCAACACTGAAGACTTTGCGTGCATTTCGACTGATGTAGACCTCGCGGTCGGAATCATACGAGTATCCGGCCTTCTTAAGGAGCTGCTCCTTCTCCATGAGGTCTGTCACCAGACCCTCCTTTACCTCCCATTCGACGGGTTCTCATACGACGGAGCGACATTTGACAGCTTCAGGCCTCACCGGCTGTTCGCGCAGCCAAATCCAGACGATCCACCCGCGCGGGCCAAATACCTACAGGCCGACGGCCACGGCGTTGAGCTCCCGCTGCGACACCGAGATGATTCCCTTTCGGTTCATGAATCTCAGGATGCCATTGACGGTATCTTCGAGCGACGGATCCGGCTGTCCCCAGGCGGAAGCATTCCGAGCCGCTTGATAGCAGGAACTGTCATAGCGTTTGAACTCCATCGCCGAGATGTTGTCCACGGAGCCCACCAGAAAATCCAGCAGCGGAAAGAGCAGGTCCTCTTTCCTGCATCTCCGGATAAGCTCGGGAACGAAATCGGGAAGGCTAAACACTTCGAACCGCCGCCCAGTCGCCTTTGTGATCAGGCCAGTAATATCCAGCATGTTCGCGTAATCGTCCCGGGTGACGTGATAGGTCTTATTAACCGTTCCAGGAGTGGTGGAAATCGCAACGATATTGTTCGCCGTGATGTCTGCGGGAACGAAACTAACCTGGTTCATGGCATCCACGCCAATGCCGTGATTTACCATGAACGCAACTAGTCGCACGGCTATGTCGAAGTTATTGCCTCCGCCTGTAACGGAGGGACTCACGAGAGCGGGCCGGAAAATCCGCGTCGCAAGTCCTCGCCGGCGCGCGTCTATTACCACCTGTTCCGCTACCCATTTGGACTGGCTATATCCAAAATCCAGTAGCTCCATATTCTCGTTCAGGTCGGTCTCATACAAGACTTTCTTAACTGCCCAGCCAAACACGAAGGTAGTCGAAACGTAGTTGAAGCTCTTGGGCCGTTCCTCGAAAGCCAGTCTTAACACCTCGTTCGTTCCCAGCACGTTCGCGTCACGCATCCGGTCGTAGTTGAACAGGTAGTTTACGGTTGCGCCGTTATGGAATACCGTGTCTACTTCATTCGCAAAGAAATCCCAGGATTCCTGTGTCAGGCCCAGCTTCGGCTGACCGAGATCTCCGCAAACTGGAATCACGCGAGCCTCGAACATCTGCATCAGATGTGCCGCGCAAGGTCCCATCGATTCCATCGCCGCCCTCAGTCGTTGCCTGCCCTGACGGTCGTCCGAAGCTCTCACGAGAACATAGATCCTTGCTCGCGTCTGTTCCAACAGACTTTTCACCAGGAACGGTCCGATGAAGCCGGTTCCACCGGTGAGCAGTACCCGATCCAGGATCGGTATCTCGGGCAATAGCGCAGGTGGCGGAGGTTCGAAGATGAGCTTCCGGTCGTTAATCATCATCAGCCTTTCCGCAACGCGCTGCTCTTCGCGGAAAGCCGTCAAGGACTGCCGCAACAGACCCAATGCTTCTTCAGGCACGCGTTCCAACTGCTCGGCCAGTTGAAACAGCTCAGCCACGCTGACGCGCTGGATGAGACCGATATCTACCTGCCTCGCAAGCATATCGGCGCCCTTGCCCTTCAAAAGTTCCTTGATCTCGTGCATGAACACAACCAGATCGAGCGAATCGAGGCCAGCCTCCACCAGGTTGTACGATTCCGTGCCGGTCAGGTTGTACCGGGCTTTCAATACGTCCAAAGACGATTGGCCCTCCGTAGCAGACGTTGAGCATCCCGCGTCTTTCTCCCGCGAGAACTCCGAGAGAACCTTAAACTGACCTTCCAGCCACATCTGTTTGGTTTTATGGCGCATGATTTTCCCCGAACTGGTTCTCGGGATTGCACGAGGTGCGATGAATGAAATCAACGCCACTTCCACGTTGAGGTAATTCCGGACGGCAGCGGCGATCTTCAATGCTTCCGGAAGCGCTTTCGGGTTCTTCACCTCGGCAACCACCGCCAATGCCGGCTCGCTGTCTTCGTGAATCTGGAAAGCAGCAACGCAATTGGTCCGGATAAGGCCGGATGCCTTCTCCACCACTTCCTCGATATCCTGCGGATAATAATTTTGTCCTCGGACGATGATCATGTCCTTGATACGGCCGCAAACGAAGAGTTCGCCGTCCTGGAAGAAACCCATGTCGCCGGTCCGAAGGTAGCCATCGTCATAAGGGCTGTCGTCCACCAGCCGGGCATGAAACATCTTAAGACCGAGTTCCGGATTGTTCCAATAACCTTGGCACTTGCTGCCGCCGGCGACCCAAATCTCGCCGATATGACCTCGTCCAAGGGCAACGTGCTTCTCCGGATCCACGATCTTTACGGTGAGGCCCGGTAGTGGAGTTCCACAACTGACGATCTGAGTGGCCGCGCCGATTTCGGAAACTTCGGTGGTCATGCGGGCTTTCCCCAGCGCGACGGCATTCTTGTTGACTGAAATTATGTTGCGGCCCCCGTGCGAAACCGCCAGGGTATTCTCCGCCAGCCCGTACGCGACAAAAAAGCTCTCCGACTTCAGTCCGTACGGCTGGAATGCCTGCAGAAACCGCGTGTAAGTACCGGGTTTAATGGGTTCCGCGGCGGCCATCAACAGCCTGAGCGAGCTGAGATCACAATTTTCCAGACTTTCCTTCGAAAGCCGCCCGGCGCGCAGGCAATAGTCGTAAGCGAAGTTGGGCGCCGCCGAGGCGCTAGCCTCATACGTTTTTATCGTGTCGAACCACAGAGCCGGCCGCTGGATGAAATCTGTGGGGGCGAAGCCGTAAGTCGTGCCGCCTTTCAGCGCGGGATAAAGATAGCACCCGATAAGCCCCATATCGTGGTACTGCGGAAGCCACGATACAACCACCGGCGCGTGATGATCGATCACCAGCGGACAGTTATGCAGTATGTTTTCGTGCGTGACCATCACGCCTTTGGGGTCTCTGGTTGACCCCGATGTGTACTGGAGAAACAGAAGCTTCGACGCGCCATTGCTGGAGGCGCCATTGCTGGAGCCGCCGTTGCTGGAGGCGCCGTTGAAAGTCTCGTTCGAAATCAGATCGACGAAGTCTTCCGTTACGATCCACGGGAGACTTGAAATATAGTCGACGTCCACTCCGGATGCCGCCACTCCACTTCTTGCGAGATTAATTTTTAGCGATCCATGGTAGTCTTTGCTCGTCAAAATACCGGCCGCCTGGCAATCCTTTGCGATGTGTACCATTTTGTACAGGGCGCCCTGGAATCCATGCGAACTGGGGGGATAGACAGGTACGGGGATCAATCCTGCGCGCACGCAACCAAAAAACGCGCAGATCATCTCGAGGCCCGGTGGGTAGGCCAGCAATAGCCGGTCATGCGCCGCGAAACGATGCTCTTTTCGCAAATGTCCGGCGATCACTTTTGTCCGGTGGAGAAACGATGCGTAGGAGTAACCTTCGATTGGAGTGCCGTTCAGGTCAATGTAAGAATAGAGAAGTTTGTGCGGATGCTCATCCCCTAGCTTATCGAGCTTGTGTAAAATCGACGCTATCATAGATCAGCTTTTACTCATGGCGGTGATACCGCCAGTCGCTACCCCCAAGATTGAATAAGAAACGTCAGTATACGAAACCAATAAAAGTTTTGCTGGTCCGCGTGGCAGGGGCAGCTGGAACTATGGTGCTGGCGGGTTCTGAGAACACGGGCTAAGGGCGACAATACGTCCGCCACGCGTGAAGCCGATTTCAGCGCGTCTCTCCTCGTATTGTCCACGACGGACGCAAAAAGTTTGTCACCTGACCGCTCGATTTGAAGCGTCTCCGTTTCAAATAGCTCATCGATGCATGTTAGCAGAGTTTTGCAAAAGCCGCGAAAACCACCTTCTCATGTTACCTTTTTTCGAGTCCCCATTCCGAGCTGCGGCCGGAAGGAAGCGCAACCACATGGGACGTCGCTCACCACAACCAGGTTCCTTGATCTTCCTTGGCATTTGGAGCTACTATAGACTTCTGAAACCACCAGTGGAGCTGCAGTCCGAGACCCAGACGGCTATCAGTCTGAAGCCTGACATTGAGGACCTTGTACCGTCTGAGGCGTCGCTGAGGCACTCCGTTAGCGACCCGGCGAATGCGTCTTCATTCCCAAAAGTCTTGCGCCGCCGTCTCGACAATTTCCTTTACGACGGGCACATTTCTCCGAAAGCCGATATTGCGCTTTGGATCAAGATGGCCGTGGGTCTTTTGGTGCTGGCGGGCTGCTGGATTGCTCTCTACGCGCTCAATCCGGATTCATGGAAGTTTGTCGCCATTTACCTTTTGAATGGCTTTGCCCAGACATTCCTCATGCTGAACATCGCGCACGACAGCAACCACAACGCCATCTCGTCGCTGCGGTCTGTAAACAAAGCCCTGAACTATGTTTTTGATGTTTGCGGCATCAACTCATACATGTGGCGTATCCTGCATCATCGGGGCCACCACTCCTGCATCAATCTTCACGGTGAAGATGACGCGCTTACCGGACGCAGCATCTTTCGGTTTACGCCCCACGAACCCCGCGCGCCTCTGCAGCGATTCCAGCACATTTACGCATTATTCTTTTACGCTCTCTTTTCTCTCGATTATATTTTTCTGAGAGACTTCGAGTGCTTCTTCTTCCCCTCGCACGAATATCTGAAACGCACCAGACATCCTATGCGGGAATACGCCATTCTCTTCGCTGGTAAAGGATTCTACCTCACCTACATGCTGATTTTGCCGGTCGTGCTACTGGGGAAATCGTTTCTGCTGGTCGCGCTGGCCTTCGTACTCACACACATCATCATCGGTTTGGCGGTATCGCTCGTATTTCAGACCACGCACACGGTCGACAGCACATATTTTCCCTCCAGCCGTGACGAGTTCGATAGCGGCGTCTATCACATCTTCGCTACAACGGCCGATTATGCGACGGGTAACCCGCTGGTGGCTTGGCTTGCCGGCGGTCTCAACCACCATATAGCCCATCATCTCTGCCCTTTTGCGTGCCACACTCACTACGCTGCGCTCACTCAGATTGTGAAGGAGACCGCCCAAGAATACGGCGTTCCCTATCGGGAGAATCCCACCATGAGCCGGGCGATCCTGCATCACCTGATACTTTTGAAGCAGCTCGGAAGCGAAAATTCATTTTCGAGTACCTAATCCGTAGATGACCTCGCCCCAAGCCGTGCCCGTCGTATCCCGATTCCGTTCCTTCAAGGATTCGCGCGCGATGGCCCACAATCCCGTCCAAGTCTTATCGAAGTACACCGAACGCTTCGGCGACACATTCCGTTTCTATTTCGGCGGCGTCAAAGAGGCTATCGTAACCACCAATCCCGTCGTCATCCAGCACGTGCTCAAGACCAATGCGGAAAATTACCACAAATCTGAAATTCAGGTGAAGCGGATGGGCCACTTCCTGGGAAAGGGTCTGCTCACCAGCCACGGGGAAGTCTGGCGCACGCAGCGGCGCTTGATCCAGAAGGGTTTCGATCGAAAACAACTGGACGTTCTTTCCACGATCATGCAGGACTCGCTGGCCGAGTCGCTGCGGGATTTCGATATGCAAGCCCGTATCGGCCCCGTTGATATCTACCCCCACCTGATGAGAATGACCTTCGGGATGGTGGGTAGGTCTCTGTTTGGCGCCCGGCTGAAAGGCGAAGACATCGACCTCATCAGCCGCACCATCTCTACCGTCCAGGAATTCATGGTTCGCCAAACCATTCAGCCCTACTTGAATCCCTGGTTCGCGGTCTCCGGTGAACTATCGAGACACGAGAAAATGCGCGCGCGCGCCGACAGCGTTCTGCTGGACTACATCCGGAGGCGGCGCCAGGAGCCGCCCGGCCACGATTTGCTCCAAATCTTAATGGATGCCCGTTATAGCGACGGCCAAGGCATGAGCGATGAGCTGATCCTGAGCGAGAGCATGCAACTGTTGGTAGCCGGCCATGAAACGTCGTCAAACGCTTTATCGTGGCTTCTCTACTTGCTGAGCTCACGTCCGGATTGTCTCGATAGGCTACGACAGGAGTTCGATTCCGTGCTGGGCGGAGCGCCCCTGAGTTACTCCGACGTTCCGAAGTTCGAGTTTGCCACTCAGGTGATACAGGAGGGGTTGCGACTTTACCCACCATTTTGGATGGTCGACCGAATGGCTCTCTCAGACGACCGTGCAGGGAATCTCGACATACCCCGAGGGTCGACGGTCGTCGTGTTTATTTACGGCGCGCACCATTCGCCACAGTACTGGGAGACCCCGGAGAGTTTCGACCCGGAGCGCTTCAGCAAAGCGAATGAAAGGCTCCACCGGCCTTTCGCCTATTTGCCCTTCGGTGCCGGGCCGCGAGGCTGTATCGGTGGTAACTACGCCATGCTGCAGATTCTCATGATTCTGAGCGTTCTGGTCAGAAAGTACGATCTCCAGTTGACCCCCGGTCAGACCATCGAAGCACGTCCGATGGTGATCCTCCGACCGAAACACGGAATCCGCATGACCTTCACCGAAGCAATCGCCCCCGCCGTCAACAGACTGTTCGATTGTTTACCCTGACCCTGCAAGTGCGTCGCTCCGTTCCGCTCGCCATCGTACTCTGCTGCCAGGCTTGCCTTCTTTTCTCCGCGCTTGATTTGCTCCCGGTTTGGACCGACGAGCTCTTCACTCTAACGGCCGTCGCACACCCGGTTAGCGAGATCATTCCTATCGTTCAACGGGATATCCATCCGCCGCTCTATTTCATGCTCCTACGGCAATGGACGAAGCCGCCGCTGCCGTGGATCGGAATAGCCGCATTGCGCGCATTCTCGGCCGTGTGGGCTTTGCTCGCTACCCTGCTGCTCGATATGTTCTGGGCGCGGTCATTGAAACCCTTGGAGCGCTGGCTTACCTTGTCGCTGTTCGCGCTATCGCCCTGCCTCATTCTGTACGGTCGCATGGCGCGATCCTATTCCATGCAGACCGCGCTCGCCCTTCTTTCTTTGGCCCTGCTCCAGTTGTGGATGCGAAAGCCGCGCTCATGGGCATTTGCGTCAGGAGCGCTATTGAGCATTCTCGCTTTGCTTTACACCCACTATGTGCCCAGCCTGGCGCTGCTCGCCGGCTTCGTGGTGGTCGGCTGGCGCAGTGTGGGACCTGTCAAGATGGCTGCGTTTTTCTCAGCCGCGGCACTTGGATACCTCCCTTGGATTGCCACAGTAAGCCGGGCACTTACGAGTTGGAACCACGCATCAAGCTTTGCGGCGGCGTACAGCATCTCGGGCAACACCGTACTGGAACAGATCATCAAAATCGGATTCGGACTCGTGTCTCTGACCATCGGCGAATCCTTTTTTTTCTTGTCGCTTGTATTAGTGCCCGTCATCCTGTTACTTGCGGTTTCAGGCGCGCGCACGCCGGAGTTCCCGGTCCACTTCCCCGCCCTCGTAACACTTGTAACAATCGCCGCGGTTGTCGGCTATATCGGCGTCTCACGCTGGTCAAGCTATCCGTTCATTCCCGCGCGGCTGCTCTGGTTGCTTCCGTTCGCGAGTCTATCCGTGGCACTCGGCATTTCGCACTTGAACCGACCGCCCCTTCGCTGGGGCGTGGCGCTACTCATTCTCCTTTCGTACGGGTCATCGATGGTGATGTATTTCCGCCGCGAGAATTTCCTCAATCTCGGCTATGCCGCGCCCCTTCCGGAAATCACTGGCCGTCTCAATCGCAGCGCCGCACCCGGGGATCTCATCCTGATGGATGCATACAACACCGATTATCAGGTCCTCTCCGCGTACCTATCTGGCCGGACTCCTTATATCGTCCTCGATCAGGGAAACATCTCCGAGGCTCGCCGCCGCATACCCTCCGCCACCACAGTTTGGATCGCCCGCAACACCAGGGACATTTCTCCGGGGCACTCCACCACGGAATTACAGACCGAAGCCTGCGCCGGCCGCACCGAACGCGACACCCTGTTCGAACCGTACGCTCCATGGCAACAAGAAACGATGAAAATTCTCGGAATTCATCTCACGCACTTCTACCAACTCACCGAATGCTCGATTCCCCAGCCCCCATGTCTCAAGGCTGCGATAGGCCCGAAAAAGGGCGTCCTGCACCACATCTTCGCCGTCCGTGATCGAGCCGGTCATCCGGGCGCAGTATCGGTGAAGCCGCGGCCGAAGCGGGCTGATGGTTTCGAGAAATGCGAGGTAGCGAGCTTCGAATTTTCCCCTGTCTTCCATGTATCCCCGTGTCAGCGCACGCTTACACTTTGCGCGCGGGATCTCCATTGCCTGTCGTAATC
>Ga0207031_10126_pt1 | contig 21681 bp, 20 predicted proteins | sample Alteio_BWMinCont_37_FD_153278 | JGI IMG/M metagenome (GOLD analysis project Ga0207031, IMG submission 153278) | Enriched cells from forest soil in Barre Woods Harvard Forest LTER site, Petersham, Massachusetts, United States -... | ecosystem: Environmental > Terrestrial > Soil > Temperate forest >... | reverse complement strand
CGAGAAAGCTCGCAAATCCAGTTGACCTCCCACGTCTTCCCGCCATCCGGCGAAAAGGACTGCTCCATGCGGGCAGAAGTCGGAGAGAGGTTGAGCCAGACATAGCGAACCAGAATGGCGCGTCCTTTGTAGTCTTCTTGATCGAAGAATTCGCCGCGAGTACCGTTGAACTGCCCGATCACGGGAGGCAGACTAAGAACGCCATTATCAAGATCAACAAGAAAAATGCTCCATTGATGCGCGGCCGGGTTGTAGAGGCGAAGCGTCTGCGCCTTGATATGAAGCTTTTTGTCGGTGCTGGCTACTTCAAACTCCTCGAAATTTGCGTTGCTGTCGAGGAGTTTCTTGTGATTGGAGATTCCTTCGTATTCCACCCAGACATTCGAGTTGTTCAGGCGATCAGGAAGGCGACGGACGTGCGCCTTCCAGTTGCCGATCAGAAAATCAAAGTCGTGCGAACCGTCGCGCTGCGACAGGTTGGCGGGATTTGCCGTGTTCTGGGCAAACGAAGGAGCCGCGGGTGTCGCGGCGATCATAAGCAGCAAAATGACGCTGAATTTGGTTTTCATGGTGTTTTCCTTGGAATGCACCTATCAAATAAGCTGGTTAGACGCGCAATGCGAGGCTGCGTTAGCTCCCGACTAATTAGTGCCGGTGGGAATGATCCCCGCGTTTTCTACCATGATTACCACCGTGCGCTGAGGAGCCCGTGTGCGGTGCATGACACCTTTGGGAACGACGATACCTTGCCTCGGGTCGAGAGTTATCAACCGCTCTTTCAGATCGATCAGAAGTTGACCTTCAACCACGTAAAAAAAACTCGTCGTCCTCTTCGTGTTTGTGCCAATGGTATTCACCACAAAAAACCCCCAACCGCACGACTGAGCCATTCACCTGGCAGAGCGTCTGGTTGTACCACTGAAACTTGCAGTCATCGGCAAGCTGCTTTTCTTCGATGATTTCCAGCGGCTTATAGTAAATATTCAAACGAGTTTCATAAGGATAAGACCCCGTATCGCTCATTCCTTAACCCCCAAATCTTTGGATGCGCTTATATATCTCAACAAAATCTTTCCACATTCCGAGTCTGAAGGAGACTTCCTCGGTTTTTAAAGTAAACGAGAGAAGTTGGGAGAGGTAGAGGCAAAATGGACGGTTTAACTCTCGACGCTACCGGCGCGTTGCGGCAATCTTGGGAGCGGTAGGAAAAAGTGGCCAGCAAGTTCTTTCATTTGCTCTCCGCGACTCCGGTAGTTTCGACTATGACGGACGTGGTTACAAGTCTGGTAGTGTGGAAAACATCTCGCCAGATGGTTCGACACTCGGAAATGCGACGAGCCCGGGATTGGAGTTGATTGATGCACATACTCTTAAGGCGACAACACTGACAGATTTGCCACTCGTTCCTACGGGTGTGAGTTCGAAGTCTGTGGTGAGCGATAGCCCTTGGTGGATAAAGGACTATCCCAAAGCCCAAAGCTTTGTGACGCTCACTGACGAAAAGGGCCAGCACCTGATCTTTCACGCTGATTGCGGTGGCAGGCCACAATTCCTCACCGATGATCGCGTCCTCACGGCGAGCTGCAGGATAGCGCGCATCCTCGATACTCAAGGCAACATTCTCAAGACAGTTATCCTACATGACCCAATCTCTTTCGCAGGGGTTTCGCAGCACGGCAAGCGATTTGTGCCGCAGTTCGCGAGTTTTTCTGACACGCACTCGGTTAAGCGCGAGGGCTTTGTCGTTTATTCCGTCGATACGGGGGAGCCTGTTGCGGAAGTGACGCCGGAGGAACCCGGCGAAGAGCAGTCCTGGACTGCGCTCTCTCCCGATGGCTCAATGATGTCGCCGCTGAAGTTGACCCTCTACCATCTGTCTTAACACACTGAAATTAAGTCGAGAACACTGGCCCCATTTTTTGGCCCCATAGCAATTGAAAACTATTGGTTTATTTTGGCTGGGAGACCTGGACTCGAACCAGGATAGCCAGATCCAGAGTCTGGAGTCCTACCAATTGGACGATCTCCCAGCCGAGGGAGAAAATTGCTAGCAGCGCCGCAAGGCAATCCTGCGCATCACCACCGCAACCTTTCTAGAGTAAAACGTCCTTCCACTCTCCGTCAACTCGCTCCTGGACACCCTGCCCCCACAATACCGTCTCGGCCGATAGAACCTGTTGCGGGACGTCGCCCGCCCGTGATACTTTGCCACTTCGTCTCGCATCAAAACGTCGGCGTCGAGCATCAGAACCCAGACATGTCGCCTCGTCTTGGCCGAGATGAACCGTATCATTTGGCAATTTTGTTTATTGTGCGGGCAATCGGGTCATACGCGGAACACCTTCGAACCAGGGCCGGTCAGTTCATTCCATTCCACGGCGGACATCCAGGGGGAAAATCATGTTGCTAAAAAACGGGCTTCGCACTCCACTCTTCTCTTCCCGAGTTCTGGCGCTGTGGCTTGCCGTCCTCGCCATCCCGGCGCTGGCCTCCGCCCAGCAGCCCTCCGGCGCGGGCACTCCCAGTACGCCCGCCACAAAGCCCGACTCCCCGCAGCCTAAGCAGGAGACCCCTCCGCAGCCCAGCGGATCAAGCAAGGGCTTCATCGGCTACGTCACGAGCCGTTCTATCGTCTTTCCCGACATCGCCACCAACCCCTTGCCGCTTTCTAGCGGTGGAAAATTCAAAATCTTCGTGAACCAGGCTATCTCTCCCGCTTACGTCCTCGGCTCGGGCGTCAGCGCCGCTGTGAATCAGGCGAATAACTCTCCGAGCGCCACCGGCCAGGGTTGGGAAGCCTACGGCACCCGCGTCGGTTACTCCATGGCGCGGGCCTCCTCAACCTCTTTCTTCGGAACTTTCGTGTTCGCCTCGATCCTCCACCAGGATCCGCGCTTCTTCCCGGAAAGCCATCCGGGTTTTCTCCGCGCCATCAAGTACTCCGCCGAACGCATTGTTATCACCGGCAATGACAAGGGCAACGACGTGTTCAACTCTTCCGGCTTACTGGGACCGCTGGCCGCCGAGGCGCTCTCAAATTCCTATCTTCCCCGCTCCGAACAGACTGGCGCGAGAAGCATGGAGCGCTATGGCAGCGATCTCGCCTGGCGCTTCGCGGCAAACATATTCAAGGAGTACTGGCCGACGATCTTTCGCGATATGCATCTGCAAAAGGTTATGCCAAATCCCGGCAACAGCCCACAGCGTTGACCTGTGGCACAGCGATTCCTGGCTGCCCTGAGCGAAAGGGCGGTGCTGTTCGGATTGCCGGCGCTCCCTGCGCGCTTCCTCCGCCTTAAGTCTTTTTCTTTTTCCTTTTCTTCTCCTTGCCCTCTCGCTACTCCTTTTCTAATTCCTTCCGCGCCGCCTTCAACTCCGCCATCTTCTCTTCGCTCAGCTTCGGATATTCGAGCTTCATATCCGATAGCGCATCCACCACGGTGGCCACCACCAGCAGCCGGCTGAACCACTTGTTATCCGCCGGCACCACCACCCAAGGCGCATGCTCGGAAGCCGTGTTTCGAATCATCTTTTCATAAGCCGACTGGTAATCGTTCCAGTATTTACGCTCCTTCACGTCCGCCGCGGAAAATTTCCAGTTTTTGTCCGGGTTGTCCAGCCGCTCCAGGAACCGCCGCTTCTGTTCTTTCTTCGAAACATTCAGGAAAAACTTTCGGATCGCAATCCCGTTTCGCGTCAGGTATTTTTCAAACGCGTTGATATCTTCAAACCGGTTCTTCCAGAAATGTTCTTCGCGCAGCTCTTCTGGTATCCGCTCCTTCTCCAGCAGTTCCGGATGCACCCGCACCACCAACACCTCTTCGTAATACGACCGGTTGAAGATTCCTATCTTCCCTCGCGCCGGCATCGAGTAGTTCGTCCTCCACAGAAAATCGTGCGTCAACTCCTCGCTCGACGGCTCCTTGAACGCATGTACCTCGACACCCTGCGGATTCACGCCGGACATCACGTGCTTGATCGTGCTGTCCTTTCCCGCCGCGTCCATCGCCTGAAAAATCAGCAGCAGTCCCCAATTGCTCTGCGCGTAAAGCTTGTCCTGCATTTCGCGCAGCAGCACCACTCCCTCGTCCGTCAATCGCTTCGCTTCGGGCTTGTCCCCCGATTTCAGATCGTGCGTGTCACACGGATCATGATCCTTCAGCCGAAAACCCTCTCCTGACTCCACTACATACTGCTCGATGAACTCGTGAACGCTCTTCGCCTTCATCTTTTCCATCGCCACCCCTCACAATCATCGCCGCCTCTTCTCTGTGCCCTCTGTGCTCTTCCTCTGTGACCTCTGTGTTAAATCTTCCTCTTTCTTTCCCGCTTCAACTTCCCTCATCCTCCCGCCCTCAATTGCATACTCCACCCCGCCCCAAGTCACCCGGTTTGACACAAACCCCGCCACCCAAACCACAAAGTGAATCGCGTCCCTTACCGGCACCAGCCACAATTTCCTCCGCAACACATCATCCTGTACTCCCCACACTCCCACCACCCACGCCATCAGCAAACGAAGCACAAGATACGCCGCCACAAATCCTGCCCCAATCCACGCGGTCGGCGCCACCACCGCCGCCAATACACACCACGGCAAGCCATGCGTAATCACCAGCCCAAAAAACGAAGCCGGCCGAACCAACCGCACTGTCCTCGCCCACCGCACCTGGTGCTCCCAGAAACCCTGCAACGTCTGCGCCGGATACATCGTCCACACCGCTTCGCGCGACAACAGGACCTTCCCCCCCGAATTGTGCACGCGGTTTCCAATTTCGTAATCGTCCGCCAGCAGATCCGCCAAGGCCTCATATCCCCCGATATTCGCAAGCCACGTTTTCGTCGTCGCCACCGAAGCGCCCAGCGCAAACGTCACCCGGCCCGGCAAGCTCGCCACCAGCGCCCCGGCAAAAAAATCGCTCGCCGCCCCGACCGCTTCCACTTCCGCCCAAAAATTCTCCTCCGCTACGCCGCGATAAAAACAACTCGCCACGCCCACCGCGGGATCGGCGAACTCGGCAACCACATTTTTCAGATAGTCCGGCGACACCCGGACGTCCCCGTCGCTCTGCACAACGATTTCGTGCCTGGCCTCTCGCGCCAGCAGAATCAAATTGTTTACTTTTTGATTGGAGCCAATCTTCGGGGCGTTCGATAAGATCCGAATGGAGCGCTGCGGAAAATCCCGCATCACCTGCCGAAGCAGCGGCACGGCCGGATCGTCCATGTCATTCACGCAAAACAAAATCTCATAGTCCGGATAATTCTGCCTGCAAAAACTTTCAAAATTGATCCCGGAAGCAAAATCCACGCCATGCACCGGCTTCAGCAAACTCACCGGCGGCACAAACTCCGGCAATCGCCGCGCCCGTTCCCGCCGGAAAAATTGCAACGCAGCAAAAATCGCCACCAAATAATAAGCAAGCGGCGCAGCCGCCAGCACCAGCAAGCTTGTGCGCCAGATGGAAAGTTCACTCATCATTCAAAATTCAAAACGCCCGTAGCGGCCGCCTTCTGGCGGCCCTCGACGACCAACGCCCCACGCGCCATTCTGGAGGCGGGGTTGCCCCGCCCTCCTCGGCTACTCCTGCCTTTGTCGCGCGCCTGCCCTACGACGGCTCCCCCGCATCCTTCCGCAACACCATCCGCTCACCCTGCAATTCAAACCGGCTGCTCCGCCACGCAATCCTCGTGCCGCCGAAACTCATGCACCACACAATAAATCCCAGCAAATCCCGCGTCGGATAAAGCCATATCTTTCCAAGCAACGGCCGGTCGCGCAACGCCACCCATCCCACCGCATACGCCATGATCCACCGGTTCACCACCGCCCAGGCCAGCAATCCCGTCCCCAGCGGCCAATGCCCCGACAATCCCGCGGCCAGCAATCCCAGAATCCCGAACGGCATCGCAAAGATCAGCCCCATGCCCAGATAACCCTTCGGCCGGCAATACCTCTCCGTCACCCTCCACCGCAGCTGGTTCTGCAGCATTTTCCGGAAAGTGCTCTGGTTCACGATGTGATCGATCACGTGGCCGGAAAGCACCACCTGGTATCCCGACTTGTGAATCAGGTTGCCCAGAATAAAATCGTTCGCCGAATAGTCGTAAAACTTCTCGTACCCGCCGATTTCCTCCAAAGCTTCCTTGCGCACCGCGATCGTCGGCCCCAGCCCGAATTTCATTCCCTCCAGCAGATTTGCCACCAGCGCGCCCGCCGGTTCTTCCACAGACATCAGCATCGCCGTCTGATTCGACCAGAAGTCGCCCACATTCTTGCCGCGGTACAGACAAGTCGTCATCGCAATCCGCGGCTTCAGCAGCGGCGTCACCACTTCCCGCAAGTAATTCGGCGCCACTTCTACATCGCTGTCCGATGCCACAATCACGCCGTAGTTCGCCTCTTTCGACAGGCAATGCAGCGAATAGGTCTGCGGATTCGGCCAAGGGGGCAGGCCGTGCACGACGATCCGGCTAGCCACCTGTGGATACCGCGCGCTCACTTCCCGCACGACGCCCAGAGCCTCATCGTCCTCCGCGTCTGCCCCAAACAAAATCTCAAACCGCGGATAATCCTGCCGGAAAAAGCTCTCAATGTTTTCCTGAAGCTGCGGCTCCAGCCCATGCACCGGTTTAATCATGGAGACTGCAGGCAAATCGGCATCAACCACCGGCGGCTGCAACAACTTCCGCGAATCCGCGCGGAACTTCGCGACGGACGCCAACACCAACCCCAAATACACCGTGGAACTCAGTGTCCCGACCAGCGCAACAGCCAACAAAATGTATCCCACAATCACCAAATCCGCGTTCCCTCGAAGCGGCCACCCGCAGGTGGCTCCTCTTGTAAGTTACCCTTCTTGCCGTTCTGGGAGAGGGGCTTGCCCCGCCCTCTTGGTGTGTGCCTGCCTTGTGGCACATCCATTGCCGGCTGTGCCCTTCGACTTCCCAAATTCCTTCCGCTCTACGCCTTCACGCTCGCATAAAGCAATTCCGCATCCCGTAGCAACGCGTTCATCGACTCCTGCAGCGCCTCCCGCGAGTTCCTCTTATTCTTCCAACCCAACCCGCGAATTCTGTCCGTATTCAGCCGCACCACCGCCACATCGCCCTTCCACCCGCGATCGCCGCCCGCAAATTCAAACTTTACCTTGCTGCGATCGAGCCCGACGCATTCAACCGCCAACTCCGCGATCTCTCTCACCGTGATGTAATCGCCCGTAGCCACGTTGTAGGTCTGAAACTTCTGTGCCGTCTTCTCATGAGCCGTGAGCACCGCCCGAATCACGTCTTCCACGTAAATGTACGACTTGCTCTGCCCGCCATCTCCCAGAATCCGCAACCGCTCCGGCTCACTCCGCAGTGAGCGCACGAAATCAAATCCAACTCCATGAGTCTGCCGCGGCCCAACCACATTTCCAAACCGGAAAACGCAAGCCGTCAAATCAAACATGTGGCAATAGGAACTGATCAGCACCTCGCCCGCCAGCTTGCTCGCCCCATACGTCGAAATCGGCACCAGCGGTCCGTAATCCTCTCCCGCCTCAACCATTCCCAACTCGCCGTAAACCCCGCTGCCTGAAGCGTACAAAATCCGTTTCGCCGACGTCAGCCGCATCGCCTCGAGCACCCGCTCGGTCAAATACGTTCCTTCGCGAAAATCAATGTCCGGCTCCGTTGCCGCCCGCGCAATATCCGGATTCGACGCCAGGTGAATCACCACCTCGCTGCCGTCCATCGCCCGCTTCAGCGTCTCAATGTCTTTCACGTCGCCGTTGACGAATTTGAATTTCGGATTGCCCAGATGCTTCCGAAAATGCCAGTCCCGGCCGGAGCTCAGGTTGTCGTAAATCGTCACCGACTCCACGCCATCCTTCCCGAGCAATACATCCGTAAAATGCGAGCCGATGAATCCAGCCCCGCCCACAAGTAAAAACCGCCCCATCCTCATGTTCTTCTCCAAATCTCACAGCGCTCGGCGTTCTCTGCGTTACGGTTACTCTTTCTTTCCTGATCCTGGCAACGCTCGCAAGATCCGATCGGCCAAGCGCGCTCTCAAGCCTGCCTGCCCCGCTCACAATTCAATTCATGCTGGATGTAAATTAATGATAGTCGACTCCCTCCCCACCGTCGACCTCAAAACCCTCCGGATTTCTGCGGGTCATGTTCTAATAGAGGAAAGATCTCCGGAGCCTGGTAAATGTCGGCTGTCCCAAATTCTCCGCACTCCATCCGCGTCCTCATCACCGGCGGTAGCCGCGGCATCGGCCTCGAAGTCGCCCGCGATCTCGCCGCTTCCGGCCATCAACTCTGGCTGGCCGCCACCACCGAAAAAGTCCGCGAAGCGGCCGCCAGGCTCGGCCCCGCGCATCGCGCATCGCGCGTCGATGTCGCCGACCCGAACTCCGTCGCTTCCCTGTTCGCTGAAATCCGCAGCGAATGGCAGGGACCTGACGCCGTCATCCACTCCGCCGCCGAACTCGGCCAAACTGGCAATTTCTGGCAACTCGACCCCGAAAAATTCGCCCACACCCTCCGCGTCAATTCGGCCGGCGCCTTCTTCATCGCAAAAGCCTTCGTCCAGTCCTGGCTCGACACCGCTCCAAAACACAGGCTCCATCGCGGCAAAATCGTTTTCTTCGCCGGCGGCGGCGCCGGCTACGGCTACCCGCAATTCCTGCCCTACGGCACTTCGAAAGCCGCCGCCGCCCGCATGTGCGAAACCATGTCCATGGAACTCGACGCCGCCCAAATCCCCGTCGACGTCAACATCATCGCGCCCGGCGCCAACGACACCTCCATGCTCGCCGCCGTTCGTGCCGCCGGGGGAGAAGTCCGCACCGTCGTTCCCTTCTCAAAACCCATCGCCCTCTGCCGCTGGCTCCTCAGCTCCAACTCCGACGGCATCTCCGGCCGCTTCCTCCACGTCAACGATCCCTACCCAACGCTTTCGCCAACTTCTCTCCGCGCGGAAGCTCTCAAACTGAGGCGCATCGACCTATGAAACTTCTTGTCGTCGGCTCCGGCCTGATTGGCGCGCAGCGCATCCAGGTCCTCACCAAGCTCCCGGCTGTTTCTGAAATCTCCGTCTTTGATCCCAAAATCCCCGAAGGCACAAAACTCTCCGCAAAAGCCACCGCCGTAAGCGAAATCACGGCCTTCGCCAAAAAATACGGCGCGGCCGTTGTAGCCACTCCTCACGACACCGCTGTCGAAAGCCTTCCAAAAATCTTCCCGCTCGCTCCTTGCGTGCTCGTAGAAAAACCGCTCGGCCGGACTGGCGCCGAAACAGAAAATCTCATCGCCAGTGCCAAAAAATCCAACAGCCGAGTTTTCGTTGGCCTCAACTATCGCTTCCTGAAAAATGTCCAGCACCTCCAGAAACTTCTCGCCTCCGGCGAATACGGCCGGGTCCTCGGCGTCGATGCCGTCCTTTCGCACGGCGCGCAACCCGGTTACGAAAAAAGCTGGAAGACCGACCCCATACGCTGCGGCGGCGGTGTCTGCATCGATCCCGGCATCCACCTCTTCGATCTTTTTCAATGGATGTTCGGCGGCGCGGAACTCGCCGCCGGCCATCTCAGCCGCCAGTTCTGGCAAATCCAAGTCGAGGATCACGCCAGCCTCGTCCTCACTCTCCCCGGCGGCGCTCCCGCCAGCGTTAATCTCTCGCTCTCCAGTTGGCAGTCCCGCATGGAAATCACCGTCGAAACCGAAAAGGCGCAGTTCCTCCTGCGCGGCCGCGGCAAATTTTACGGCGCGCAGCGCCTGACCATCGCGACCAAATGGCCCTGGCTGCAACCCGCTGAGCCCCGCGAATCCTTGTTTGACTATGGAATGGAAGATGTCTCCCTCGAGCAAGAGACCGGGGACTTTATCACCGCCTCGACAAACCCAAACGCCACTCTGACAATCGCCACGGCCGCCGACGCCCTTCAATCCATGCGCATCGTCGACGCCTGCTACACCAAACTGACTAAGACTTACTAGATTTTGCGCCACGCGCGGCCGCCGTCACATCCAGCGTATAGCCCGCCTTCTCTGCATCGCCATGAAACATCTTCACCGTATCCAGCGAAAACTCCCCGAGATCTTTTCCCACCAGCTTCAGCTTCGCCAAAATATCGTTCGTCACCGTAATAATGTGGCACCCAATCTCATCCGCCTGAAAAATGTTCAGCAACTCCCGCGGACTCGCCCAGATCAATTCCGCCTTCGGATTCCCGCGCAAAATCTCCACCGCCTCGCGCATCATCGGCAACGGATCGCGTCCCGTGTCAGCTACGCGCCCCGCAAACACCGAAACATTCGAAGCCGCCCCACCGTCGAGCGCCTTCCCCACGTCTCTCACCTGTTCGAGCGTCATCATCGCCGTCACATTCACCTGGATTCCCTCATGGCTCAACCGCCGGATCAGCCCGTACATCGGCTCCCGCTTCGTGTTGGTCACCGGAATCTTCACGTAAACGTTCTTCGCCCAGCCAGCGATATGCTTTGCCTGTGCCTCCATCGTCTCTTCATCGTCCGCGAACACTTCAAACGACACCGGCTGCGTCTTGATGTGCTGCAACACTTCCGCCGCGAACTCCGCGTAATCCCCAACGCCCGCCTTGCGCATGAGCGTCGGATTCGTCGTAAACCCCTTGATATACGGCAGCCGGCTCAGCTCGAGAATCCCTGCCAAATCCGCGCCATCGCCAAAAATTTTCACCTTCAATTCGGATACCGCCTTCATTGCGCCACTCCCTTGCGGCAAGCCTGCAAAATCCAGCCCGCCCCTTCCTTCAACGAGCCTACCCGCGCGTCGGCTGGCCGCGCGGGCTGTTGCTCTCCGTACCCGCCATCAATAAAAATGGTGCGGCATCCCGCGTTCTGCCCTGCTTCCACATCCCGCCAGCGGTCACCCACCATAAAACTCTCGGTCAAGTCCACGTTGTGCTTTCGCGCGCCTTCCAGAATCATCCCCGGTTTCGGTTTCCGGCAATCGCAATGATCCAAGTCCTGATGGAAACAGACAAAGACATCATCCACGGGCAACTCCGACGCCAGCTTCCTGTTTATCTGCTCCACCGCCGACCGCGTCGTAATTCCCTTCGCCACGTCCGGCTGGTTCGTCACCACCAGCAGCAAAAATCCATGCGCCTTCAATTCCCTCAGCGCTGCCTTCGCATCGGGCGCCAGCACCAGCTCCGTTGCGTTCGCCGGCGGATAGGGCGTTCCATTCCGCACCACCGCCTGGTTCAGCACGCCATCGCGATCGAGAAATACAGCCTTGCGCTTCACTGCGTCCCCGCCGTGGACTCCCATTTCGTCTGCTCCACCTTCACCGCCGGGTGCGAAACCAGCAGGTGCCACACCACCGCCTGAAACGCTTCCGAGTGCGGCGTCACATGCACCGGATTCACCACCGGAATCAAAACGCACACGTCTGCCACTCTGGCTGTGTAGCCGCCGTCTCTCCCGACCACCCCGATAATCTTCGAGCCCACCGCTTTCGCCAGCTTCAGCGCCGCCACCAGATTCGGGCTGACGTTGCGCTCCACGTCGCCGCCGCCCACCGAAAACACCAATACCGCGTCATGCGCCTGCAACTTGCTCGTTTTCAGCCAAGCTTCGAAAATCGTTGCCCAGCCCTCATCATTGGTCCGGGCAGTCAGTTCCGACACATTATCGGTCGGCGCATACGCCTCAATCCCCGCAATCTTCCGGAAATCATTTACTGCGTGCGACGCATTCGCCGCGCTTCCGCCCACGCCCAGAATAAACAGCCGGCCGCCCGATGCCCGCAACTCCCCGATCATCCTTGCTGCTTTCTCCAAGCTCGCGCGATCTAGCCGCGCCACAATCTCCGCCGCCTCTGCCAAAAACTTGTCTGCAAATGTCTGTTCTGCGCTCATTCTCCGCGATTCTCCGCGCTCGGCGCTTACCCCGACCCGGACGGGGCGCCTCTGCGTTATCTTTTTTCTTCTGCAACCGTCCGAATTCCCTCTGAACCAATAAATTGCGCCGTCTCTTCCAGCCCCGCGGGCGATCCAATCTCATAGAATCTCTGCTTCATTTCCATTCCCGCAAGCTCTCCATCGGCCAGAACTTCCCGATACAACTCCGCTAGATCAAATGCCTTGTCCGCCGGCACACGCTCAAACGCCTTTGCCGTGAACCCGCCCAATCCATAGTCGATAAATTTCATCCGCGGCGTCCGCTCCTTCTTGTTGTACGCCCGAATAACCCCATCCTCAAACTCCACGTTGCTCCTATCCCACTGCCCTTCGTTTCGAAACACCGTCATCAACGCCTGCTTCCCCGACGCTTCAAACTCACGCGCCACGTTCGCATAATCGCACCGCAGATAGGAATCGCCATACAAGGTCAAAAACGCCTTCCCCAGTGCCGGCAACGCCCGTTTCAACGCGCCCGCCGTCCCGAGCAGCGCCGGCCCGTCAAACGAATAGTGTGCATCCAACCCAAATGAGTGGCCATTCTTCACCACATCACGAACCATCTCGCCCAGAAACCCAACGCACAAAACCACCCGGCTGACACCAGACGCCTTCAGCAGCCGCAACTGGTGCACGATGAACGGCTCGCCATTCACCTCCAGAAGCGACTTCGGAATCTTCTCCGTCGCCGGCCGCAGCCGCGTCGCCAATCCCCCCGCAAGTATCGCCACCGGCAGCACTTCTTTTCTTCCTCCGCGCTCCTCTGCGTCTCTGCGTTATCTTTCTCGCCCTCTTCTAGGAATGCACCACAACCGAGGTCCCGCCAAAATCAAATCCCAGCCGCACTTCGCGCAACCCCGCTCCCCGCATGGCTTCCCGCACCCGAGTCTTCTGTTCCGTATAGAAAAGCAGGAATCCCCCGCCGCCCGCGCCCACAATCTTGCCCCCCAGGGCCCCATTCTTCCGCGCCAGCTCGTACAGCTCGTCAATCGGCCCGTTGCTCATCCCCGGCGACCGCTTCTTCTTGTGCTCCCAATGCACCGCCATCAACTCCGCAAACTTCCGCAAATCGCCTTTCACCAGCGCGGCGCGGCTCTCGATCCCGAGCTGTTTCGTGAAATGCAAATTCGCAAGCATCTCCCCCGCATTTTCCTTGCTCTTGCTATCCTGGTCCCGCAAAATCTCCGAAGCCGACCGCGCCGTCCCTGAAAAAAACAGCAACAGATTGTCTTCCAGATTCGCCAACGCCTCCGGCGGCAGAGTCAACGGCAGAACATTCACTCCCCCATCCGGCTTAAACTCAAAACTGGTAATCCCGCCAAACGCCGCAATGTACTGATCCTGCTTCCCCACCGGCTCTTTCAAGATTTCGATCTCGATGTGGCAAGCCTCTTCGGCCAGTTCCTGCGGCGACACAAACCGCCTCTGCAGCGTATGCAACGCGCTCAACAGGGCTGTTGTGAAGCTTCCCGACGATCCCAAGCCCGTCCCCGCTGGAATATCCGACAAGCTCACAATCTCCAGGTACGGCCCGGTCACGCCGGTCAGCTTCATGGCCTCGCGGATGATCGGGTGATGAATTTCCTCCACCCGTTCGACATCTTCCATCTTCGAGTATTTCAGGTGAATCCGCGGCCAGAATCCGTCGCTGATCGTGATGTAGACATAGCGCGTAATCGCCGCCGACACCACAAATCCCGTATGTTTGGTGTAATACGACGGCAAATCCGTGCCGCCTCCGCCGAGCGAAATCCGCATCGGGCTGCGCACAATGATCACGCTCAGGCTCCCTTGTCCCTCTTCTTGCGATCAAGCAAAAGCTGCACTCCGGATTCCCACGCGTCGGGTCACTCGGGAATTGCCCCAATTCCCCCGGCATTGCGCCGCACTCCCATAACTGCAAGGCGAGATTCTGAATCCAAGAATACCACGCCTCCTCAGCCTCTTCTCCGCGTATCTCAGCGAACTCTGCGTCTCAGAGTCCAATTTTTCCTGCTCTTCTCAGTCGTCCCGGCAAGCGCGCATGCTAAACTACTATTTTGCTTACGGGACGTTTTCGCGTCCGTAACCCCTCTCTGAGGTTTTCGTTCGGAATGTTTCGCACCGTCGGACAACGCACCTGGCCCTCGCTCGTCATCCTCCTTCTCCTCTGGCTCGCCGTCTATGGCCCCGGTCTTTTCACCCCTCCCCTTCAGGACGATGTCGACGCTTCCCACGCCGACGCCGGCCGCGAAATCCTCGTCCGCCACGACTGGGTCACTCTTCACGAAAACAGCATCCGCTACCTTGAAAAAGCCCCGCTTCCCTATTGGGGCGTCGCCCTCGGCCTCAAGCTCTTCGGTGTCCACACCTGGAGCGCCCGCCTCTCTCTCCATCTGAGCGTCCTCGCCCTGGCCTTCTTTCTCTATTTCTTCGGCCGCCGCTTCCTGACGCCGCAATCCGGCTTCTGGGCGGCTGTAGTTTTCCTCGCCTCCTGCGGCCCCTATCTCTTCACGCGCATCCTCATTCCCGACGTCACCGTCGGCCTCTGGATTGGCATCGCCCTCTATCTCTTCCTCGATGGCTGGCAATCTGAAAAGCCGGCGCTACTTTCCTGCTGGGGCGTCGCCGCGGTCGTCGCTCTCTGCGTTTTGACCAAAGGACTCATCGGCGTCGTCTTCCCCTGCGGCATCATCTTCCTCTTCCTGCTTCTCGCGCGCGACCTCCGCCACCTGCTGAAGATGCATCTCCTCTCGAGCTCCCTCGTTTTTCTCCTCGTCGCTGCTCCCTGGCACATCCTTGCCGCTCACCAGAATCCCCCCGCCGGCCAGGCCAAGGGCTTCCTCTGGTTTTACTTCGTCAACGAACAGTTCCTCCGCTACCTCGGCAAGCGCTATCCCGTCGATTACGACACCTTTCCCCTTTATCTTTTCTATGGCCTGATTTTTCTCTGGCTCCTGCCCTGGAGCTCTTTCCTTCCGCAGGCGCTCGCCCAGATTCGCCTCCGCTTGCCGCGCGTCGCCGGTGTTCGCCGTTCAACAGAAGCCGCCCTGCTGCTCCTCGTCTGCTGGCCCGCCGTCGTCCTTCTCTTCTTCAGCTTTTCGACGCGCCAGGAATACTATCTCGCTCCCGGCCTCCCCGGCCTCGCGCTGCTGATCGGCCACTGGATGGCTCAGGAGGCCGAAGCCCCCATCGGCTCACCCATGGCCCGCTCCGGCCGCCGCTCCGCCACAGTTCTTCTCGTCGCGGGCCTCTTCATCGCCGCAATCACCGGCACGCTCGCTATCACCTCGCACACCCCCGCCCCGAATCTCGAACTCTTCGACCTGCTTAAGAAAAATCCGAATCTCTACGCCCTCTCCCTCGGCCACATGCTCGATCTCAGCGGCGAAGCCATGGGATTTTTCCGCGGCCCGCTCATCGGCACCGCGTTTGCCTTCCTCTCCGGCACGTTTCTCAATTGGTTCCTCCGCCGCCGCGGCAGAGTGCAGGCCGCCAACTGGGCGCTCGCCGCCATGATGCTCGTCTTCATCGAGTGTGCCCACATCTCACTCGGTGTCTTTTATCCGATCCTCGGCTCCCAGCAATTTGCCGTCGCCCTGAAGGCGCGCCTCCAACCCGGCGACAAGATCTTCATGGACGGCGAATACGCCAACGCCTCCTCGGTCCGCTTCTACACCGGGCAGCAAATCTACGTTCTCAACGGCCGCGTCAACGGTCTTTGGTACGGCTCCCTCTTCCCCGACTCTCCGCCCATCTTCTCCGACGACGCCCAATTCGCCCAACTCTGGGCCGGCCCCACGCGCATCTACCTGATCACTCGCGACGAAAATAAAAAAGCCACCCTGGCCAGCGCGGCCCCCCGTCTATGTCCTGACCAAATCCGCCGACCGCTATATCCTCTCCAACCGCCCGTAGTTATACCCGCTCTTTTTCAGAACTTTTCGAAAACTGCGGGGAGGGAGGAGCAATCAGACGATAACGATTCAAACCTTGCCGGTAAGCAAGACCACGGTCACGCCCGCCGACACCAGAATCACGCCCAGCCATCGCTTGAACGACACATCTTCCTTCAACAGGTACTTCGCGCCAAACGTGCCCACAATATAGTTCGAAGCCGAAGCCGGTATCACCACGCTCACTGGCGCCCAGGAAAACAGAATCAGCAGCGAATAAAACGACGCCGCGAGCAGCGGCAACGCCACCCACAGCCAGCTGTTCCGCGCCGCCGCCCAGATAAATCGCAGCAGTGCCATCGGCCGGAAGCTCTCCGGCTCGCCAACCTGCTTCACGCCGTAGGACATCGCCAGCTCGCCGCCCGTGTTGCACAGCACGAAAAAGATCAGCATCAGGATCACCCGGGTCATGGTGCCACCGGCCCGGCGTTATTCGTGGTATTCGGTTTCGTCTGCCCCACCAGCAGCACGCCAACACAAATCATCCCGACGCCAATCCACCGCTTCGGCGATACCAGTTCGTCGAGCACCACGATCGCCAGCATCGTCTGCACCGCGTAGCCAAACGCCCCGGCGGGCATCACAAAGCTGTAATCCGCCCAGCTCACCGCCGTCATATAGCAGAGTGTGAAACCGATCAGGAAGAGAATTCCGATCCAGATGCTCCCGCTCTGAATCGTCGAAAGCAGCGCGTGCCGCAGTCCGGGAGCAGAAATCTCCACGTTCCCGATCTGCTTCATCCCGCGCGCCAGCATCAGATCACCGGTGTTCGCGCACACCACCATCAGCAAGACCATGACCAGCGTCTTGAATCTCAGCCTATGCTCGTGGCTCATTCTTTCGGGTTAATCGTTGCCGTTGGCCGATGAGGTTCCGCCCACCGCAACCATCGTCTTCGGTGCGTCGCCGCCCTGCTGCACCCACTTCAGCCGCTCGGAACGCAGCCGCAGGAAGTCCGTGGCTTCGTGGTACAACCGCTTGCGCTCGTGGCCGTCCCACAGCGCTTCCTTCACGATCCGCCACACAACCTTCGGACGGAAATAATATTCGTCGTAAAAGCGCGTCACGCCCGCCATCATGTCCGCCTTGGAAAGATGCGGGAACTCGATATGTGGCAACTGGTGGCCACCCTGGTCTGCCAGAGCCTCCACACGCAGGAAACCTTCCTTGGACATCTGATCGTGCAGCTCGGTCCCGGGCATGGCGTGGGCTAGCGAAACCTGGATCGTTTCGCAATCCAGTTCCTTCGCGAAATCAATGGTCTTGTTGATGGTATCTTTCGTCTCGCCCGGCAAACCGATGATGAAGTCGCCGTGCACCTTGATGCCGACCTTCCGGCAGTTCTTCATGAACTCGCGCGCCATCTCCGTGGTCGCGCCCTTCTTGATGTTCTTCAGGATCTGCGCGTCGCCGGATTCAAAGCCCACGATGAACAGCCGCGCCCCGCCGTCCGCCATCGCCTTCAGCTCTTCATACTTGCTGTGGCAGCGTGCCGTGCAGGACCACTGAAACTTCAGCGGCTTGAACTTCTGGCTCAATTCGATGACGCGGTCCTTGCGGATATTGAAGGTATCGTCGTCGAAGAAAATCTCTTTCATCTGCGGGAAGTAGGAAAGCGCGTTCTTCACTTCCTCGACCACGTTGTCCACCGAACGCGTGCGCCACGCGTGGCCTGAAAGCGTCTGCGGCCACATGCAGAACGTGCAAAGCGCCGGGCATCCGCGCGAGCTGTAGAACGACACGAACGGGTTCAGCAGGAACGGCACGTTGTACCGCTCAATCTCCAGATCCCGCTTGTAAACGTCGGTAGCGAACGGCAACGCGTCCAGCTCTTCTGTGTGCATTTGCGGCCGCATCGCGTTGTGCACTACCTTGCCGTCTTTTTTGTAACTCGCGTTAAGGATCTGCTCCACCGGCTTGCCGTGAGCGTATTCCGCCACCGCGTGGTCGAATTCCCCGCGAACGATGAAATCAATGTCCTCGCTCGAATTGAGCGTTTCATCCGGCTTGATGTGCCCGTGCGGGCCGACGAACGCCACCTTCATGGACGGGTTCTCTTCCTTGATCTTGCGCAACAGCTTCAAGTCGCTCGCAAAACCCACCGTCGAGGTGAACAGCACCAAAAACTCGTAGTCCTTCGAGATCTCTACGGTCCGCTGCCAGTTAATTTTGTGGGGAGAGGCATCCAGCAAGCGGCTACCCGGAATCAATCCCGCCGGGTACGACAACCAAACCGGGTACCAGTAGGACTCAATCTCACGCGTCGCGGGCCACCGCGAGCTAGCTCCGCCGTCGAAGTTCTCAAAGCTAGGCGGGTTCAACAGCAGTGTTTTCATTACATCCGGCATTCTTCACCCTCAGTTTCAATCAAATTCATGGTCGAAAACACGCGCACTTTTGGCCAAACCAGTAGCACACCTATGGCGAGACGTTTCCAACCCCATCTTGTCTAGATAATAGTTTACCCGACTTGGTTGCATCCAAACACGCCTTTCTGCCAATGGTACCTAAGCCGCATCCAACAGCTAAAGTCAGCATTGGGTGGGAGTTGCACCGCGCTCTGAATGGCACAGGCAGGCCCTCGTTTATCCTATAGTCGTAGCGAAGGGCCTAGGTTTCTGGGTTTGTCCTCTCCTTCTGGGAGCCGGGCTTGCCCGCTCCGAGCTTGGAGTGCCGAGGCTCAGTCTCGGCTTTTGCAACTGGCACTACGAGGCCACGCGATCGGTGGGCGGGCGGAGCTTGGGCCGCAAAAGCGGGAGCCCCGCTCCCGCACTCTGACGCATGTTCAGTCGCCCATACACTCTGTGGTCGCCTCGCCCAAAATCTCCCAAATCCGTCCGATCCACTCTTTATGCTCCGGCTTCATCAAAACCGACCGCAAACAAGTCAGGCTTGCCCGGTCCTTCCGCATCTGTCGCAAATTCGCCGCAAAAAAGCTGACCGGCAGTTCCGCCACCGCCAGGTGCAAATTCCTTCGCGCCGCCGCCTCAAAAATCCTCCGCGACCGCTCCGACGCTTCGCTCACGCTCGCCGCCCGCGGGGCAAAGACCACGATATCCAGCTCCGGCGGGAACGCCACAACAAACCGAGCGTCCTTATCCAGTCGCTCGTGCAGATCGATCGCCGCCCGGCGGCAATCCTCGAGCCCGAGCGCAAATTCCCCGCCCTTCCCGAGCGGCAACAGTTTCTGCGTCGCCCAAAGCGCTGCGGCAGCCGCTCCCGGCCGCGAACACTCCAGGCTGATCTCGCCAAGATGCATTTCCTTTGAGCTGAAATAGGTATACGGCGAATCGTGCTTGTAAAGTTTCCCTACGCCCGGATCGCCGAACAATACGCACCCGCATCCATACGGCTGCAAACCGTGCTTGTGGGGATCGATCACCACCGAATCCACGCGCGGCAACAGATCAAAACCGCGCCGCGCCTCACCGCCCAGATTTCCGGCCAAGCCAAAATATCCGCCGTAAGCCGCATCGGCGTGCACGCGGAATCCGTGCTTCTCGCGCAATTCCAGGATTTCCGCGAGCGGATCAACCGCGCCAGTGGCCGTCGTTCCCATCGTTGCCACCACCGTGCCGACGTCACCTCGGACAATGTGTTCGCGCAACTTCCGAATATCCATCCGGCCCCGCGCGTCAGAGGCCACCGCCACAAACGGCAGTTCTAGAACGCCACTGATCCGCGCGTGCGTGTAATGCGCCTGCTCGCTGGCCAGAATCTTTTTCCCTGGCGCCAGTTGCCCTGCGACCCACAGCGCTTCCAGATTGGCCATCGTGCCCCCGCCGCACAAGTGGCCTGTGTGTTCCTTCCAGCCAAACATTTCCGCGATCCCGGCGACAGCTTCCTTCTCCATCGCGGAACTCGCGCGGCCGCCATCGAGCGCGTGATTGTTGGGATTGATCCATTGCGCCAGCGCATACGCCAGCCGCGCCACCGGATGCGGCGGCTTCAACATCTGCCCGGCATACAGGGGGTGAAAATAGGGATAGTTATCCTGCAAGCGTTCCGCGGTGGCCGCGAGAGTCTCCGCAATGCGTTCGGCGCCGGGAACTCGCGCGTCGAACTCCGGCAGCGCGGCAAATCCCGCGTCCAGCTTCTCCAGCGCTTCCCCGAGAATTCTCAGGCTACCTTTATCCAGCATGAACAGAGTTTCACCTTCTATTCATTCCATAAGGCATCAACCGCGGTCGCACTGCAGCTGACGTTGTTCGCGCATCCTTGCCGGATGGGCTCAGAATGACAACGCTTGTGATGTTTGTTCCTATTCGAGAACCTTGTCCAGCTGCCCGGCCGTCTTCAGCAGGTCCAGCTGCGCTTGCTGCCGCAGGAAATTCGCATCCAGATAAGACATCCATTTGTCATTCTCGTCCAGCCGGCCCTTCTCGACGTCGCGCAAATTCACCTTGCCCTCGCCGAATTGCGATTGCAGCACCGCCAGATTCTGCTGCGACAGCTGCAGTTCGAGCCGGGCCACCTCTTTTGTGGCGTCCGCCTGCTGCACCTTGCGCGATTTCTGCCGCACCTCGGCGCTCACCTGGCTTTTCGTGTTGCTCAGGTTGATTTTCGCCGCTTCGAGGTTCACCTGCGCCAGCGCCACGTTCGCGCGCGTTTTCGCGCTGTAAATCGGCATGTTGATGCTCACCCCGGCATTCAGGTTGTTGGAGCGAAAATTCCGCTCATTGATGACAAGAAAACTGTTATTGAAATTGTATTTCGCCAGCACATCGTAGATGGTCACGAGCTGCAGCGTCGGCCAGTAGCCTTGTTTCTCTCCCTTCAAGCGAAGCTCCTTGCCCTTCACGTCCGATTCCGCCGCCATCAGCCGCGTGTTGCTCTCTGCCGCCATCGCAATCAGGTTCGCGCCTTCCTGCTCCGCCGCGCCCGGCAACTCTTCCGGTGTCACGTCCATCGGCTGATCCACGGCGAGCCCCAGCTGGTTGCGCAGATAAACCTCCAGCTCGTCCTGCCGCCCCTCAAGTTCGAGGAGGCGCTGTTCGACCCGCGCCAGCGTCAACTGCGCCTTGGTCACTTCGACAGGCAGCTCATAGCCTTCGCCCTCGCGTTCCTTCGTGACCTCCACAATCTTGTCCGCGCTGTCCTTTTCTCTCCGTAGCAACTCCAGCGAGTGGCGCACCTTCACGAGCTCCAGATAACCTGACGCCACGCGCACCATCACCGCGTTCCGCGTATCCTCGAGCACCGTCCGCTGCGCCCGCACCTGCTCCTGCTGTTCTTTGACAAGTCCCCGCAGCGGCCCGTTCAGGACCTGCTCGGTGTAAGTAACGCTGAAGATCGCCGGCGGCCGCCCTCCCGGCGTCTCCGGCAATCCGTACGTGTAACCCGCGCCCGATCCCGCGTACAAATTGGGCAAGAATTCCGCTCGTGTCAGTTGCGCCGTATCCTGCGCCGCCTGCACCTGCAGCTTGGCCAGTTGGATATCTTTGCTGTTCGAGAGCGACAGTTCAACCGCGCGCTTCAGCGTCAGCACCACCGGCGTGCTGCTCGCCGCCCGAACAGGCGGCGCTTGCTGCGCCCAGCCGCATTCTGGAGCAATCGCCACCACAAGAATTCCCAGAGCCATCGATTGTTTCCTGGCCACGCGTCTTCCTCCTATCCGGTTACTCATAGCGCAGTGATTCGACCGGTTCGAGCGCCGCCGCCTGCTTCGCGGGAAGCCACCCGAAAAAAAGCCCCGTCGAGCAGGAAACCAGGAACGCCAGCACCACGCTCATTGGCGAAATCGGCACCCGCAAATTCCCCGGCAAGAGCTGCTGCACGATCACCGGAATTCCCACGCCAATCAGGAT
>Ga0207031_10116_pt1 | contig 21772 bp, 22 predicted proteins | sample Alteio_BWMinCont_37_FD_153278 | JGI IMG/M metagenome (GOLD analysis project Ga0207031, IMG submission 153278) | Enriched cells from forest soil in Barre Woods Harvard Forest LTER site, Petersham, Massachusetts, United States -... | ecosystem: Environmental > Terrestrial > Soil > Temperate forest >... | reverse complement strand
GATCGCCGGGAATATGGTCTCGCGGTTCAATTTGCGGAACGAAGTCTACGTCAACACCGGATCCTCACCTCGCAACGCGCTTTGGGGAGAGCTAATGAGCACGCGCGCCCGCAAACTCGGCAGCCGGGGCGCAGTGTTAAATGGTTACGTAAGAGATACCAACGCGATTTTGAATATGGGCTTTACTACATTCGGTTTCGGATCTTATGGGCAAGACGCCGCGCCGCGTTACAAAGTTGTCGACTTCCGCATTCCGGTTGAGATTGGATCGGTGCGGGTCCGGCCCGGAGATATTTTGTTTGGCGATATTGATGGCGTGCTGGTGCTTCCCGCCGAGGCCGAGACCGAAGTATTTACGCGTGCGTTGGAAAAGGCTCGCGGTGAAAAGTTGGTGAAGAAGGCGATCGAACGGGGAAGCAGTGCGGTTGATGCCTTTGCGAAATACGGAATTATGTAAAGAGGAATTTAGCGTGAGTACAACTGCTGTGACTGGATGGCCGCCATCGCGCCAGGAAGAAACAAAGAGTTTTCTGCAGCTACATAATCTCCGCGCTTGGATTGTGTGGCGGCCAGATGAACTGCTTATGCTGTCTGGCTATTTTCCCTTCTGGGGCGCTTCGTTGCTGATTTACTTCGCAGATGCTGAGCCGGTTCTCTTCGTTCCGCAAATTGAACCGCGAGACCATATTCCCGGCGATCTGCGAGTTCTGGAATATCCGTGGGGCGATTTGAAATGTGGTGATCCATATTCTGTACTGGTATCGGCGGTTGGAGATCAACTGGCGAAGAACGGAGTCAATGCTGAACAGGCGGGAATGAATCCGGGTGCCTTCAGAGCTTCTCTGCCGATTCAGGCGGCTGAGCAAATTCCCATCCCCGAGGATTTTGCGGGACATTTGTCCACGCTTGCTGCGAAGCGAAATCCGGCGTTTGCGAATCTTTATTTGCGAAAAACGCCGCAGGAGATCGATGCAATCCGCGTCGCTAACCGGGTTGCGAATATTGGGCTACAAGCTTTCTTCGACAATTCGCAATCGGAGGCCACGGAGGCGGAGGTTGCTGCAGCGGTCGAGTCGATCATTTACCGGCAAATTGGCTGCGACGGAATATTTCATTCGCGAGCTTGGGCTATGGTGCAGTCCGGCCCCAACAGCGCGGATGCGGGGCGATTCAATCGTTCGACCGGGCGTCGACTGACGAATGGGGACTTGGTGGTGATTGAATTGGCAACTTGCGTCAACGGATATTGGAGCGACCTGACCCGCACCGTCGCAGTTGGCCGTCCGCAGTCCGAAGCCGCGGAGATTCTCGACCTTGCCAGAGATGCGCAGCAGGCTGCGATAGATGCTATACGTCCGGGAATCTCCGCCGGCCAAATTGATGCGATGGCGAGGGACAAAATCGTAGCGCAAGGATTTTCATCTTTCTTTACCCATCACACCGGTCACCACGTTGGCTTTCGTTATCATGACCCAGGATTTCTGATTCAACCGGGAGAATCGGCTGTTTTTGAACCCGGCATGGTGATCACGATCGAGCCCGGGGTTTATGTCCGCGAACGTGGCGCGGGCGCGCGAATCGAAGATAACGTGCTGGTGACCGACTCAGGCCACGAAGTGCTTTCGAGAATGGCTGGCACCGGAGGCGATCAATTGTGATCACGATTGATCTCTCGGGCAAAGCGATTATGATCACCGGCGCCTTGGGTGCGATTGCGGAGCACATGGTGCGCAGGCTGGCCGCAAGCGGTGCAACCCTGGTGCTGACCGACATCAAACCTGAGGAGCGAGCCCGGCGGACGCTTGCTGATTGGGGAATTCCGGCTTCGTCATACGTATATTTCGCGGCTGATATTACCGACTCGAGCCAGGTGAACGCCGTAGTCAAAGCAGCGTTTGAAAAGTTCCCCGGAATGGATACGGTTATCGGTCACGCGGGTGGTTGCGGGCTGCATCCGTTCGCCAGCACTTCTGAAGCGGACTACGAACAGATCTTTCACTTTAATTATTTTGCGCAGACTTATCTGGCGCGTTCGGTCCTTGCACAATGGATGGCGCGCAACATTGCCGGTCATCTCATCTTCACATCTTCGTACGTAGCGCGGATGCCGCACACGCAAATCTCCTCCTATGCTTCGGCTAAAGCGGCGCTGGAAAACTTTGCCCGTAGCCTGGCACTCGAATATGCGCTCACTGGTATTCGTGTAAATGTGGTTTCGCCGGGAAACGTTGCGGCGGGCAGCTCGCTGAAAGTTTTCGACGAAGATCCAGCCTATCGGGGATTTGTATTGCGAGTGTCGCTGGGCAGAAGAAACAGTGCGGAGTCGATCGCGGATGCATTTGTTTTTCTTTGTTCGCCGTTGGCCAGCGAAATCAATGGACAGATTCTCAGTCCTGATTATGGCGCAGGCATCGGGAATCGATTATGAAGATTGGCCTGGGGCTCTATCGGCATATGTTAACGCCGGATTATTACGACTTCGCGCGCCAGGCCGGCTGCACGCATATCGTGGCTCACCTGGTTGATTATTTCAATCAGGGATCTTCGAATCCTCGGCACAATCAACCCAGCGGCGCCAAGTATGAGCCTTGGGGATACGCCGGCGATCCCGATCAGCTTTGGACCGCGGAGGAACTGAAAAGTCTTCGCAGAGAAATTGAAGACGCCGGGTTAATCTTAGCTGCAATCGAGAATCTTGATCCCGCACACTGGCACGATGTTCTGCTCGACGGCCCGCAACGCCCGCAGCAGATGGAGAAAGTAAAGACCATTATTCGGCGGCTTGGCGAAGCGGGTATTCCGGTGCTCGGTTACAACTTCAGTTTGGCGGGCGTGTGCGGGCGTCTGACCGCACCGCTTGGGCGCGGCCATGCCATCACGCTGGGTATGGAGGGTCCCGCCGAAGATGTGCCCATCCCGAACGGGACGATTTGGAACATGGTGTACCAACGCAACGCGGCTGTCGGCAACCTGCCTGCGATTTCGCACGAAGAACTGTGGAACCGTTTGCGAAGATTTCTGGAAGAAGTCACTCCCGTGGCCGAGCAGTCGGGCGTGCAACTGGCTGCGCATCCTGATGATCCTCCCATGCCTACGATGCGCCAGCAGCCGCGTCTAGTTTATCAACCTCACATGTATCAACGGTTGATCGAACTTGCTCCCAGCCGCAGCAACGCGCTTGAGCTTTGCGTGGGAACCTTGGCGGAAATGACAGAGGGCAATATTTACGACGCGGTCGATCAATACAGCAAACAAGGCAAGATTGCATATATTCATCTTCGCAATGTCGCGGGCAAGGTACCGCATTATCGCGAGACTTTCATCGATGAGGGTGATGTGGACATGATTCGCATTCTCGCGATCCTTCAGCGAAACCATTTCGACGGCGTGATCGTTCCCGACCACACCCCGCAAATGACCTGTGCAGCGCCCTGGCACGCGGGAATGGCGCACACCATCGGATTTATGCTGGCGGCAAAAGCGGTTCTGGAATCTTCCCAATCACGAGGGCGCGGTGCGGGTGTCCCAAGCCATGGAGACAAATAAGCTGAACTCATTATCTCGCTCAGCGTATTCGCGCACTCCCCTGGTGATTGCCGCCAGCGTTTCAACTCTCGGCGGCTTTCTGTTTGGCTACGACAATATTGTGATCAGTGGCGCGATCGGTTATTTGAGCCGGTTGTTTCTTCTGGATGCGCCGGGCGTGGGCTGGGCTGCAGGATGCGCGCTGGTGGGTTGTATTGCCGGGTGCGCGGTCGCGGGAACTGTCGCTGATTATCTGGGGAAAAAAAAAGGTCTCGCCCTTTGCGCTCTTTGTTTCGCGCTCTCTTCTGTCGGCATGCTATTCGCCGCGAATCTGCATCAGTTCGTTCTTTGGCGGCTGATTGGCGGAGTAGGCATTGGGGCTGCGTCCGTGATTTGTCCCAACTACATTGCGGAAATAGCTCCCACTCGGGTTCGCGGCCGCTGCGTGACCCTTTATCAGCTTGGTATTGTGGTTGGAATTCTTGCGGCTGTATTTGTCAACATGCTCATTCAACGAGTGGGCGATGAAGCATGGAACATATCCAGTGGATGGCGCTGGATGTTTTTTGCCGGCGTTGTGCCGGCAATTTTGTTTGGGCTGATGATTTTGCCTGCAGTCGAAAGTCCGCGTTGGCTGATGAAAATGGGGCGCCGCGATCAGGCCATCGAGGTTCTAAGCAAGATCAACGGCCCTGAGATAGCGAGGCAGGAAGCGGCTGAGATCGAGAACTCGCTGATCACGGAAGAGGGCCATATCTCGGAACTCTTCACCACCTTTCGCCGGCCCCTGCTGCTCGGCATTATGCTCGCGGGTTTGCAACAAATCAGTGGAATCACTCCATTATTTTCTTTCTTGCCGGAAATTTTTCGCGCCGCCGGAACGGCAACCAGCGACGCATTTTTCCAGTCGGTAATAGTCAGCCTCATTAATCTTTTGTTTACGCTCTTCGCCTTATGGCTGGTTGACCGCGCGGGCCGCAGAACTTTGATTCTCACCGGTACAGCGGTGCAATTCGTCTCTCTCGCAATGGTTGGCTGGTCCTATCACATTCACGGCAGCGGCCTGGCGGTTTTAATTTTCGTCATGAGCTTCGTCGCGGGACATGCCTTTGGCAACGGCGTAGCATGCTGGGTTATCATCTCTGAAATTTATCCCACTAAAGTTCGCGGGCGCGGCATGTCGATCGCTACCACAGCGCTCTGGCTGGTTGGCTACCTGGGAAACCAAATGTTTCCGATTTTGCAGAAGCATCTGGGGTCGGACGGTACTTTTTGGCTTTTCAGCGCGGGGGCACTGTTAACAATTGTTCTGGTTGGTTGGCTGGTTCCCGAAACCAAAGGCCGATCGCTCGAAGAGATCACGAAATTCTGGACGCAAGAAAAATCGGTCGCAGTCGGATGAGGGCGTTGGCAACTTCCAAAGCCATTGGAGCCGTCGCCCGATGATATCTTTGTGAAACGGAGTTAGCCGGAATTTCTCTTTATGGACGTTCTGAAAAAACTTTTTGAGGAGCACTTCCTCACGCCGGTTATGCGAATGCAGCCGCTGCAAGGTCAACTCGGAGGATCTGGCCGGCGCATCATCCGTGTGGCCGGAAAGGACGTGAGCGCGATTGGCATTTTGTATGACTTGCGCGAGGAGAACGTCGCGTTCCTGGAATTTTCGCGGCACTTTCGCCGTCATGGACTTCCTGTGCCCGAAATCTATGCGGAAGATTTAAACCATGGCGCCTACCTTGAGCAAGATTTTGGCGACACCACTCTGTTTGAGTTTCTTTCGCGGAATCGTGAGGGCGAAAAGATTGCTCCCGCCGTCATTGATGCGTACCGGCAAGCTTTAGCTATTTTGCCGCGGTTCCAAGCAGAGGCTGGACGCGACCTGAATTATAAGGTCTGTTATCCGCGGGCGAGCTTCGATCGCCAGTCCATCGCGTGGGACATGAACTACTTCAAATATTATTTCCTGCGACTGGGCGAAATTCCTTTCAGCGAACCGGCGCTGGAGCGGGATTTCGCTCGCCTCTCGAAGTTCTTGCTCACCGCTGATCACAAATATTTTCTTTACCGTGACTTTCAATCCCGCAACATCATGCTATGCAAGCGGCAAACATTTTTCCTGGATTATCAAGGTGGCCGGCAAGGCGCTCTGCAATACGATGTCGCGTCGCTTTTGTACGATGCCAAGGCTGATCTGCCGCCGCAAGTGCGCCAGGAATTGCTGGATTATTATCTCGACCGGCTTCAAGAAGTAATTCCGCTCGATCGCGCAGTGTTCATGCGCCATTACTACGCCTACGTTTATGTGCGGATTATGCAGGCACTGGGCGCCTATGGTTTCCGCGGATTCTTCGAGCGCAAGCCCCACTTTCTACAAAGCGTGCCCTACGCGCTGAAGAATGTTCGCTGGTTGCTGCATAATGTCGAATTGCCTGTCGAGCTTCCCACGCTGATGGAAGCGTTTACGAACATGCTTGGTTCCGAGAAGTTGCAGAACCTTGCGGTAGATTCGGAGGCGCCGAAATCGCCAAGCGGTACCGCCGAGACAAAACAGCTGGTCGTGCGAATTTTCAGCTTTTCTTTTCACCGCGACGGCATGCCTAAAGATGAAAGCGGAAATGGCGGCGGATTTGTATTTGATAGTCGATCGGTTCCAAACCCAGGCCGCGAAGACCGATTCAAGCCGCTCACTGGGAAAGACGCGCCGGTGATTGAGTACCTGAATCAGCAAGAAGGCGTGTACGAATTTCTGGCGCACACCACGTCACTGGTGGAAGCCAGCATCAACAATTATCAGAAGCGCGGATTTACCAACCTAATGATTTCCTACGGCTGCACCGGCGGGAGACATCGTTCGGTTTATTTTGCCGAGCAGATGGCTAAGCATTTGTCCGACAGGAAGGACGTCCAGGTTCTCGTGCGGCACCTCGAGTTGGAGAAGATTGGCAAGTGAGGGCAATGATTCTGGCCGCGGGTTTGGGTACGCGCCTACGCCCACTCACTGACAATCGGCCAAAGGCCCTGGTTGAGGTCGGTGGCCGCACGTTGCTCGAGATCACACTCGCCCGCCTGCGCAGCTTTGGAATAACAGACGTAATTGTTAACACCCATCATTTCGCGAGCCTGGTGCCGGAGTATCTCGAGCGCAATAAGAATTTCGGAATGAATGTTGCGATCTCGCATGAGGAGATCTTGCTTGATACCGGCGGCGGCCTAAAAAAAGCCGCTTATTTTTTTCTCGAAAAGTCGGGAAATTCAGAAGAACCATTTCTTTTACACAACGTCGATGTCATCAGCACGATTGACCTTGGGCGAATGTTGCAATTTCATACTGACCATCACGCTCTGGCAACGCTGGCTGTGCAAGAACGGAAAACTTCGCGCTACCTGCTCTTCCAGCAGGATTCCAAACTATGCGGAAGACGATCCGGTCCGGATTCTACGATTGAATTGGTACGCCCTTCACAAAATGTGCAAGCGCTGGCTTTTTGCGGAATCCATATAATTTCTCCTCGTTTGCTTTCCATGCTCACTGAGGAAGGGGCGTTTTCGATCATCACTTCTTACCTCCGCCTCGCGGTTCTTGGGCAGAAGATTCTTGGCTTCCGTGCCGGCGAGTATTACTGGCGCGATTTGGGAACGCCAGGAAATGTGGCTCAGGCAGCGGAAGACCTCCAGCAAAGAATCAGTATCCCGTAGCGTTCTGTTTTCTCTTAACCGTTCAAGGCGTCGTAACCAGCGGCAGCTCGATGAAGCTTGCCTGCCCGGGCACGTGATATACACGCTGCACCGCTTTGCGATAGTCCGTGGGTTTTGCCCAGAAAATGTTGGGGACGAAAGTCTGCGGATTGCGGTCGTACAGCGGAAACCAACTTGACTGGATCTGCACCATGATGCGGTGACCGGGCAGAAAAACGTGGTTTGCCGTAGGCAGGGCAAAGCGGTAGAGCAGAGGCTTGTCGGCGGTGATGGCTTTGGCCGTTTCAAGGTTCTCGCGATAACGACCACGGAAAATATCTGCGGAGACCATCAACTGGTAGCCGCCCATGGGCGCTTGACCGGCGACTTGGTCGGGATAGACATCGATCAACTTGACCACCCAGTCCGAGTCTGTGCCGCTGGTAGAAGCGAGCAGGTTTGCGATTGGTTCTCCACTGATCTTCACCGGCGCTCCCAAAACTTCGGAGACGAATACCGCGACATCGGTGCGTCCCGATATCTCGCGCTGATCGTCCACCAGCCATCGCGACCACGAGGCTTCATCGATGGGACGTGCGCGGAAGGGCACAGGCTTCGCCGGATCGGATATATATTCGTCGTAAGCAGCATCACCAGAATTCGGCGCGGCGAAACCTAGTCTTAATCCGGCGGTTAGGTAAAGCGGTGTCGGTCGAGTCGTGCAACCGCTGGCGCAGCCTGCAGGCCATGCAGGCAGGCGACGCCAGGTGTTGATTCCAGTTTCGAATGCGGAGACGGGCGGAACGTCGGCTTTGGGCGCGCCGTCCTTGAGATATTGATTGAGGAAAGGCAGCAGAATCTCCTGGCGAAAATACAGCGCGGTGTCGCTGTTGAATTTGACTGGACCAAGCGTGCTGCCATCGCCGATCTCCTGGCCGTGATGCCAGGGACCCATGACTAGAAACACTTTGTCATTATTAGTGTCTTTGGGCTTGATTGCCTTGTAAACCGCAATGGCGCCGTAGATGTCCTCCTGATCCCACAGACTGTCGACCAGCATCACTGGCACTTGCAGCGGCTGGGTTGCCAGAATTTTGTCGACTGCCTGATCACGCCAAAACGAATCGTAACTGGGATGCGCGAGAATCTTTCTCCAGAATCCGACTTGCTCCAGTCCATGTTCTCGACCGAGTTCGCCAGCCGAGCCGGCCTGCATGAACATGTCGTAGTCGTCGTAGTATCCGGTCCACCACTTAGCGTCGTTCTTGCGCGTCGCCTCTTGCTCGTAGATGTAAGGCATGCCCTGTTCGCGGAACGCGCCGTTATGAAACCAATCGTCGCCCCTCCATCCGTCGACCATGGGATTCATGGGCACGGATACTTTGAGCGCCGGGTGCGGATTGACCAGCGCCATCAGCGGCAAAAAACCGTCGTACGAGATGCCGATGATTCCAACCTTGCCGTTGCTTTCAGGAATGTTTTTAACCAGCCAATCGATGGTGTCGTAGGTGTCGGTGGAGTGATCAACTGGAGTCGGGTTCTGCGGGCCGTGCAGCGGGCGATTCATGATGTAGTCGCCCTCGGAGCCGTACTTGCCGCGCACGTCCTGGACTACGCGAATGTAGCCGCCATCGACGATTACGTCGGTTGCGTTGTCGTAGCCATATAAGCTGGGGCCAAGATGAGAACTCTCGATGTGGGTGGTGAGTTTGGTGGCGTCATAGGGCGTGCGCGTCAGCAGAATCGGAGCGCCTTTTGCATTCTTTGGCACGAGAATGACGGTATGCAATTTCACACGATCACGCATGGGAATCATTACTTCGCGCCTACTGTAATCGAAGCTACCTGTAGCGGGCTGGATTTTGGCGGGCATCTCGCTTGGGAGGCCGGGGTATTGTGAGGGCGCGGCATCCTGGGCTGCGGACCAGACAGCGCCGCCCAAAACGAACAGACAGCCCAGCATGCCGAGCAGCAAGCTACATCTCGAACCCAAAATCGTGCTTAACTTACGCATACACCGTCCTTGTCCTGATAAGAGTGATGTTTCTTATTACGCGTCTCTACCGCGGAAGCATACTGGCAGTTGCTGATCGTTCTGTGTGGCTGTGTGCAGAGAGAATACGATAGCAGAAGAGTCGCTTAGCGCGAGAAAACGGCTCCATGGGGCAGACCTGATCCCGTCCATCCGTGCGGCCACTGGCGATCGGCGAAGCCGAAGCCGATTTTGCCATCGCTGTCACGAAAAGTGTTATCAAGCGTGAGAGCGCCGGCTACGGGGTCAAGTTTCAGGAGGTAAAGCCGTTCGACCGGCGCTCCCGGAGTCATGCTGGAAGTTACGACGATGCGCTGCGTCTTTGTATCCCATGCGGTCCAATGAGGCTGGTAGGTATCGCTCAGCTTCAGCCGCGAGACTTCCACCGGCTTGGCCGCATTGGCAATGTCGAGCACGATTAGACCGTGCTCGCTGCCGCACTCTGCACCAGATAGTGGCCCACGATGGTGGGCACGCCGCACCAATTGCCGGGAAATGTGTACGCCAGCTTTGATTTCGGTTCGTCGGTGTTTACTCCGGTAATGCGTTCGAGGCCGCAGCCGAGGGTTTGTACAAAGATCGATCCATCGGGAGCAAGACGCGGCTCCTCCGGACTGATTTGCGCGTAGCGATTTTCTCCGACATCGAAATAGGCTGTCTTAAGCAGCTTTAAATCCGAGAGGCGCCACACCTGGTAGGTCACGCCAGCAAAAATTTCGTCTATGTGCATGGAAGAGTTTGTAGATACGACGCGGTCCAGTTCTGGAAGAACGACCAGGCTGTACGGGGTCAGCAGAGCGCCTGCAAATGCGGGATCGGCATTGCTGGCGGAGCGAATCACTGTCCCGTGGTCGTCAATTTCCACCAGACCGCCGGTCATGCCCACAGGTTCCTCGGTGGCCCCGTGGTGAGCGTGCTGAAAGGTGGCGAGCACATGCCCGTTCGGCAGCCGCAGATAAGAGTGCGGATGCATGTAGCCCGCCAAGTCTGTGAACGAGGTCACGACCTTCGGATGCAGCGGATCGCGCAAGTCGAAGATGAAAGTGCGGCCAGCATCGTGGTCGTTGGCAAACAGCATACCGCTGGCGGGCATTGTGTATTCCGTGTGATGCACGCGCATGGTTTGCTGATCAGTGGCGAGACTAGTAAGCAGATGTCCGTACGATGGTGATGAAGGGTCGGCATCGACTACAGCGAGAAAGTCATTACCCTTGCGCCCCGCATCGCCGCACCACACAAACAGATAGTGACCTGGTGCCGGCTTCTGGTCCTGCAAGTGCGAAGCAACGGCAATGACGCAAAATAACAGGACGAGAATAAACAGAACACGTCGCATGTGGCTCCAGTCACCAGCCAGAATTTTCTTGAATGCTGCGAAAGTATATTACTCGAACTACAAAGTCCGACACTTCTCACCGGAGCATTGCACTGGAGGACGCAAAGTCCGACGGGTACTTCGTATTATCAGACTGAGTAGATTGAATCGAAACGTGGGTTCGCGGACGAAGGTGAACTTCTTAACGACCGGATTTTACCTGGATTAGGCGGTCGTGCCAGTGCCGCGACTCTTCCCGGAAACGAAGATTGCGCCGAAGACTGCAATGGCTGACAGGAGCAGGTAGGCTAGTCGGGAACCGCCTTCGGGAACTGACATATAGTTAAAGCCACCGCGATTTTGCGAGTTGGAGATCCCTCCGAAATCCTTATACTGACCGTTAGCGTAGACTAGGATGGCATCCCAGACCCAGTCCTTTTGGCCACCCGCCGAGAGCACTTGCGTCTGCCAAAAGTATCCGCAAATGCCGTTCCAACAACTCCCTTGTCCACCACCGTTTGACGCGTTGACATTTCCAAATGTACTGCCGGCAAACGACAATGTGATGCCGGAGAAGCTGTCGGTAGTGGAATTAAATGTGAACGATCCTGATTCTGTGCCAGTGGCCCCGATGAGGGGTCCAGAAAAATTATCGGTCGACCCAGCGGAGGCACAAATAGATACGGCGAGTACGAACACAGAGCAAACGGCCGCGAGCTTATAATTGCGTTTCATACACACGTCACTGTCTTTTCCGAGTAACTACTCGCGTAAGTCTATACGTATTCGAAACGTTGTCAAGACTGAGAATTATTGCAACAGGTTGCAAGACGTTGCAACATCGATTCTTAGGCTCAAAGACGGCGACCTCAGCGGCTAAAGCCTCGCTGATCGAGGATACCTAGTGCCGCGCTGGACACGCTGCTCCAGCAGAACCTGAGTTTTTCGGCTAAAATGTAGAACCAATTTGTTTTTATGTACTTACGGCGCGGCTGAAGTCGCGTCCTTTCAAAACCTCGCCCCTTCAAAACTGCGTCAAGATCCCGGTTTTTCCGAAGCTGTCAAGGCTGGCCCGATACCGCTGTCCGCTTGTTAGCAGGGTACGAAGACTGTAAGGTCTTGCTCAGACTGCCCAAAAAGGAAATAGGGCAGCCAAGTCTTTGCGGCTGCCCTCTTCCGTCTGATACTGCGTTAACTACCAGGTTGTTAGTGACTCTTCGTCGACATATTCTTCGATGGTTACACCAGAAGCCGAGCTATCCAATTGATGTTGCAAGCCGATGGTGGCACCCCACTCGGGATGCGGAATGGTTGAGTAGGAGAATCCTCCCAAGTAAGCGGTGACTCCGTCGATGGTCAGAGTCCCGAATCGCAGGTTGACGTTGTTGTCACCGGAGGAATCGAATTGCCGGGGGATCTCCTGATATCCAGCCGCAGTAACACGCTGCAGGAAGTACGTGGCGTGGTGCCAGGTTCCGGTGGAGAATTGGCAGGGAGACAATCCTGCATTCACCCAGCGCAGGCCGCCATTGTCCGGAAGCCAGATTTGCCATTGATTGCTGGCATAGTTGCACTGCGATCCGAACATGAATTCGTGCACGCCGTCACTCAGAGGCACAGCCTGGAAGAAATCGAATTCCAGAGCTTGGACGGTGCTGTTGCGGGTTGTCGTTGGAATGTAGAACCAGAAGTCCCACAGGAAATTGGTCGAACTGCTTTGTGGATTTGCGGGATCTTTCCAGTAAAACAGGCTGTCGTCATAGGTGCATTGGCTCTTCACGATGAAGTGTTGGCCGTTTTGATCAAAATCCGGAGAATTCATCGTATTCGGGTCCGATGCCGAATCGAACGTCGCAATGCTTCCGTGGTTGCATTGGCCGCCGACTCCATTGTTGTTATCCACGGTCCAGTTTGAGGTTGCCGGCTTGTCAATCTCCGCGATACGAGTCGCGATGCTGGGCGGGGTAGGTGGAGCGGCCCCTGTCACATTGATGGTGTAGGTTGTGGTGCTCAAATGATTCCCGCTGGAATCCCAGGCGGTGATGTACACCGAGTGAGTGCCGGTGGGCGGAAGAACTACCCAAGCGTCCATGGACGGACTGAAGTTGCGAAAGACGTTGACGTGGTCAACGTAGACTACATAACCCGTTACTTCCAGGTCACTCTCCGCCGTAGCTGCGAAGTGTGTGGGGGTAGTAACGTTGGTGCTGCCGTTTGTCGACAGCTTTGGGGACTGCAAGGACACACTTGTAACCGTCGCGTGGGCCGCCATACTGAGACAGATGCAAACAGCGAATATAACGAAGTTGAGGGGGATGGCGTTTGAGCGCCCGTCACGGGGGACGGGGGCGAACGACGACGCCCAATGCCGCTGCTTTCTTGAACAATTTTGTGAGGGATTAATCATGAGTTTTTGCCACCTTTTAAATTAGCAATACAGGAAAATACCTAGGTAAGTACCTAAAATTGAGCTTATATTCGAAACTTTGGTAATTGCGGCAGAGCGCCCGAAAGTGAAGAAATATCTTGACTTAGCGCCCAGAACGGGACTTTTACTGGGTTTTTTTGGGTCGGGGTTTCGAATTGGCACGAAGCTTCGGTTTTCCTACCTTGGTGTCTCCAGGTACTACGAAAAATCTCAATGAAGTTATAGCTCGAACTACAGTTTTTCCCTTCCTAAGTACGGTTTGCTGTCGCATCCAATGCCTTGGTGGGAGGCATTCTTTGGCAAACGGAAACGTCACTGTTGAAGGTTCAGCGCGGCTTGGCCGTTTAGGTCCATTACTGCCCGGCGCCCGTACCGATGCGGCGGGAAAAGCAGTGCACAATGTAATTCTGTTATCGCTTCCGGACGAGGAGTATAACTTGCTGCGCCCTCAACTGGAACCGGTGGAATTACCGCAGCACAAGATACTTCACGAGCCAGCGGAGAAAATTGATTTCGCCTACTTCCTGAATGAGGGTATGACTTCGCTGGTTGCCACGAGCGTTGATGGTAGAAGCGTCGAAGTGGGTATAACCGGCAGGGAGGGAATGGTAGGAATGTCCCTGACGGTAGGCTTGCTGCGAGGAACCTTTCGAGCAATTATGCAAATGTCAGGAAGCGGAACGCGGATACCGGCAGAGATTTTTCAATCGCTACTACCTTGCTCCTCGACATTGCGATCGCAACTCAGCCGTTTCGCTCTTATGCAGGGAATGCAGGTTGCACAGCTCGCCGCCTGCAACCGTCTTCATGACATTGATCAGCGCCTGGCGCGCTGGCTGCTGATGTGCCAGGACCGGGTAGATTCTGTACTGCTCCCTCTGACCCATGAATTTCTGGCGCAGATGCTCGGTACCGGACGGCCCAGCGTAAGTTTAGCCGCAGCCGCTCTTGAAAGCAGCGGCTTGATTGAGAACATGCGCGGCACGGTGAAGGTTCTGAATCGCAAGAATCTGGAGCAGGCTGCTTGCGAATGCTATGGAGTGATTCAGCACTTCAATGGCGGGCTCGGCCTAAAATAACCTATCTGCCTCATTGCGTAAGGTGTCGAACAGACAAACCCAATATTTCACAATAGCCTACGTGCACTGCCCAACATGTCTGAGGCTTGCGAAAGCTTGCAAGGGAGCGGTGTGGAACGTAAATCTAGAGGGAAAGAACGAAGCAGTATACGAACGGATTCCACGGGCAGATCAGTCCAAAATTCAATTCTGCAGTCGATCCCTGACAACGAATACAACCTCCTTCGAAAACATCTTGAGCCGGTAGACTTGCCGCAGCGGCACATTCTGCACGAAGCCGGCGCCAAGCTCGAGTTTGCGTACTTCCTGAATGACGGGATGGCATCGGTAGTCGTACTCACCAGTGATGGCAGGAGCGTGGAAGTAGCGATTATCGGGAGAGAAGGTATCGTGGGTACACCGTTGGCGGTTGGATTGAGCCGGGGACCACACCGCATTGTCATGCAGATTGCCGGAAGTGCCGTACGGGTCAAATCAGCGGTCTTGCGCGAGATATTGCAGTCAGCGGCTGACCTGCGCCTCATCTGGAACCGCTACGTTCTCATTCAGGGATTGCAGATCGCGCAGATCGCCGCGTGTAACCGTCTGCATGAGATTGAACAACGGCTGGCCCGCTGGCTGCTGATGTGCCAGGACCGTGTGGAGACAGAAACGCTGCTCGTAACCCATGAATTCCTTGCCCAGATGCTGGGTACAGGGCGCCCCAGTGTAAGCCTGGCGGCAGGAATTCTGCAGCGCGGCGGACTGATCGAAAACGTACGCGGCGCGGTGACGATTCTCGATCGGCCGGGATTGGAAGCTGCGTCATGTGAGTGCTACTTCGCCATGCAGCGTTTTGGCGCAGTATCCAATGGGCAGTAGCTGGCGGGGGTTTTCAAAGAAAATCTTGTTTTCGCGACTCGACATCGTGAAAATGCCAAGCCAAAGCCGACCTACTGATTTAAAATTGACAGGCAGGTGACGCCGTGAGTGCAGATCGCCGAGCGGAATGGCAGCAGGCCTATCAAGCGGCGCTGCTTGAAGTGGATCCGGCGAAATTGCGTGACCGGATCGTGCACGCTTACGCGGCTATCCAAACGTACAGGGATGAGGCTTCTAGAAATAACTCAGACGTAGATTACGAAGCCTTGTCAGATGCGCTATCCAACTTGCGCGTGCTAAGGCGCGAAGCCGGGCTTCCGGCCAACGATCCTGATCTGAAAGATCCGGACACGCCAGGTCCTCACCATTAGATCGCGATCCCACTACTGTTGCGGTACCGTGGTGGGCTGCCCTGCCGGCACCGTCGTCTGATTTGAGCCAGGCGAGGGCGGAGCCTGACTAGGAGCGTTCGTAGGCGCCATCGAATCACCTTGCGAATTAACATTTACCGGGCCGTTTTGGCCGGCTGCCTGCCCAATTGACGAACCGGAAACGACCAGCTCGACTCGCCGATTCTGTTGTCGGCCTGACGCTGTTTCATTCGAAGCAATGGGGTTGCTCGGGCCAAACCCTTGCGTAGTTATTGTCGACGAGTTTACGCCCTGGCTCCCGAGGTAACTCCGCACGGACTCAGCTCTCTGCTGGGAAAGACGCTCGTTAAATTCCAGGCTGCCGGTGCTGTCAGTGTAACCGTCGATCTCGACATGTATATCCGGATAGGCGATCAGAATGCCGGCGACTTTCGCAAGCCGCTCCCGCGCTGATGTCTTGAGATCGGCTTTCCCGGTATCAAACAAAACGTCGGGCATGTTCACAATCAAGCCTCGCGCCGTGTCTCTTGTCTGCAGTACCTGATTCAACTGTTGCAGCATTCGAGCCCGCATTTGCGCTTTATCGTTTTCCGCTTGCTGACGCGCCTGTTCTGCTTGCTGGCGTTGCTGGTCTGCCTGCTGCCGCGCTAGTTCCGCCTGCTGTGCCTGTTGTGCAGCTTGCTGCTGGGCTAACTCGGCCTGTTGTCTGGCTTGTTCGGCTTGTTGCTGGGCCTGTTGCGCTTGAGCCGCCTGAGCTGCAGACTGCTCTGCTTGAGCTTGCGCCTGAGCAGCCGCAGCCTGTTGTGCTTGCGCTTGAGCTTGCGCCTGCGCTTCCCGGTCCGCCGCAGCCTTGCGTTCCAACTCAGCTCGTTCTTCTTCCTCGCGCTTGATGGTCATGACCCGGGCTTCTTCCGCGGTCTGAGCCGCCTCGCGAGCGACGGTTCCGATGGGGCCGCTGCCTCGCTTTCGGCGATAGTAGTCTTCGGCGCGATTCAACAGATCCTGCGCCTTTTGTAATTCCGATGGCGCATATTTATCGGCGCCAGCGTCCTTGGCGATTCGCACTGCATTTCTAGCTTCGAGCAGATCGAGCGGTGTCTTGTTGCTTACTTCGTAAACAGACGAATCGATGGGCTGTACCTGAGCGTTATAGGTCTCACGAGAAATAAGTTGGAAGGTTACATTTACTGGTTCAACTCCGCCTTTGGTGTCCCGCCGGATTTCATTCTGCGCAACGATCAGATCGCTGGGTTGGGCGACTGCGAAATCGGGTTCCGCGGTTACTATGAGCGCGAACGCCTGCAAATCTGTAGTGGTGCGCACGGAGCTCTTGCCGTCCTTGATGATCAGTTCGCCGAGATTTCGTGGCGCGCCCTGCGGCGTGATCGCCCACAGCACATAAGTCAGATAAGCCAATCCGAAACTATTCGCTGGACGCAGATGTTCAACGTTGGCGTCGATCTTCACACCCCCGGCGGTGCCTTCTACTTTCGCTTCTCCCTTTACCTCCGGAGCGAGATCGGTACCTCGCAAATTTACTTTGGTCGAACCTTTGTGGCGATAATCCACCGCTTCAGTGCTGCGTGAGACTACTCTCATGTGGTATCCGGAATTCTGATCTCCGGTTATGGCGGGTCCCTGCTGACAGAACGCAGGGGATACGGAAGTCAGTGCCAGAGAAACTGCGAGCGCCGAATACTTTCCGAATTTAGTCATACACGCCTCCAAAGCGAAAGAAAAGCAGGGGCAGGTGCCCAAATCAGAATGAACGAATACCTCGTTTATCCCAATCAGGGGTTCACCCTAGGTTTTAAAAATTAGTAATGCAGAAGGCTGACACGAATAATGCCCAATAAAAGTGAGGCCGGAGTGTCCGGCCTCACTTTATCGGAACAGTTACTAACTGGCGCGCGGCAACGGCTTGTCGGTCTTTTGCCAGTCCGCACTAGCTTCGCCTGTGGACGCAACATCCGTGGCGCCGGTGCGCTCAAGGATATCTTTTGCCTTCTTGGTCCAGTTCGAATCGTCGGCATGCACGGAGAGCAGGATTCCGCCTTCCTTGATCCGGCCTTCGTAGCGCTTGGCTTCGTATTCGGGAATGCCCATGCCGATGAGAGCTCCCGCGATGCCCCCAATCGCGCCGCCTACGCCGACTCCGGTGAGAGCAGCCACGATTGGTCCTGCCGCAATGAGCGGGCCGACGCCAGGAATGGCCAGCGCGCCAATACCGGCCAACCAACCAAGCGTTCCGCCGACTACTGCGCCAGTTGTGGCACCGGCTGCGGTTCCCTCGGGCGCCTTCGTGTCTTTCTTAATCGCGAAGTCTTTCGTGCCCTGATTTTCGGGGAACAGAACGGAGATGTCCGTATTGCGGAAACCCTCCGCCCGCAGGAGGTCGACTGCGTATTCCACGTCGCCTTGAGTGCGATAAATTCCGAATACTGCTGTGTTTTTTCCAGCCATTATCAAGCTCCTTTTAGAGTGATCGTTTTGTAATATGCGTTCTTTTGCAGCTTCTAGGATGGCGGGCACAAGATTGGGGATGGCCGAAAAATGTTTGTCGACCACGATTGCGCGCGAGATATTGGTCAGAGGCTGTAACTTGACTTCCGCGGTTGCCGAAGTTTATCTACCGCGCACGAACCTACTTTCCTGGTTCCAGGTTTGATGCAGTGTTAGCGGGATGGTCGGTGTCGCTTGCTTTCAGCTTGTCTAATTCCTCTTGTGTCGTCTTCCATGCTTTCGCGTTCTTCTTGGTAGCTACTTGCGCGTTGGGATCTCCGTAGAAGCTGAGAATGTTCTGGCGCAACTCCGGAGATGCCTGATCGAAGTTGTGTTTAGCCAGATCGTCGAGCAGGTGAGCATAGGTTTTATCCGCCAATGAATATTCACCCGCGCGCGTTGGACGTCCAGTATCAAAGTCCATATCCGCAAGTTTCAGCTCGCCAGCTTTTTCTTCGCGCAGCCGGGCGCTGTAATCATCTACGGTCTTGTTTATGCTTTTGACATACATGTCCTCAGTCTGGGTAGTTGGAACTTTGAAGGCGAGCGCTTTAAACGGTCCGACCTTAGGAACGATCCTGAGGAAAAATGCCAGTACCCGGGTACCGAAGCCAGGCTTACGATAGCCGTTTCCCCATTCCTTCTGGTAGCTGGCCCGAGAAAGATGGTATAGAAATTTCTTTTCGTTGAAATTCGGCGTGTCGCGGACGATCTCGTCGCGCCGCGACACCAGAGCTACACGAGTCATCTCGGGAACAATTTGACTGATGGCGCGCCGGAAAGTCCCAATCGCCAGATCTTCGTTGTGCATGACATCCTGAAGTTGCAGGCCATAGGTTTCCGCAAATGCGCGTTCGAGCACGGCCTTGGAAATATTGAAGCCGATGAAATCATGGAAATTGTCTGAAGTGTAACGGTTTTTCGCAACCTGTGCCATGTCGAATCCGAATTCCGTGCGTATGTGCGCTTTCGGATCGTCAACGTAAGTTACTTCCTGTCCATATTTCCTGCGCAACTTCGGAAAAGTAATCGCCACGACTTGGTTGATGGTGGGATGGCCGGTATTGTCCGAGGCGTAGTGCGCCAGAGCCCCCAATGCGAATGCGTATTCGTTTACGTTGGAAGAGTCTCGAATGAGGGCCACGACAAAATCACCCGTGCGAACGTAGTGAACCAGATCGCTGAAATATTTATTGCCGAACGGATAGTAACCCATGTCCTGAACCACGCTACCGCCGTAGGCGTATGCATGCGCTTGTTTCAGTTCGTCATCGCTGGATTGGGGGAACCGAGCCACCAGCATGGGTCGAATCTGATCCTTCCAGACCAAATCGACGATTTCTTCGTGGGTGAGTACCGAATATCCGTTTCCAACTCCTGAACAGAGGAAGATGAACAACAAGCTGGCCGTGAGTTTTGAGAGAGAACCACGCATTTGCATAAGCCTCATTGGATGCATTCTGCAGTATTTACGGCGAAGTGCGGCCTATTAGTTGCTTAAGCAGAGTATTGGATTCCAGTAATGGAAATTACGCGTTGGACTGTTCCCTAATGGGACAGTATTTTGAATCATCGACAAGGACCGGCACCGTCATTCCTCGCTACCCTGAACGAAGTCACGAAGGGAGAGAACGACCCTGCGCGCTGGCTGCGAGCTAACGTAGTTGACGGTGTGGAAGTTCAGGCTGCGAGCGAGAGTCCGGCGTGCACGCAATTCTTCAAGGCGTGGAGCGCGTACAGCGCATCGTCCAATGCTTCCTCTTCCTGAATGTGGTCGCCCGGAGCTTTGAACAATTCTCTGGCACGCATCAAGATTGCCTGTTCCGCCTCCGCCACGCGGGCGGCGGTTTTACCTCTATCCACTTCCATCAAAGCCGTGAGGTATAAATCTCTCCACGCCCAGACTGAAGGGGGATTTGCAGATGCGGCCATATTAATCTCTCCGTTACTCACCTAATGGGAACTATGTAGAGTATTAAGAAATACTGCAGGATTCCCGGGCGCACAATACAGTAAACACTGTATGCATCTTTATCGATAAAACGCTGGAATCAGGCCGATTTCCTCGCTCTTTTCCGGTTCTTCAAAAGCTACGCAAGTCAGTTGCCGATTGCAGGAGTGAAAACTGAGGATATTAATTGTCGTAACTAACTGGCTAACATTAGTTTAAGAACCGTGCAAAGCGATGGGAGTAAATCCTGTGGAGAAATATCGCTCAAGAAAAACGCGATTTTGGCAAGGATTAAGTAATCGGGTTTCGCGGACCGGGTGCGCGGCAGGCGGTCGACGAAAAATAAAACATAACAACCCTGAAATGGATAGCTCTGTGGTCACCATTTGTGACAGAACCGGAAAGTCGACCACTCTCTGATATGGCCGGCGCGGATGCGTCTGAGGCTCCAATTGGTCGAGCATATGAGGTCGTCGGACAGGCGTTGGAAACTCGAGATGCGAGACGCTACTGTGCGTGGACTGGCCGCGGGACGCGCAGTTTTAGGGCTGAATAGAAAAAAGAGGAGAAACAGGCAAGTTAGCACCTTGACGCATGGGGCTCGGTGCGCCATCCTAGCGTTCCTTCTTCAGCTTACTTGCAAGCTCCCTTATCTCTTTTTCCCGCGCGATATTCACGATACCTTTGGCATCGTCGTAAAGGCTTTCCCGCAAGAGGTTGAACAACTTGGCTTTGAGTTTTGCCCGCTCCGCGAACGGATGGGGAATGAGCAGTTTTTGCGACTCGGAACATGTCAGCGGGCTCCCCGCAAACGTAGTTGCCGGACTAGGCTGCGGATCTCGTAACGTTTGGCCAGTTGCTTGTACAACACAAAAAGTAGAAGCAAAGGCCAGGGCAAGCAGAGCAAAACGAGTGTTCGCCACATTTCCACCCCTGGATCGTCACCTTCGGCGGCCTCGAACTTCGTACGCAGCCTACGAATCGACTACACAGATGGTGCTCTTTTCATTGAAGGTTGCCGTCTACAAGAATGGCGATGTCAGAGCTACTGACTTCGCGGTAATGCGAAGGACTCTGTAGTTGGTCGCCGCACGGGCTGCCGCCGACTATTGCCTCAGTCCCATCCAGCGCTCAGAAACCACGATGGAATTCCCTGGATTGTGGGGATCGTAACGTACCGAAGTAGGCAGGCCGAGGCGGCAGGAATGGAGGTTAAGCAATTGTCTTAAATAAGTAACGTCCTGCGAAGCTTCGTAAGATACTCCGGCTACATCGTATTGGAAAATGAGGAAGGTCGCGGGCTTTCGTCCCTCGGGATTCATTTGCTGAACGTCGATGACAGTCCCGTCGGTAATCCGGCCAACCCGGTCGAGCCATGCCCGGCGCTCCCGCTCGATTTCATCGGGTCCCTTTGGCTTGCGACGTAACAGCAGGTACGCGGCCAGCAACACGCCGGAGCCACCACAAATCGCTGTGTAGAGACGGAATGGAATCATGACTAGCGGAAGACCCGCGCGGCAACTTGCAAATGTCCTAAACAGGATAAGGCTTGAAGGCGAATCGCGGAAGGGCTTCGGAGTTACCAAAGTGAAAGTGAAATGCGCAAGAGTTTTCAGTAGTGGGTTAGTTTGGCTCTTGCTTCGAAGGCGGTTATTCCGAGCCCTCGCGCCTTCATCAGCGGGGCAAGGAATCTCGCGGGCCAACCGTTAGTGGGAGTATCGAAATATTTTTTCCAAAACACTGTGAGCCGACGATTTGGAATTCCGGCAGACTGCGCTGCAATTCATTCGATGAATTTACATCCCATCCAGCTTGAATTACCCAAACCTTCTTTCCGGTGTTGAGCGATAGAGAGCGCGTCAGTCCAGTCCACCTGGGAAGAAAATTATCCGCAGTGAAGATATAAAGGTCGGGACCGGCGGCAACAACCCGGTGGTTGCCGCATTGGAACTGCTCAAAGCTTCCGAGGGGTGCAGCAAAAGGCACCGGTTGCTCTGGGCATACATAGTATCCCAGCAGGAGACGGGTCTGAT
>Ga0207031_10060_pt2 | contig 21983 bp, 24 predicted proteins | sample Alteio_BWMinCont_37_FD_153278 | JGI IMG/M metagenome (GOLD analysis project Ga0207031, IMG submission 153278) | Enriched cells from forest soil in Barre Woods Harvard Forest LTER site, Petersham, Massachusetts, United States -... | ecosystem: Environmental > Terrestrial > Soil > Temperate forest >... | reverse complement strand
CGCCATTGCCATCCTCTGCCGGTTGCGTGATGTGATAGGCATCGCCAGACATTCCGTAGCCAACGATCTCCGCAACGATGGAAGCATTGCGCTTTTGCGCATGATCGAGGGATTCAAGCACCAGAATACCTGCGCCTTCTCCGACGACAAAGCCGTCGCGCTCGGCGTCAAACGGACGGCTGGCGCACGCCGGCTGCTCGTTGCGCGTGGAAAGCGCTTTCATGGCCGCGAATCCACCGATGCCCATTGGGGTAATCGCCGCTTCCGAGCCGCCGCAGATCATTACTTCGGCGTCGCCCCGCTCGATAAGCCGAAACGAATCGCCCACCGCGTGCGCGGATGCCGAACATGCCGTCGCCGTTGCGGAATTCGGCCCCCGGGCGCCGTAACGAATCGAAATCACTCCCGAAGCAAGATTAATGATGGCGGCAGGAATGAAAAATGGCGAGATCCGCCCGGGCCCGCCCTCGATCAGTTTGGAGTGTTCGCGTTCAATGATGTCGAATCCGCCGATCCCGGACGCGATGTAGACGCCCACCGACTCAGCGATGGCTAGCGTGATCGCCAGGCCCGCCTGGCGTAAGGCAAAATCGGCGGCTGCTACGGCGACCTGGATAAAGCGGCCCATCTTCTTCAATTCTTTTTTGGCGATCCAGTTCAGCGGGTCAAAATCGGGAATTTCAGCGGCAATGCGGCAATCGAATCCACTGGCATCGAATTGCGTAATATGGCGCACGCCATTGGTGCCGGCGATGAGCTTCGGCCACACCTCGTCGGTGCCAATGCCCAGCGCACAAACTAGGCCCACACCCGTTACCACTACCCGGCGCCTCAAGTACAATTCTCCTTGAACGGATTCTGGCGAGGGGGATTACTTCTTCGCCTGGGCGTGTTTGTCGATGTAAGCGACGGCATCTTTCACTGTGGCGATTTTCTCGGCATCCTCATCGGGAATTTCGATGCCAAAAGCTTCCTCAAAGGCCATTACCAGTTCAACCGTATCCAGCGAATCGGCGCCGAGATCGTCAACAAAGGAGGCCGTTGGCGTAACCTCCGCTTCATCAACGCCTAACTGCTCTACGATGATCTGCTTGACCCGTTCTTCTACACTGGCCATTCTTTTTGCCTCCGCTGTCCGCCACGCCGGTCCGCGCCATTCTTTAATCTTGATCTTAGCGTTTGAGCGTCCGCCCATTCTATGCGGCGCTCCGAATCAGGTCAACCGCTCCCGTCTTCAACTCATACGCATTCCGCCATTCACGTCCAGCACATGCCCGGTTATATACCCGGCTTCATCGCTCGCCAGGAAGACCACTGCCGCCGCGACCTCCGCGTCCTGGCCCATTCGCCCCAGCGGAATCCGCCCGATCAGGTCCTGTTTTACATTCTCCGGCAGCGGATCGGTCATGGGAGAAACAATGAATCCGGGAGCGACAGCATTCACGGTAATGTGCCGCGATGCTACTTCTGTGGCAATGGCTCGCGTCAGCCCGATCAGGCCGGCCTTGGCCGCGATGTAGTTCGCTTGTCCGGCATTGCCGGACTGCGCCACGACAGAGGTCACATTGATAATGCGCCCGGAGCGTTGCCGCAGCATCACGCCCAGCGCCTGCTGAATGCAGAAATGCGCGCCCGTCAGATCGGTCCGCAGAACCGCTTCCCAATCTTCGGCCTTCATGCGCACCGCCAAACCATCTCGCGTAATCGCGGCGTTATTCACGAGTATATCCAGCCGTCCAAAGCGCTCGACGGCCTGGTGAAAACCGGCTTTCACCTCCTGCTGATTGCCAACGTCCATTTGAACCGCTAGTGCCGTTCCCTTCCCCTCGCCGATCTCTTCCGCCAGGCTTCGAAGCTTTTCTGCATTCCGCGCCGCAATAACGACCCGCGCCCCGGCACAGGAGAGCGCCAGCGCAATTGCCCGGCCGATCCCTTGCGAGGCGCCGGTCACCAGCGCGACGCGATCTTTCAAGCTGAACATAGGGGAACTACGCCGCCCATTCAGGAGACGCCGGCTTCGGCTTCTTCGCCGTGTATCTGTGCCAGGCGGTCAAGCGCGCTTTGGAGTGACTTTGCGTCTTCGACGTTCAACGAATGCACGCAGCGGTCGATCTGCCGCAGCAATCCACTGAGCACGCGTCCCGGCCCGACTTCGACAAACGTTGTGGCGCCCTGCTCGATCAATTCGCGAATCGACTCCTCCCAGCGCACCGGCAAAGTGACCTGCCGAATCAGTGCCTCTCTGGCCTGCGCTCCGCTCGTGATGATGCCTGCGTCCACATTGGTCACCAGCGGAATCTTCAAGGATGAAAACTCGGTCGCGTCTAAATCCTCCTTCAACCGTTCTTGCGCCGGTCGCATGAGTTCGCTGTGAAATGGCGCCGAAACCGGCAACACCACCGCGCGCTTGGCTCCCGCTGCCGACGCATGCTCCACCGCGCTCTTCACAGCCGCGGCATGACCCGATATGACGGTCTGCTCTGGAGAATTCAGATTGGCAGGCATCACTTTTCCATCAGCAGCTTTGCGGCAAATCTCAGCCACTTGTCCCGGCCGCATGCCGAGAATCGCGGCCATGGCCCCCTCGCCAGGAGGAACGGCTTCTTGCATATACTGCCCGCGCTTTCTCACAAGACGGACCGCATCCCCAAATTTCAGTCCGCCAGAGGCCACGAGCGCCGAATATTCCCCCAGACTATGCCCTGCTACATAGTCGGGACGCACACCTTTTTCTTCCAACACACGATAAGTAGCCACCGAAGCGGTAAGAATCGCGGGTTGCGTATTTTCCGTAAGCTTCAGCGCCTCCTCGGACCCGGAGAAGCAGAGTTGCGAAATCGAGAACCCGAGGACACGGTCCGCTTCTTCAAAGATGGCGCGCGCCGCCGGAAATGACTCGGCCAGTTCCCGGCCCATGCCGGCATATTGCGACCCCTGACCCGGAAATAGAAATACAACTCCGCTCATTTGTATTCCGAAGCTCCTTCAGGACTGGCGGATTATGTCCCAACCGCGATGGGCAAAGAGGAGAGCTCTCGCTCGATCCGTTCATTCACTCGCGCGTGCGCCAGTTCGGCTGCCACGCGCACTGCATTCTTTATGGCGTTGGCGTTCGACCGGCCATGCCCGATTATGGCAATGCCGCGCACGCCAAGCAATGGCGCTCCGCCATACTCGGAGTAGTCTATCTTGCGCCGAAATTCTTCGTAAGCGCTTCGCGAAAGCACGTAACCCACCTGCGACGCAATCGTGCTCTTGAGCGCCTTCTTAAGCACGGCAGCGATGTGCTGGGCTACACCCTCGCTGATCTTCAGCGCCACATTGCCGATGAATCCGTCGCAGACGATCACATCCACACTGCCCGAAAACACATCACGCCCCTCGATATTTCCCACAAAATTGAGGGGCAAATCCTTGAGCCTGTTATACGCCTCTTTTGTGAGTTCATTGCCCTTGGATTCTTCTTCGCCTATAGAGAGCAGCGCCACCTTCGGCCGGCGCGTACTGAATATCGCGCGGTAATAAATCTCCCCCATCACGGCAAACTGCAACAGGTGGGCTACCTTCGAATCGACGTTTGCGCCGGCGTCAATCAAGACCGCCACGCTTCCGCGGCTGGTCGGAAACGGTGCCGCCAGCGCCGGCCTTTGCACCGAAGGCAATATCCCGAGGACAAAACGCGCAACCGTCATCAGCGCCCCCGTATTCCCTGCGCTGACGAGCGCATCCGCCTCGCCCTGTCGCACCAGGCGCGCCGCCACGTGCGCGGAGCTGTCCTTTTTCCGGCGAAAAGCCTGCGTAGGAGAATCGCTCATGGCGATCACCTCGCTTGCCGGTACGACTTCGATCGAAGCGCCTCGCAGACTGTGCCGGCCCAGCTCGCGCTTTACCTCCGCCGGTATGCCCACCAGCAGAACTCGCACTCCAAATTCCCGCGCCGCAAGAACTGATCCCTCCACCTCAGGGCGGGGAGCTAGGTCACCCCCCATAGCGTCCACGGCGATGGTAATCATCTGGGAGCTGCCTCTGGCGACCGAAAACTACCGAAGATTCGTCTGGAAAGACAAAGCGCGCCCGTGCCTGCGCCCATTCAGGCGGAAGTATCCATCACTTCCCGGTCCTTGTAATAGCCGCAATGCGGACAAGCTCGATGGGGCTGCTTCATTTCATGGCAATGGGGACATTCGGTGAAGGCCGGCGGCGTTAAATGGTCATGTGCCCGCCGGGTGCTCGTACGTCTTTTCGAATGTCGCCGCTTTGGATTAGGCATGCAAACTCCTCGCTCGGATCGCGCTATATTGCGCGGGATTCTATGGCGTTTTGATGGCCATGGCTATTGCTTTTTGAACCAGTCCTGCTTCAGGCGAGCTAACGGCGCCAATCGAGGATCGCCCGCGTGACTCTCGCAGCGGCACTCGTCGCTATTGAGGTTAGTGCCGCAATGCGGGCACAGGCCCTTGCAGTCACTGCGGCAAATGGTCTTCATTGGTATGGCCAGTAACACCTGTTCCGCCAGCACGTCCGTCAGGAAGAGCCCTTCGCCCTCGAAGAACCCCACCTCGGTGTCATCCAGCTTCAGCCGTTCCTCTTCCTCTCTGGAAATCGATTGCATCGGCCGGTAATACAGGTCAAAGTCGCGCACCACGTCTTCGACCACGGGTTCAAGGCAGCGCGCGCAAGCCATCTCCACGCGAGTGTGCAGTTCCCCAGAAATTCGGATTTGGTCGTCCACCATCTCCGCCGTTCCCCGAACCTCTAGAGGGTCGATCTGCCGAAAGTCACGGGTATGGTAGTCGACTGCGCCTGGCGCGTAACTCTGGTTCAGACGCAGCTTATGTAGGGCCAGTTCTTTGACATCGAGGAACATGCGCGAAGCCTTTGAGAGCGAAAAATCATTATACGGTGCACCCCAACGATGTCAAGAAAACAGCCTGCCGTGTTGTCAATAAAGCGATGCTTAAATAGACGCCGGGATTCCGACCAGTTCCCGATGCTGCCGCAGCAGGAAATGATCGGTCATGCCGGCGATATAGTCGCAAACCACACGGTGCCGCGGCTCCCGTGCAGCCAATTCGAAATAGTATTCCGGCATGGACTCCGGGTGCGCCAGATAATAGCGAAAGAGCTGCTCGAGCGCGTTCACCGAACGGTCCCGCTCTTCGACGATTGTCGGGTGATCGTAGAGCCGCCGGTACAGAAATCTTTTGAGCTCGCTGTTGTATTTCGCCACCTCCGGGCTGAATCCGGCCAGGCGCTTCGGCAGCCGGCGAATGTCTTCAGTATCCTTGACGCCGCTTGCTGAAACCCGTTCCTGCGTCTGCTCTATAAGGTCCGTGGCCAGATAATCGAGCAATCTTTTTATGGTCTCGCCGATTTTGACTTTTGTTCGGCCTTCAGGATGGCCGCTATCTACCTCATCGTAGATATCGGCAAAGAAGGGCAGTTCGTCTCTTACCATCTCGATGTCTAGCAGGCGCGCCTCAAACCCATCATCCAGATCGGCGCAGTTGTATGCAATCTCGTCTACGGCGTTCATCAGTTGGGATTCGATAGGAGGCCGTAGTTCTGGTCCGTATTCGGCGAGTTCGGGGAATTCTGTCGCTGCATAGTCGCGCGAATGTTTAACGATCCCTTCGCGCACCTCAAACGTCAGGTTCAAGCCGGGAAAATCGAGATAACGCTGTTCGAATTGCTCCACGATTCTCAGCGCATGTAAGTTGTGCTCGAAACGGTCGCCGTAATTGCGCATCAATTCGTTCAGGCGTGCTTCCCCCGCGTGCCCAAATGGCGGATGCCCGATGTCGTGCACCAGCGCCAGCGCTTCCGCGAGCTCGGTATTCAGCCCCAGCGCCTGCGCGACGGTGCGCGCAATCTGAGCCACTTCGATGGTGTGCGTCAGCCGATTCCGGAAATGATCGGAGTAGCGGGTCGTGAATACCTGTGTTTTCGCCTCTAGACGCCGAAATGCGCGCGAATGGATCACGCGATCGCGATCCCGCGCATATTCGTCCCGGTAAGGATGTTTGGGCTCTGGCCAGCGCCTTCCACGAGAACGGTTCACGTCCATGGCTACCGAGGCCAGATTCATCCGGTCATTCTATGTCACGGCGATTCCGCGAGAAAGAACGGGCACACCACTGCGCGAGTAAAAACGGCGGGCAGACCTAAAAGATGCGTAGCTCCTCAGCCCTTTGCCTGAAGCACCTGCAGCCGCTCATCGGCCTGCTGAGCGGCCTGTGTATCGGGGAATTCGTCTTTGACTTGCTTGTAAAGCTTCGCTGCCTGCGTCGGATCCGAACCGCTGTAGTGATCAGCTAGCGCCAGCAACACCAATGGCTTGGGAACGAAGAGGGTCGGCTTATTCGAAAGCTGCTGATAGAGCTGTACAGCCTGAGAACCTTTTCCATCCTCATCGTAAACTTGCGCCAGTTTGAAACGTGCCAGAGCCGAGAGGCTTTCGTCACCGCTGGACTCCAACGACTTCAAATCGTTCTCCGCTTCGCCATAACGATTCAGTTTTTCCAGGCTCAACGCAGCGTAGTAACGGGCCAATTGCCCCGGACGAGTCCTGGAATAGCGGTTCGCCACATCAGTGAATTTCTTTACGGCGTCTCCGTACTTATTCTTCTCATCCACATAGGTAGTTTCATCCGGCAGAGCCGGTTCGGCCGCGGTTCGAATCCGTGCCTGATAAACCTTCATGGCGTCCGCCAACGCGGCCGTTCCCTTGGCAGTTTGGCTCTGAGTGTAAAAGCGCCATCCTAGAACCGCGAGAGCAACCAACAGGGCTATGCCACCGTAGACCCAAATTTGGTGTTGATGCGCAAAGACAGCCTGCGCGCCATGGCTCAGGGTTTCGCGGACTTCGTCCTTCTTTAATTCCTTACGCGAGAGAGAATGCTGCGGCAAAATAATTCTCCTGACAGGTTTTCCTCGAAAAGCCTACCATAATCCTGCGTGCAGATCGAACTCCGAGAGCTGCACACGGGGATAAAAGTGGCTAAAACGGAAAGGGGCCCCATCCTGATCGCGACAGGGCCTCCATCAATCTACGAAACGATGGATCTAAGCTTCTAGGCTACGGTGACGTTCTCAGCCTGGTAGCCTTTCGGCCCCTGTTTGACCTCGAACTCCACCATTTGTCCCTCCGTCAGCGATTTGTAACCATCCATCTGAATCGCGGAGAAATGAACAAACACGTCCTCTCCCGACTGGCGCTGGATGAAACCATAACCCTTTGCCGCGTTGAACCACTTCACCACACCTTGTTCTCTGCTCAACTTCTTCACTCCTCGTCGTGATCTTCGCCATTTGCCGGGTGTAACGCCAGTCGGTGGAGCTCAGAGTTACCCGGACAACGGGCCCTTGCACCACTACGGGATTACAAGACCCAACCAAATGCGGCGCAATGCTGGCATAAACCCGCCCTCGCTGTCCAGAGCCTTGTACGCTCTGAAGCCGTTAATACCTCACCAACATCGCTTGCCTCCATCAGGGTCGCGTTCTGAAGGTTTAAACGTAGCGCCGCGGACTTCAGCGCGGCAGATTGGCAGATTTAAACCGAGTCCCGGCACGCACTGCCTTTCACATGGTGGTCGAGTGTGACCAGGCACTCGTATCTTGAGCGCGACCCGACAGCGAATCGATCTCGGTCCGGGAACCAGTGCGGACGACGAGAGATCCGCTGTTCGACTCCGCTTTGCGCCCATCGAAATAGATCGCGCTACAGGTTCACTTATCTTGCAGATGCGGAGCAGACTGCGGCCGGACCAGCTTCTTCGCCATGACCAATTCCGCGCCGCCTTCAGCGGTGCGGCGTACCTCAAATTCATCCATAAAAGTTCGCATCAGGAAAATTCCCCGCCCCGAAGTCTTCAAAAGGTTTTCTTCCGCCAGCGGGTCTGGCACTTGGCGCAGGTCAAATCCCCTTCCCTGATCGACGATGTGCACCACGAACTTGCCGTCGGTAAACTCGAAGTTTAGTTGAATCTTCTTGTGCCGCTGCTCCTCGTTTCCGTAGCGAAAGGCGTTGATCACGCCTTCCCTCACGGACATGCCGATCTTCAGGCAATCGTCGTCACTAAATCCTGCCGCTCTCGCCACGCGCTCCGTTATGCCTTCCGCCAATTGAACGCTGTCAAGCAGCGTCTCCATGGTTACTTCGATCCGGTTGTTCGGCATAGAGTTTATTTCGGAACCCGTACAACTGATTAGCATATCGCATTTGCAATCACCCACAAGGGCGGCCGGCGGTTGCGAACGCGAATCAGCAATGGCATTCGCCGGATACTTACGCCCAATAGGTGCGGTCGAGCGTCCGATACTGGATCGCTTCGCTCAGATGGCGCGACGCGATGTCCGCGGCCGAATCGAGATCGGCAATCGTTCGCGCCACCTTCAGAATCCGGTCGTGCGCGCGCGCCGAAAGGCCCAGCCGCGTCACCGCCGTCTCCAGCAACTTCTCGCCCTCCGCGGAAATCGCGCAGTGTTTGCGGATCAATTTCGGAGGCATCTGGGCGTTCGCGTAGATGCGCTTTTCAGAGGCGAATCTATCGAGTTGGCGCCTTCTCGCTCGCACCACGCGCTCCCGAACCGCCGCCGAATCCTCCGTCGCAGCCTCTCCGCGTAGCTCCTTGTATTTGACCGCGGGCACGTCGATATGGATATCGATCCGGTCCAGCAGCGGACCCGAAATCTTCGAAACGTAGCGCTGAATCTGCGGCGGAGTGCAGTGGCATTCGTGCGACGAATCGCCAAAAAATCCGCATGGACACGGGTTCATCGCTGCCGCCAGCATGAACCGCGCAGGAAAGGTAACCGAGAGCGCGGCCCGCGAAATCGTCACGGCGCCTTCTTCGAGCGGCTGCCGCAAGACTTCCAGCACGTTGCGTTGAAACTCCGGGAGTTCGTCCAGGAACAAAACGCCGTTGTGTCCCAGCGAAACTTCGCCCGGCCGTGGCATCGCCCCGCCGCCGATCAATCCGGCGTCGCTGATGGTGTGGTGCGGCGAACGAAACGGCCGCGTTCCCACCAGCCCGCGCGCATCTTCCAGCAATCCCGCCACGCTGTGAATTCGCGTTGTCTCGATCGCCTCCTCCAGCGACATCGGAGGCAAAATCGTCGGAATTCGCTTGGCCAGCATCGTTTTGCCCGCCCCTGGCGGACCTAAGAAAATGATGTTGTGGCTGCCGGCGCAGGCCACTTCCAGCGCTCGCTTCGCGCCCTGCTGTCCGCGCACGTCCCGCAGGTCCAGCGGATATTGCGCCGCCTCCGCCAGCAACGCGCGCGCGTCGAGTTGCACGGGCTTGAACGATTCCGGCGCATTCACCAGATCGACGGCCTGCGGCAGAGAGCGGATCGCATAAACTTCGATGCCCTCCACAACCGCTGCCTCGCGCGCGTTTGCCTCTGGCACCACCACGTTTCGAATGCCCTGTTCGCGCGCGCAGAGCGCGGCCGAAAGTGTTCCGCGCACCGGCCGCACGCTCCCGTCCAGCGATAGTTCGCCTAAAAAAAGTTGGCCGTTCAGCGGCTTGCCGAAAAACGTCCCTTGGCACCCCAGAATCCCGAGCGCCATCGGAAGATCGAACCCCGAGCCTTCCTTGCGAATATCGGCGGGCGCAAGATTGATCGTCACACTCTGCGGATTGGGGAATTCGAAGCCGCAATTCTTCAGCGCTGATTTGATTCGCTCGCGGCTCTCTTTGACGGCTATGTCGGGCAGGCCCACCACGTTGAAATCGCCCATCCGCCCTGAGCCTACGTCGACTTCCACCTCGACTACGTAAGCGTCGATGCCAAAAACAGCCGCGCTGAGCGCCTTGGAAAGCATGGTAGGGAGGGACTCCGCGCCGCAAGGTTAAACCAACTGCATAGGCCGCGCCAGAGCCTCTTTTCCCGGGTGTGACCCAGGTTTGTAGGTCGAGGCTTTAGCCGCTGAAGTTTCAATTGCGGCTCTTGTAACTTCCGAAAGATTCAAACGTAGCGCCGCGGTCTTCAGCGCGGCACAAGAACGCCTTTACGGCTGTGGCGACCGCAGCTTTGTAGCCCAGGGCGCCCTGCGCCTTCTGCAGGGGCCCTGGGGCTTTTGACGGGTGACCAGGACCCCCGCCGCAGTTGGCGGGGCTGTGGGGAATTACGCTTCGTGGTCGCGGCTTTTTATGGTGAGCGCAGCGAATCCACAGCCGCGACATTCGGCGTGTGCCGCACCCGCTTGCCCTGCTTACCCTGAGAGACGCCAGACGAATCGAAGGGCTCGCCCTGAGAGCCGAAGGGAGTCTCGAGGGAGCTTACGAAGGGTCGTTTTTAAGGGTGCGGATTTTTGCTTTAGCCCCTGAAGCTCAATGCCCGACCACTCATAAAGACTCTTTCGGCTGACCTTATTTTCGCCCAATCAGTTACTTCTTACCTTTCAGGCGCACTCGCGCCCAGCGCTCTTTACACAAACACAGCCGATGCCCATATTGGGAGAACGAAACGGGTCTGATTTTCGCTTTACCTAATTCTTTGCGTTCGAAAGAGGCTGCCAAATGATGCCTGTCCTGATCGTCGTTGCCGTGCTTGCGCTCTCTATCGTCTTTATTTACAACGGACTCGTGCGGCTCCGGGTTCAATGCGATAACGCCTGGGCGGATATCGATGTACAGCTCAAGCGCCGCTACGATCTGATTCCCAACCTGGTCGAAACGGTGAAGGGATACGCCGCCCATGAACGCGGCACCTTCGAGGCCGTGACGCAGGCGCGCAATCAGGCCATGTCTGCACAGGGCCCGGCAGCCAAGGGCCAGGCCGAAGGCATGCTGACCGGCGCTTTGCGCCAGCTGTTTGCGCTCTCGGAGGCCTATCCTCAGCTTCGCGCTGCCGACAATTTCGCTCAGCTGCAGGCCACCCTGGGCCAGATCGAAGACACGCTGCAAAACGCGCGCCGTTACTACAATGCTGCCGTGCGCGACTTCAACACTCGTGTCGAGCAATTCCCTTCCAACATGGTCGCCGGCATAGGCAATTTCAAGCCGCGCGAATTCTTTGAAATCTCGGCCCCGGCCGAACGCGAAGTTCCGCACGTGAGCTTCAGCGCGACGCCCACAGCCTGAAGTTCGCTGCATGCTTTCTGTTTGCATCCTGGGTCGCGAAACGCGCCGGCGCAATTGTCCGCTCAGGCGCTCTGGGCGTCGTCTTTTCGGCGCGCCCCTCCTTTCTCTGTCTTTGTTCGCGGCGCTATTTGTCCTGCCTGCTTCCGCGCGCGAATTGCATATCCGCGATTTTCACGCCGAGCTCGATGTTTTGCCGGACTCTTCCCTCGACGTCACCGAGACCATCCGCGTGGAGTTCACCGGCGCCTGGCAGGGAATCTATCGCACCATTCCGGTGGAATATGATGGGCCCGGAGGCTTCAATTATTCGCTATTCGTCACGGACATCAGCGCCACGGATTCCGACGGCAGCGCTCTTCGCATCGAAAAACAGCGCAGCGGTCGAAATCTAAAGCTGAAAATCTTCGTCTCCGCTGCCGAGGACACGTCGCGCAATATCGGTCTTCATTATCGTGTTCGCGACGGCCTGCGCCTCTTCGAGGACCACGACGAACTCTATTGGAACGTGACAGGCACCGATTGGGACGTTCCCATCGAATCGGCCAGCGCACATGTCATCCTGCCCGCGGGTGTCACCGGCCTTCACGCGGCCAACTTCACCGGTTATTTCGGCTCGCGTTCGGGCGATGCGCGAGTCGATATTCTCGGCAGCAATATCGATATCCGCTCGCAGCGGCCTCTCGATTTTCATGAAGGCATCACCGTCGTTGCGGGATGGGACAAAGGCTTCGTGCATGAGCCGAACGGCTCGGAGAAAATCACCCGATTCCTGGAAAGCAATTGGCCGCTCTTCTTTCCCGCCTGCGTTTTCGTGCTGATGTTTTCGCTGTGGTACACGCGCGGACGCGAACCGCGCGTGGGCGCTATCGCGGTGCAGTATGAACCTCCCGCCGGCCTATCTCCCGGCGAAGCCGGAACGCTGGTTGACAATCAGGCCGGCATTCGCGACATCACCGCGACGCTCGTCGATCTCGCAGTGCGGGGATTTATCACCATCCAAGAGAAAGAGAGCTCGCATTTGATGGGCTTGTACTCCAACAAGGAATACGTTTTTCACCTCAATAAGAAGCCGGCAGAATGGAAGGGCATAAAACCCCACGAATTGCTCTTGCTGTCCGGGATCTTCGAGGCCCTGCCCGTAGCGGGTGTCGGCGTACGGGAGGATGTCGCGCTTTCCGAATTGCAAAACCGCTTCTACAAAAATCTTCCTGGAATTCGCAGGGCCATTTTTGAGTCCCTGGTGCATCGTGGATATTTCTCGTATCGGCCGGACATCGTTCGACAGGCATATCTACTCGCTGCGGGCGTCACAGGAGTCTTGCTCCACCTCTTTGGCCAATACCTGGCGCAGCACACCGGAGTTCAAGGCCAGTCTTTTACTGTCGCCGCCATCCTGACCGGTGTCATCATCGCCGGATTCGGATGGTTCATGCCCACGCGAACCGTCGATGGTGTCCGCGCCCTTCACGACACGATGGGATTCGAGAACTTCCTGAGCCACGTTGAAGCCGATCACATGGCGCGCACTCCTCAGTCCCCGGCAAACTTCGAGACCTACCTGCCCTTCGCCATGGCGCTTGGCGTCGAGAAAAAATGGGTCGGCGCATTCGACGGCATGCTCCAGCAGCCCTCCTGGTATCAAACCACCGGCACCGCGGTCTTTCACCCCGTCGGTTTTGTTTATAGCCTCGATCAAATGACGGCGCGCACAGGGCAGGTCATGGCTTCCGCACCCCGAAGTTCGGGCAATTCGTCCACCTCGGGCTTCGGCGTCATGGGCAGCGTCGGAGGCGGCTTCGGCGGCGGTGGCGGCGGCGGCTTCTGAATGCTGATAGGCCTAAGGAATGCGCTAGCTATTGCAGCCGTCTTACTTTGGTTTACCGCTTTTGGCCTGTTCCTTCATTTTGCCGACACACGGCCAACATCTCCAGAACCGGCCGAAGGCAGAGTGAATCCTTGGAACGATCACGGGCGCTTCGTCTATCTAAATCAGAGCGAGCAAAATCAGTTATATGCATTAGGAGGAACAGCCGCAGCTTTCTTTGTCACGGCTGCATTTCTAGGAGCGTTCCGCAAAGCCTCGCCAAAATCGACGGTGAAAATGGACCGAGACCTCTGAACCTCAAGATTGCTACTGCCTCGTAGCCAATTCCTGTATGCGCTGTGCCACGCGCCGGCAAATTCAGTCCAGTTGTCATTCTGAGCGCAGCGTCCCGAGCCTTTTGCTTCCGGAAATCGCGTCCTTGCGATTTCCGTCGGGACGCGAAGTCGAAGAATCTCTCTTCATCCCGCTACGCTAAACGGTCTCATCCCGAGAACCGCCGGGGGTCCCCGACGCGCCGACCTGCCCGAGTTGGGGCGGACAGCCCGAGGGATCTGTTTTTCGCTTTCGGGTGCCGCACCCTTCGGTTTCAAGGGTGCGGATTTCGTCGCTCACAGCAACAAAAGACGTAGACAGCGGGAGTGACACCGAACCCGAGTTAAGATGAGTGCTCTATTGCCGTCTAGCCAATTCCTCGATGCGTTGCGCCACGCGCCGGCCATCCAGTTCCTGAAAGCTCACCCGCACGTGGTCTCCCGGCCTGATCCCGACAATCGCAAAATCCACGGCTAGGTCTTCGATGACATCTTCAACCCGCACTTTCAAATGCCCTTCGCCGACACCCACGACGCTGCCCTCGATCGTTCGCGGCACGCCGCCCTGCATCCCATTTGTTCGCAACCGTTGCAGCCATCCCGCCTCGCGCCAGGATTCTTGATGCAAGTGCTGGCCCCAGCACGCCATGACTGCGGCTCGGTTGAGATATCCCACCATCTTTTCCGGGTTCTTGCGATCGACCACCGGCAACCGCCCCACATTATTGATGAGCATTTTTGTCAGCGCGTCGAACGCACTTTCGTCCGGATGAGCGACGACAAGTGATCGCGAACCGACTTCGATCACAGGCAGATCCCCCGCCGGATTCTCCTCCAGCCCGCGCAAGATATCGCCTTCTGTGACGATGCCCACAAGTCGGCCATCCTGACTGACAATCGGTAGCGCCCGATGCCGCATGAGTCGGGGATCGCCAGAAGCCATCCGGTCCGCCAGAGCTCGCACCGTTTCCTCCGGGCTCACCGTGACCACGCCTTCCGCCATGATCTCGCCGACCTTGATCTGCTTCATGACATTCGTCTCGTACTCGGAGTGTGTTTCCAGTCCGCGGCGCGCCAGCTTCTCCGTCATAATCGAATTCGGCAGGAACCGGATGGCGATCGCGTCCGCGATCACGCACACCAGCATCAACGGCAGCACCGAGTTGTAGTCCCGCGTCAGCTCAAACGCGAAAACGATGAACGCAAACGTCGCTCGCGACGCTGCTCCGAACACAGCGCCCATGGCCACCAGCGCAAACGCGCCGGGAGCAAGGCCTGCGCCCGGCACGACATAATCGATGCCCAATGCAAACACTCCGCCCAGCGCCGCGCTCGCCATGAACATCGGTGCCAGCAACCCGCCCGATGTGCCCGATCCCAGCGAGATCACCAGCGCCAACGATTTGAAGACGGCGATCAGAAGCAGCAGCTTCCAAGCCAAATTGTTGTTGAGAATGTCGGATATGGTGTCGTAGCCGACGCCCAGCACGCGCGGCACGAAGTATCCAATGATTCCCAGCCCCAGCGCGCCGATCGCTGGATGCCAGAACTCATCGACGGGCAAACGGTCAAACTGGTCCTCGACCAGATAGAGAAGCTTCGTGAATCCCACCGCCGCAAAGCCGCAGACCACGCCCAACAGCAGGTAGTAAGGCAGCCCGCCCGGAATAGAGAAATCCGTCGGCAGCATGTGGAACATCGCTCCACGCCCGAGCAGCATGAGATGCACGCTCGTCGCCAGCGTCGTCGCAATCACCAGCGGAATAAACGACCGCGCCCGAAACTCGAATAGCAGAAGCTCGATCGCCAGAATAACTCCGGCAATCGGCGTATTGAACGTTGCCGCCATGCCCGCGCCGGCGCCGCACGCCAGCAGCACCTTGCGCTCCGCAGCCGTTGTCGATAGGAGTTGACCCACGAGCGAACCAACCGCGCCGCCCGTCTGAATGATCGGCCCTTCAGCGCCAAACGGTCCGCCGGTGCCGATGGCAATCGCGGCCGACAGCGGTTTCAGAATCGCCACCTTCGCCTCGATGCGGCTGTTGGATTTCAGCACTGCCTCCATCGCTTCGGGGATGCCGTGGCCTTTGATCTTGTCCGAACCATATTTCGCCATCACACCAACGATCAGCCCGCCGACCACAGGCATCACGATCACCCAGAGACCGAGGTGATTCGCTTCCGGACTTCGGAAATGAAAAGACCATTCGTGATAGAACGCCAGATTGGTGAAGAGGCCAATCAGGTTGTAGAGGACGAATGCGATGAGGCCCGCTGTGAATCCAATGACGGCAGCTGCAAAAGATACAAAGCCCAACCGGTAGCCCGGCTTTCGTTGCAGCGACATGGCGCCCGCGCGTTTCTCGCGTACGTCAGCATCATTCAACGCATATCTCCTCGTTTTGGCTGAAGGCGCTAGTTCAATGACGAACTCACGGGGATGGGGCTTGCTTTTGCCGCTTACCTATTTCCTTCGCGTAAGCGTTTCGCCGCCGGCCTATGTTCGCTTCGCCGGAAGCCGCCGCAAGCACCGCTTGCAGGGCGTGCGCCAAGTCGGGCGCGCTCACGCGCAACTCCGCAATTCGATGCCGCACCAGCCGGCTCAGGAGCTTTTCTCCCCGCGGCGTCACGAACACGTGCACCTGGCGGCGGTCTTTCGTGGAGCGTTCGCGCCGGAATAGCCCCCGCTTTTCCATGCGGTCCACCAGTTCGACGGCGCTGTGGTGCTGGATTTGCAGCCGCTCGGCCAGGCTGCGAATGGTCGGCTCCTCATCAGAAGGCAATCCGCGCAACGCCAGCATGCCCATATACTGCTGCGGCTCGAGGCCAACTGACCGCGCCGCCTTCTCGCTGTTATTCAGATACCGCCGGATTAGGAAGCGGAACTGCGCAAGGGCCTGGTATTCGGCAGTGCTCGTGGCTCGGCTCATGCGTACGATTATATCGTACGGCGACTAGATCGTGTCCAGAAAATCACGCACAAGTTGCTTTAGTGGAAATGCACCCGCGGGCAAAATTTAAAATGTCTTTTCCGAATCGACGAGGATCGTGACCGGCCCGTCGTTTTCCAGCTCCACAACCATGTGCGCCTGGAAAACGCCGGTCTCCACTGGAACGCCCAAAGCTTTCAGGCTGGCGACGTATTCTTCATAAAGCCGGTTTGCTTCCATCGGCGGCGCCGCGCGGTCGAATCCCGGCCTCCGGCCCCGCCGCACGTCGCCATAAAGCGTGAATTGCGAAACCACCAGGGCGCTCCCGCCGCTTTCAAGTAAGGAAACGTTCATCTTTCCTTCACCGTCGTTAAAAATTCTCAAGTTCGCCGTCTTTTCCGCCAAATAGCTCGCCGCCTCGGTCGAATCGCTTTTGCCGACGCCCAGCAAAACCAGAACTCCGGCGCCGATCTCTCCCACAATGCGTGTATCAACACTCACGCGCGCCCGTCGAACTCGCTGAATCACCGCTCGCATAATCCTCGTTTAGCCGCCCATAGGGCTTTAGCCACCGGAGTTTCGATTCCGGGCTCTGGGTGCCGCACCCTTCGTTTTCAAGGGTGCGGATTTTTCAAGTGACAATAAAGCCCTCCAGCCATGGCTCGATTCGGTTTGTGGGTCGCGGCTTTTATGGAGCGCGGCGAATCCACAGGCGCGACATTAAGTCGTTAGAATGAGAGCAGCTTCAGCCGCTCAAGATTCAAGACGTCCTGGAAGCGCCACGAATACCACGCACTCTTCTCGGCGCCCGCTGACATCGCGGACAAAAATAGCTGCTGCGTCCAGCAACAATGGCGCGCTGAATCTTCGTTCCGCAGCGAAAACACGGCTTGCCCTCACGGCCATAGACCCGGTGCCTGCGCTGGTATTCTCCCGGCTGGCCCTCCGCATCCACAAAATTCGAGATGGAAGAACCGCGGTCCAAAATCGCACGCTGCAGCACACGGCGAATCGCTTTGCGTAACCCCACGAGTTCCGCCGGCTTCAGCCGCGCCGCCAGCCGAGCAGGGTGAATGCGCGCCTGCCATAAACTCTCGTCGGCATAAATATTTCCGATTCCGCGAAACACGCTCTGGTCAAGCAGCAAAGCCTTGATCCGCGCGCGCCGCCCCGCCAGGCGCCCGTTGAATTCGCTGGCGGAAATTTCCAGCGGCTCCTGCCCGAGGTTATCCTTGAAAGCATCGATCTGATCGCCGCCGACGAGCCGCATTTGCCCGAACCGGCGAATATCCGTGTAGCGCAGTTCCCGGCCGTCTTCCAGTTCGAAAAAGACATGCGTGTGCGGCGCAACGGGATCGTCCTGCCGTCGCACGCCCAGCCATCCCGTCATCCCCAGATGCACGATCAGGCTAAGCTCCCGCTCTGCGCTCTTCGCCCCCGCACCCGCACTCAGTTGCAGGCGGATAAATTTGCCAAGCCGCTCGACCGTTTCGATGCGGCGTCCCGGAAGCATTTCGGCCAGCGCGACGGGGTCCTCTATGAAGTCGGTTTTGCCCAACCGTACCGATAGAATCGTGCGTGCGGGCAACACGGTTCGCAGCCCTCGCACAATCGTTTCGACCTCGGGCAATTCAGGCATGCTCGACCCGCGGCTGGAACACTAAGGAAGGGGCAGGCCGGGAGAAGCGACGATACCGGCCATGCGCAGTATGTCCTGATATTCTTCGTCCGACACTGGAGAAATGATCAGCCGAACATTCTTCAGGAACTTCATTTTCCTCAGTGCCGGATTGCCGCGAAGTTCAACCAGGCTGACGTGCCGCGGCAGACGCTCCAGCGCACGCAGGTCCGCCACCAGGTTCTTTTCTTCCGGATCCTGCGGATCGGGATACGGATCGCGTGTCACTTCCGCCAGCGCATAGAGTGAGCGCTCCGGCGCAGCGTGATAACAAAGCACGCGGTCGCCGCGTCGCGCCTGCTTGAGTTGCCTCAAAGCATCGGGCCGCGAGCCCGCGCCTCGCCACATCTCTTTGCCTTTAACGAACAAAGTATCCCAGTGATAATTGTGAGGATCGACGCTGAACAACCAATGGTTGCGTTTGGATTCCGGTCGGCTTGTGTGCGCAGTGGAGCTGGTCAAGGGTCTGGATTGTCACCTATAGGCAAAAGCCAGCCTGGAAGGATGTGCCTTCGCCTCTTAAAAGGGCCTGAATAAAGGGAGCACTATACACGCGACTATCGCGCCAAGGGAGCAAAAAGTGATCTAATGCTTACAGTTCAGTAAGATTTCGTGCCTGTTCGGTGAGATTTCGCATCTGCCCGGCGGGTCTACGCTGAAGCCGTAAGATGAGTTAACCCTTTATTTTCTGTTAGATAACTACGATCTGACCAGGGAAATCTACCTCCGCTCTCGAATACAACCCCTTTAATCCCCTATTCCTGATCAATCAATGATCGCTAAACCCGCTCAGCTGCGTTGAAGCTGCTTTGCGCGCCTTCGTGATTTGCCAGTCGGAGCTTCACCCTCCGCAGCCGTGGGCGCTTCGGAGTTCGATTCGGAGCCCGCCTTGCCGTAGCGCGCACGCGCGGCGAGGAGCTTGTCGACATTACTGGCGGAAAGCACTGTTTGCTTGCCAAGCAGCTGCGTGACGAGCGACACCTGCGCAAAGTGCTCGACCGTTTCCATGCGGAAAAAAGCGGTGAGCAGGTCCGGCCCGTAGGTCACCACGCCGTGGTTGGCCAATAGAATGGAGTCGTAATTCTGCAGCAGCGGTTCGATCGAATCGCACAATTCCGTGGTGCCCGGCGTGCCATAAGGAGCCAGAGGTACGCAGCCCAGAGAAAACACAGCTTCGCTCAGGATGGCTTTATCCAGCGGCAGGCCCGCAGCTGCAAATCCCGTCGCGATGGGTGGGTGGGCATGACATATGGCGTATACATCCGGACGAAGGCGATAGATCAACAGATGCATGGCGATCTCGGTGGATGGCGGGCGCGCCCCGGAAACGAGCCGGCCCTGCATGTCCGTAATGACGAGATCGTCCGGAGTCATCATGCCTTTGCTGAGGCACGTAGGAGTCGTCAGCACGCGCGAAGACTTGAGGCGGACCGAGATATTGCCGTCAGTGGCAGGCGCGAAATGGCGCGCATGAATCCAGCGCCCGGCCGTGCAGATTTCCCGCCGATGCGCGTCCTCGGTTTTGGCGTTGCCGGAAATGATCGCTTCGGGCAGCATCAATCGTGTTTAGGCGTAAATACCGCGCAGTTTCAGCACAAAAGCGACGCGATCGATGGCCAGCATATTAGCCGCGATGCGATTGTTCACGCCGTGCGCCTCGGAGTAGCGTACCACTTCGTCGAAGCTGTGCTCCATGACATCCTTCAGCAGTTCGTTGACAATGTTTTCACGCCAAAAGAAGCCTTGACGGTCCTGCACCCATTCGAAATAACTGACCGTCACACCGCCCGCATTGGCCAGAATGTCGGGTACAACAAAGATCCCCTTGGCGTCGATAGCGTCGTCGGCATATGCGGTGGTAGGCCCATTGGCGCCTTCGCAAAGGATGCGGGCCTGGATTCGGTGCGCATTTTCGCTGGTGATTTGATTCTCCACGGCCGCCGGCACGACGACGTCACAAGGTTGGAAGAGCACTTCTTGCGCAGACATGCGCACTCCACCTCCGGGAAAATCCGGGAGCGGTTTGCGCTGGCGCAGGACCCAGTCCTCCACCGCAGGGACGTCAAAGCCCTTCTCGTTGTAGAGACCGCCATGAATATCGGCCAGTCCCACGATTTTGTAACCAGCCGCATGCATCAGCGAAGCCGCGGCCGAACCCTTGCACCCCCACGCGCGTTTCGCCGCGCTGCATCCCGAGTTTGGCCACCGCCTTGTCGCACACGATCAGCAAGCCCCGGCCTGTCGCGGCATGCCGGCCTTGTGATCCGCCCATTTCGACGGGCTTCCCCGTGACGACGGCCGTAGTAGTGCGCCGAACGTGCATCGAATAGGTATCCATGATCCAGGCCATCGTCTGCTCGTTGGTGCCCAGATCCGGCGCGGGCACGTCGCGTTCTGGGCCGAACCACTCGCTCAGTTCGGCGGTATAACGCCGGGTAATGCGCTCCTGCTCCCCGCGCGAGAGCTTCGTAGGGTCGCAGATGATCCCGCCCTTGGCCCCCCCAAACGGAATATTCACCACCGCGCATTTCCAGGTCATTTCGCTGGCAAGGGCGCGGATTTCGTCGAGCGTGACGTTTGGGGCAAACCGGATGCCGCCCTTGCACGGACCGCGCACCAGGGAATGATGCACGCGATAGCCGATGAAAACTTCGAGCTGCCCGTTATCCAGTGTGACCGGAATATAGACCGTGATCTCTTTGTTGGGATAGCGCATGAAGCGGTAGACGCCTTCTTCAAGGCCCAATTTCCTGGCGGCAATTTCAAAGCGCGCTTCCGCCGAAGCGTAGACGTTCATTTCATCGTGAGGCGAAAGCGTGGGCGTCGACATTCTGGTTCCTCCTGGAATGATGATGCGCGACGCACTCCAGGAGCTACGCTCCGGAAAAAGATTTTTTGCCGCGCGGGAAGAGACCAAGGGGCTTTGGTCATCGGCGCGCGGAGAAGCGCAGTATACGGAGACGCGCGCGCTGGCGCAAGGCTCGGACCCGCGCTTGGCGAGCGCGCTTACGGTTGCCCTCCTGCTAATGGGTGGGCCGAGGACAACTTCTGCTCCGCCGATTTAGCGTTTCAATCGCCGCACAAACGCAACCGTGGACTGGTGTTAGAAACTCCACCCCACGCGGAAATCTGCGAAACTGCTTATGGAGCCTTCGATCAATGTCTTTGAAAATAGCCGCCTTCGTATTTCCGCTGGGCCTGGACACGCTGGCCCTGGCAATTGCACTCGGCCTTCGAGGTTTTCGGCCTTGGCGGCCGGCTTTGATCTTCTCGGCTTTCGAAGGCGTTATGCCCCTTTTCGGCATCGGCCTTGCGCGGCTTGTTACCCGGCGCTTTGAAACTGCCGCCGTGGTGACTGGGGGAATCATACTCGTAGGCCTTGGTATCCATTCAGTCCGAGAAGCTTTTCGCGGCGAAAAGGAAAAAGAAGTGGAACACATCTCCTTCAGTTCATTGCGATCATTGCTCACGGCCGGTCTGGCCATATCGACAGATGAACTGGCGATCGGATTCCCGCTGGGCGCCTCAGACCTCCCCATCCCTGTCGTACTGATTACGATTGTATGTCAAACCCTGCTACTTGCGTCCTTTGGAGTCATCGTTGGAAATCGGGTCCGTTCCGGCTTGGCACAGAACGCTTCTCGTTATGCAGGGATTTCAGCGGGGATCGTATTTGCGCTGGTCGGCCTGTGGCTTATCGTCGAACGCGTTGTTCCACAGCTACTCCATCCATTCGGTTCCTAGTTGAGCTTCAGAATTTATTTTCCTACAAATTCTCTCAGCAGAAGCGAGGCGAGACGGTTCGAATTGTGGCGCACCACGCCGTGAACTTCGAGCAGATTGTCGAAGACGCATTGCAGCCCCATACGCTGCAGTTCGGCAAAGTCGATCGCCACCGGCTCCGCGCCCTTGGATTTGTAGCGCCGCAACACTTCCGGCGCGAGAGCATGATCGTTCATAACCACACAATCGATAATCTTTCTTCCCGTGTGCTGGTGTATGGCGCGCACGTGATCGACGAGCGTGTAACCGAGCGTTTCGCCCGGTTGAGTCATCAGATTGGCGATGTAGACTCGCTTGGCTCTGGATTTCTCGATGGCGTCGGCGACGCCGGACACCAGCAGATTGGGAATAATGCTCGTGAAA
>Ga0207031_10121_pt1 | contig 22240 bp, 17 predicted proteins | sample Alteio_BWMinCont_37_FD_153278 | JGI IMG/M metagenome (GOLD analysis project Ga0207031, IMG submission 153278) | Enriched cells from forest soil in Barre Woods Harvard Forest LTER site, Petersham, Massachusetts, United States -... | ecosystem: Environmental > Terrestrial > Soil > Temperate forest >... | reverse complement strand
GTGCCAGCGACTGGCTGACGATGGTTACCTGAGGCGTGCCTTCCTGATCGCGACCGGTGAAAAGCCGGCCACTGAGCAGCGGGATTCCCATGGTTGGGAAATAACCGGGCGTGACGATGGATACGCCGGTGACCGGCGCTTCGCTCGGGTTAGGAACTGGGCGACCGGCTACCCAAAATCCGGTGGCCGGAAGCAATCCGCCCAGCGGCGGGAATTGAATGGAGCCGGTGGATGCGACACCGGGCACTTGCGCAATACGGCGAAGTATTTCGTCCAGGCCCGCTGAAGCTAATTTCAGATCTTTGTATCTCGGGTTGCTCAAGCCGATCCGCAAGGAAAGGATTCGGTCGGGCTCAAATCCAGGCGTCACGTGTTCCAACCGAATGAAGCTTTGGATCAGCAGACCCGCGCCGATGAGCAACATCAACGCAACCGCCATTTCACCTGCCACCAGAGCAGCGCGCATGCGGTTCCGGCTGAGACTGGATGAAATCGCTCGGCCGCCTTCCTTCAATGTGTCGCTCAAATCCGGCCGTGAAGCGCGCAGGGCAGGCAGCAATCCAAACAGCAAGGCCGTTCCGAGCGAGAGGATGACGGTGAATGCCAAAACATTGCCATCGATTGTCACCGCGTTTACCTTGGCTACGGACATGCTGTCGGGTAGCATGGCGAGTAGTAGATCTTTGGACCAGACCGCTACCAGCAAGCCTAACGATCCGCCGGCGATTCCGAGAATCAGGCTTTCCGAGAGCAACTGGCGAACGATGCGGGCACGCGTTGCTCCGAGCGACGTTCGGATGGCCATCTCTCGCTGCCTCGCGCTGGATCGCATCAGCATCAGATTGGCAACGTTTGCGCAGGCGATTAATAACACCAGGCCGACTGCGCCCAAGAGAACCAGCAACGGCGTTCGCAAATCACCGGTGAACTGCTGGCGCAGAGGAATTACCGTGGCACCCCAATTCGTGTTGAAGTCCGGATATTCTCGCGCCAGTTGCGCCATGATGACGTTCATGTCGGCTTGCGCCTGGGTAACACTGACACCGTAGCGCAAGCGGGCAATGGGCGCCAAGTACCGGCCCGTGCGTTTCCTTTCGGGGTGCAGCGTAGCCAATTCCCAAATGTCGGCCTTCACGTCGGGAAATCGAAAGCTGGCGGGCAACACTCCGATCACGATGGTGGGGTTGCCGCCGATCATGAGCTTTTTGCCCACAATGTTTGGGTCGGCACCGAATCGACGCCGCCAGAATCCGTCGCTCATTAGCGCGACGTCGGGCGCATTCGGGAGTTCCTCTTCGGGCGAAAAGTTGCGGCCGAGCGCTGGGTGCACGCCGAGGAGCGGGAAGAACTCGCGCGTCACATAATTACCTGGAACTTCTTCAGGTGTTCCGCCGCCCGTCAGGCTCAGGGTCAATTCGAACGGAATGTAGGCGGCTATTTCCTCGAAGGAATGATTGCGCTTCTGCCAGTCACCCACGTTCTGAGGGTTCGCGACGTTGTACTTTTCACCTTGAGGGCTGGACTCCCGGACTGATACAAGTTGTCCGGGGTCGACAAAGGGCATCGGGCGCAGCAATACGGCGTTGACTACGCTGAAAATGGCGGTGTTTGCCCCAATTCCGAGGACCAGCGCGAGGAGCGCCACGGCGCTGAAACCGGGACTTTTCCAGAGGATGCGAGCGGCGAACCGAACATCCTTCCAGAGGCTGTCCATAATCCGGGCAGTTGTGCAAGTTCCGGGCCAATCGCAACTTAAGGCCCATCAGTGGGTTACGCGGCAGGCCTGTTCGGTTGTGGGACGGAGTGGGACGGAAACGCACAGGGGGGAACCGTTTCTCGTTCATCGTTTCTCGTTTCTCGTTCCGAACCACGAGGGTTCCCAACGAGAAACGAGAAACGAGAAACGGTTTTTAGGAACTCGTATCGGTTATCCAGCCGTCGTTAATGTTGATTACCCGGTTCCCGTATTCCGCGTTTTTCTCGTTGTGCGTTACCTGGACAATGGTGGTGCCGCCGTCATTTAGCTTTTTGAAGAGCTCCATGATCTCTTTGCCTTGGCTGGAATGCAGGTTGCCGGTGGGTTCGTCGGCCAGAATGATCTTGGGGTTGGCTACGATGGCGCGGGCGATGGCCACCAGTTGCTGCTGTCCGCCGGAGAGTTGGTTGGGGTACAAATCCTTCTTTCCTACGATCTGAAAACGGTCCAGGACGTCGCAGACGATGCTGTCGCGTTCACCTTTTTTGATATTGCGATAGGACAGGGGGATGTCCAGGTTCTCGTAGACGGTGAGCGAATCCAGCAGATGGTAGCTCTGAAAGACGAAGCCGAAGTATTTCTTATATAGCTCCATGCGATCTTTCTTGTTGAGCTTATGGATGGCATGCTCGATCAGATAGTATTCGCCGGTCCAGGAGCTGTCGTGCATGCCGAGTAAGTGCAGCAGCGTGGATTTGCCCGCACCGGAAGGACCCATGATGGAGACGAACTCGCCTTCCTTGATTTCGGCGTTGATGCGGCGGAGTACAAAAGTCTTGGTCGGACCGTGCTCGAAATATTTCTCGACGTTCCGAAGCGTGAGGATCGGTGAACTCATAGTGTATGTTTCAATTGTGACTCATTGGCGTGTGGCAAGTCTCCGACTTGCCATGGGACGCAAGCCGGAGGCTTACGCTACGGCTATTCATATCGCAAGGCCACCATGGGGTCCACCGAAGTGGCGCGGCGGGCGGGAATATAGGTAGCCGCTAATGCTACTAAAATCAGCAGGGCAGAAACTGCCGCGAAGGTGGCTGCATCCGTCGGCTTCACGTCGAAGAGCAGGTTCTGCAGCACGCGCATGACACCGAAGGCTCCGGCTAAGCCTATCGCCACGCCTGCCAAAACCAGGAGCACGCTTTTCAGCATCACGGAACGGAAAATGTCGCTGCGCTGAGCTCCGAGTGCCACGCGGATTCCGATCTCGCGCGTGCGCTGCACCACCGAATAAGCCATTACACCGTAGATGCCGAGACTGGCTAACAATAGTGCTATTGCGGAGAATGATCCAAGCATGCGGGAGTAGAAACGAGGCTGAGCCGTGGTCGCGCTGACCAGGTCCGCCATTGGCGCCATCAATTGAATGGGTTGATTCGGATCCACTTCGCGGAAGCGGCCGCGCATGAGGCTGGGCAGAGCGGCGATGTTCCCGCCGGCGCGCACGACATAAGCCGCGTGGAAAAGAAAGAACGCGCGGGTGACTTGCGTCATGGGTTGGTAGACGGCGGACACGGGCGTCCTCTCAGCCAGATTCTGCTGTTTTACATCGTCAACTACGCCCACCACGGTGAGCCAATCCTGCGGCTTGGGATGATCTTCGAGTGTGACCCGTTTGCCGATTGGATTTTCATCGCCCCAGGAACGCCGTGCAACGGATTGCGACACTATTACGACACCGGGAGAATTTGCCGTGTCGCGCTCGTTGAAAGAACGGCCGCGCAGCAGCCGTATCCCAATGGCCTGAAAATAGCCTGGCGTCACCCCCGGCTTGGTCACGTTGAAATGGGCAGCAGGCCGCGAACGCGCCTCGCTATAAAAATCTCCCCGAATGAGCGCATTGTCGAAAGGAAGCCAGTCGATGGCGCCCGCGGCTTTCACTCCTGAAAGCGCCCCGAGTTTGTCCAACACCTGGTTATGATAGGCGACCAACTGTTGAGCGCTGAGCTCCTCGTTGAACGGAAGATCCACAGTCAGGACAAACGTGCTATCCGGGTTGAAGCCGGGATTCACGGAACGCAAGCGGACGAAGCTCTTGATCATCAATCCGGCACCGATCAACAACACCAGCGAGAGAGCGATTTCACCGGCCACCAGCACGCTGCGCAGGCCTTGCGCGCCAGCGATCCTGCGTTCGTCGTGTTTGAGGGATTCAGCGAGCCGCGCTTTCGAAAGTTGCAGGGCCGGGACAATTCCGAAAATCAGGCTGGTGGCCAGCGACAGCAGAAAAGTAAACCACAAAACCTGGCTGTTGATTCCGACTTCGGCGAGCCTTGGAATCATTCCCTCCGGCACCAGTTTCAGAAGCAACGAGACTCCCCAAGAAGCAATGAGCAATCCGAATGCGCCACCGCAGACGGCCAGCAGAGTACTTTCGGTCATCAGTTGGCGGATCAGCCGCATGCGGCTGGCTCCGAGCGATGCGCGCACGGCCACTTCCTGACGCCGCGCGGCTCCTCGCGCCAGCAGCAGGTTTGCAACGTTCGCGCAAGCGATGAGCAGGATGAAACCAACGGCGCCGAGCAACACGTAGAGCGACGGCCGGATTTTTCCTACCAGGGATTCGTGCAACGAGGCGACGCCCGCATTATCCGCCGCGTATGGTTCCTTAGGCTGTAATCGCTGCGCGATGGCTTTCGTTTGCGCGCGCGCCTGATCGATGGACACGCCCGCGCTTAGCCGGCCGATAACCATGTAAGACCAACCTGCTCCAGGCTGGGGGTTGACTACCAGCGGCGTCCAGACCTCGGCATCAGCGGGAAACGCGAATCCGGGCGGCATCACGCCGATAATCCCGCGCGGAGTACCGTCCAGCTTGACGATTTTGCCTAAAATAGTTCGGTCAGCGTTGAAGTGAGATCGCCACAGCTTATCGCTCAACACTGCCACGGTTCCCAGGTCGTCTTCCTTCCGAAACGTGCGACCGAGCGAAGCTCCCACGCCCAGGGCCGGCCAAAACTCGGTGGTGACGGCAGTGCCATGAACGGGAATCGGCTCGCCAAAGCCGGTCAGGCTGGTAGCGCCTCCGCTGACTGCGCTGAGATGTTCGAAGGCCGCGCTCTGTTTGGAGAATTCCACGAAGCTCCGGTCGTCCATCGCGACCGAATCTCCGAAGCGGTCCGTGTAGATCTGGCAAATCTGTGCCGGCTGCGGGAACGGAAGCGGGTGCAGCAAAACCGAGTTCACCACCGTGAAGATGGCCGAGTTGGCTCCGATGCCGAGGGCGAGTGCGAGCAGGGCGATGGCGGTGAACGCCGGGGTCTTCCAGAGTGTGCGAATCGCAAATCGAACATCTTGAGCAAGGACGTTCATGGACACACCTCCACCGCTTGTTTATGCGCGCGGCTCAGTTAGGATCTTACTGATTCAGGATATAGGCAATACGCGATAGAACTTCGCGCTGGATCGGGCACGAATCCACGCTGACGGCGTTTTGCATTTGGATTGAATCCACCACGTCCGCCGGAAATCTCAAAGACGCCATCTTCGAGAATCCCAGCATTACGACCGCGATGAAGAATACCGCAAGAAAATCAATGTTCCAGCGCAGCATTACGATCTCCCACGCTCTCCTCCACAATCCTTCCGTCAAAGAGCCGGATGGTACGGTCGGCATACCGGGCGTAACGGGGATCGTGGGTTACCATGCAAATGGTTGCGCCGCCGCGATGCAATTCGCGGAGCAATTCCATAACAGCTTCGCCGTTGGTGGAATCCAGGTTTCCAGTCGGCTCATCCGCCAGCAGGATAGAAGGGTCGCCAGCCAGAGCTCGCGCCACGGCGACGCGCTGTTGTTGACCGCCCGATAGCTGGGACGGATAGTGCTTGATGCGATGCGACATGCCGACGCGCTCCAGCGCGTCGTGAACGCGTTTCTTGCGCTCGGCCGACGGCATCCCGCGGTAGGTGAGCGGCAATTCGACGTTTTCATACACGGTCAGATCGCCGATCAGATTGAACGCCTGGAAAATAAATCCGATTTCGCGATTGCGGATGCGGGCGCGCTCGGAAAGCTTGAGACCTTGCACTTGCTTTCCGTTCAGCACATACGATCCATCGCTAGGCGAATCCAGCAAACCCAGAATCGCGAGCAGCGTGGATTTGCCGCAGCCCGAGGGTCCGGCAATGGAGAGGTATTCGCCTTTCTTGATATGCAGATGAATGCCGGCCAGCGCATGCGTCTCCACTTCGTCGGTGACAAATACTTTCGTCACTGCATCCAAGCTAATTAAAGCATCTGGGTCGTTCGCCATGAATTGATCCCTCTCCTCCAGGCTAGAAGCCTGTTCTACAGTTAGTTCAACCGAATGCGGTTATACGCATCCTGAGCCGACATATCCGACAATACTACCTGATCTCCTACCTTCAATCCACCTGTGACTTGGATCGTGTTCACGGAACTGACTCCCAATTCTACAGGAACGCGCTGCGCTTCCTTGCCCTCCGGATCTAACTTAAACAATGTAATCTTGGCGTTGGGTTGGCCGATTACCGGCCGTCCGACGTAAACCACGTCGGCCAAACGCTCGATTGTAATGGTGCCGTCCACGCTTAAATCGGGACGCATGCCGTCAGCATGTCCCTCCAGTTTGACGTCAACATCCACCGTTCCGTTGGTAGAAGCCGGATCGATTCGCGTCACATGGCCCGGAATAATTCCGTTGCGCGTGTCGACGGAGGCCACTTGGCCGATCGCCACGTCCTTCGCCTGGGTCTCGGGGATCTTGAGAGTGGCCTTGAGCCGGTTGGGCTGGGCGATCTTGGCCAGGATGGTACCGGGCTGAACGCGCATACCTTGTTCCAGCGGCAATGCTGTGGTGCCCAACTGTTGCAGCGTGCCTTCAACGCCGGCGCGGATGGTTAGCTCGTCTACCTGTTCCTTCTTGAGCTTATACTTCTCCTTCAAGTTCGCAATCGCCACGGACTGGTTTTCGAGTTGCGCCTTCACAGATTCATTATTGATATCCAACTGTTTCTTCGAAAGATCGTAGCGGTTCTTCAAATCGTCCCGTTTCGCGATCGATAACTTGGCATCGATATCCGATTTCAAATCCAGCTTGTTCAGCTGCTGGTCGCGGTCCGCCTGCAACGCGGCTTGATTCATATCCGATTGAACCTGCTCGGTAATCGCCTCCTGAGCCAGACGCGCTGTTTCGAGCGTCACCTTCAAATTGTCGTACACGGCCTGAGCTTGTTTGATCTGCGCCTCCAGATCCGCCACATCCTGCTCCATCTGGGGGTTCTTGAGGACCATGATTATGTCGCTAGGGTGGAGCTTCGCGCCCGGAAGAAAATTGAGCTTTTCCACGCGGCTCTCGAACTGGGCGGGAAGCCAGTTGTACTCTTCCACCACCAAGGTGCCCAAACCCCGAACCTCGCGCAACATGGGACCGCGTTTGACCGTGTCGATCCAGACGGTGGCGCGATCCACCGAGGGGGCGGCGGGCTTGAGGCGGGACAGACCCCATGTTATCAATGGGATCGCCGCTGCGATCACAACTATCAGCGCGATTCTTCGAATCAGCTTCTTCCGTGCTACTTCTTTACCGCGAGGGACATCCATGGGGTTTCTCCCAATACTGGTTGGCAACTACTCTGCCATTACCAATCCTACTGAAAAATAAGGCCTGGAGGCGTGTCCAAGCTGACCATCTGTCCGTTTGTGGGATAAGTGTGTACGCGCTGGGACAAGAATCCATTTGCGCAAAACAAACCCAACCGAACGGCCAACTGGGCCTTCAATCCAATTTTACTCCAGAGGTTGTTAAACCGGCGATCGGCTATCGGCGCAGATTAGGGCGGGTTGGCAACCCGCCGCAGGATGGCATCTGCCACACAGCTAATCGTAGCAGAGCGCAGTGACGGGATCGATACGCGTCGCCTTCCACGCCGGGATCAAGCACGCGACCAGCGCCACAGTGAGAATCAGCAGCGGGACCGCGATCAGCGTCAGCGGGTCGGCCGGAGATACTCCGTAGAGCCAACTGGCTCCCAGGCGCGTGAGAGCCAGAGTGCCCGCGAGTCCGAACACCAGGCCGGCTGTCACCAATGCCAGTCCCTTCCCGACGATTAAGGCGAGCACCCGTGCCGCCGGTGCACCCAAAGCGATGCGAATGCCGATCTCAGCGGTCCGCTGCTTCACGGCGTAGGCCATTAATCCGTACAAGCCGACAAGCGCCAGGAACACCGCAACGGCGGCGAAGACGGACAGGGCCACGGTTTGGAACCGCCTCGCGCTGGTGGCTTCCGACATCAACTGGCGCATGGTACCCGGATGCTGCGGCGCGATGGTTGGATCGAGGCCCCGTACGATCTTCGCGATGGAGGAGATGAGCTGGTCGGGAGCACCAGTGCTGCGGACGGTGAGGTACGAGTGATTGTCGGGTCTTTGCATGAATGGAGAGTAGACGGTGGGGCGCGGCGATTCCTCAAGACTGGAATGTCGAACGTCTGCCACCACACCGACGATGGTGTGCCACTGATCCCCACTACGGAACTGCTGGCCAATCACCGTCTCCCGCGGGAAGTAAAGCTTCGCGAAGCTCTGGCTCACCATCATTTCGGCCGGGTGATCGTGTGGCGCCTCGTCGGCAAAGAAGCGACCCTCCAGAAGCTGAATTCCCATCGACTCGAAATACGCGGTGGTAGCCGCGCGGTCGTCAACCATTTGATCCTTCTTCACCGTGTGTCCCTTGATTTCGACTTTACTAATGCTTTCGCGGTGACTCAGCGGCAGGGCGCTCACCAATCCTGCGTGTTCCACTCCGGGCAATTGTTTCACCTGGCCGATCAGGCTGCGGAAGTAGTGGTCCAGCTTCTGCGGAGTTTCGTAGCCTTCGTCCATAGTTAAGTTCATGGTCAGGGTGGAAGGCGCAAAACCGGTATCGACGGATTGCACTTTGAGATAGCTGCGAATTAGCAATCCCGCGCCCGCCAGGAGAATCACCGACAGAGCGACCTGGGTAACGATCAATCCATTGCGCAGACTATTGGAAGTACCGGCGACACCTTTGTTGCCGCCCTGTTTCAATAAGCTATTCAGGTTTACGCGCGAGGCCGCTAGCGCCGGGAGCAGCCCGAACCCGAGGCCCGTAAGCAAGGAGGCTCCGACGGTGAAGAGCAGTACGCGAGCGTCGAGCGAAGTCTCATCCAGCCGTGGGATATTTCCCGGCTGGACGCGCAGCACCACGCGCAACGCAGCGTAGGCGATCAGAATGCCAAGCATTCCGCCGCCCAATGCCAGCACCAGGGCCTCCGTCAACATCTGACGAACCAGACGGACGCGTTCGGCGCCAAGAGCCGTTCGTACGCCCATCTCATGCACGCGGCCGGCGGCGCGCGCCAGCAGCAAATTTGCGACGTTGCTGCAGGCGATCAGCAGAACCAGAGACACCGCGCCCATCAGCAGCCACAACAGAGGCCGCACGGGACCAATGGCGGTATCGATGAACGGCCTTACCAGCGCCACCCAGCCTCGCCACTCCGCGGGGTGAATGATTGGATCGATGCGGGCTTCGATGCCACTCATCTCTGCTTGCGCCTGTTTCACGCTGACACCCGGTTTCAAGCGGCCAATGGTGACGCCATCGCCGCCTGCGTTAAAGTCCGACTTCTGTACAGGCGCCAAAGCAGCGGGAATCCAAAGGTCCGTCGCGTCGCCTGAATCGGGAAAATCGGCCCGGCCCGGATAGCGAAATTTCGGTGGCATCACGCCGACGATGGTGTAGATCTCGCGGTTCAAGTGCAACGTATTCCCTAACACGTTGGGCGCGCTGCTGAACCGGGAGCGCCACAATACATCGCTAATGACAACCACGTGCTGATGTCCGGGCCGATCATCCTCAGGTTCGATGGCGCGGCCAAGCAGCGGACGGGCCCGGAGCGTACTGAAGAAATTGCCGGCCACTTCCGCTCCACTGATGCGCTGGACTTGGCCGCCGTCTAACATTCGGAAGCTTCCCGGGCTGAACATCGTGAGATCGGAGAAGGACTGGTTGTTCTGCCAGGCGTAGAAATCCGGGTGGGACGGCGCCATTTCGAGAGGTATTTCCTTGAATCGAGGATTCGGAGTCCAGATGTAAACCAGGCGCTCGGGATCGCCATACGGCAAGGAGCGGATGAGCACGGCGTTGATCAAGCTGAAAACGGCTGTGGTGGCGCCGATGCCGAGCGCCATGGCGAACAATGCCACCAGCGTGAAGGCCGGCGATTTCCGGATCATGCGGGCCCCGTAAACCAGGCCGGCGGCGAGGATATGAAGGTGTTCTTTCAGGGCGCTGGACGCTACATCCGGGAGCGTGTCCAGCCAGACGCGCAGCGCAGGCTCGGATTGGAGGCGGTCCTCGAAGAGCTGAACCATTTCAGATCCGTACTCGTGCCGGAACTCAGCCGGGTACGCGAAGAGCAACGCGCGATAGATCCTAACCGCGCTTCGGCGCCAGGCCATAAACCCTCGCTTGCTCTACCATCTCGGACAATCGGGCGGCTTCCGCTTTCACGACTTTGCGTCCGAAGGGCGTGAGCCGGTAGTATCTGCGCCGCTCGTCGTCATCGCGCGCATCCGGCCGGTCTTTGTCGCGCAGCTCGACGATTAGACCTTGCTCCAGCATGCGTTTGATGGAGCCGTAGAGGGTCCCTGGACTGAGCCGCATGCTGCCACCGGTTCTTTCGGCAACGTCCTGCATAATGCAATAGCCATGCTGGTCGCGATCCGCAAGTGCGACGAGAATGTGAAAGACTTGCGGCGTTAAAGGCAACAGGTCCGAAGGGGTGAGATCTTGAAGATGTTTCACGTTAGAAGTATACCGCATGACGATATAATGTCGAGCGATATAATAGCGCGGCGTGCCCTTCTCGTACGCGGTATACTGCGGGTGCTGATCGCCTGTCATGGAAACAGAACCCGTTCCGATGCCGCCTCCTACAGTGAGGACGGCGTCGATCTCACCATGATCCGTTGGATGCTTTCACTCACGCCGGCTGAGAGACTCGATGTATTGCAGACCGCGGTCAACGGCATTTTCGACATTCGTGAACAGAATGCGAAGCGCTAGCAGATCACAGAGTGGACTTCGTTAGGCAGCGCGCATGGCGCTGCCCCACATGTCTCAAGAAATGTAGAAACACAAGCCGAGGCTATTGGCTCTCTTCTTTTCCCATGTACAGCTCGCTGACGACCTCCCGGTGATTTTCCAGCACACGATTTCTGCGGACCTTCATGGTTGGCGTGAGCTCGCCGGTTTCGATGGAGAAATCGCGTTCCAGGATGCGGAACTTGCGGATTTGCTCGAAGGGGGCGAGCTGCTTGTTCACTCGGGCTACCGCCTTCCGCACCTCGGTCTGGACCGGCGGTGCACCTGCGACCCGGTCCTTGAACGGCTCCATGCCTTTCAACGTTTCGGCGGTCGCAACGTTCACCGTCACAAGCGCGGTGACAAACGGCAGCCGGTCGCCGATCAGCACCACCTGATTGACGATCGGCTCGGACTTAAAAAGACCCTCGATGCGCGCCGGATAAATCTTCTTGCCGTTGGAGGACACGATCATTTCCTTCTTGCGGCCGGTGATGTAGACGTATCCGAAGGAGTCGATTTCGGCGATGTCGCCGGTGTACAACCAGCCGTCGCGCAAGACCGACACGGTCGACGCTGGATCTTTATAATATCCGGCGAAGAGCGTGGCGCTTTTTACTAGCAGCTCGCCGTCTTCCGCCAGACGAAGCTCCACGCCAGGGAGCGCAACGCCGATGCTTCCGAATTTCGGACGGTCGAGCGGGTTGAGCGTAAGAACTCCGCCTTCGGTGAGCCCGTAGCCTTCGATGAGCGGCATGCCGATGGCGGCGTAGAATCGGGCGAGCTCCTTTCCGAGCGGGGCGGCGCCTGAAGCGGCTATGCGCAATTGGCCTCCCAGGCGCGCGCGAATCTTTGAGAACACCAACCGCTCGGCAAGCTTGAGCGCGTTCCGCATCCATTTCGGAGCGGGCTTGCCTTCCTCGCTCAGCCGTGAGACTTCGGCGCCTAATCCCACTGCGCCATGGAACAGCTTCCGGGCGAGCGCACTCTTTTTCTTTACTTCGGCGTTTACGCTAGCGAAGATCCGTTCCCACACTCGCGGCGGGGCTAACAAAAAGGTAGGGCGAATGGTTTTCATTTCGCCTGGCAGCTTGGCGAGGCTTTCTGAAAACCACACCGGCACGCCCATGCCGATGGGCAAGAGCTCAATCACTACGCGCTGCGCGATGTGCGCGGAGGGAAGGAAACTGATGGTGCAATCGTTGGGAGAAAGCCCCAGCGCCATGGGTCCCATGTCGACATTGGCCACCAGTGCAGCGTGAGTAGTGAGACCCATTTTGGGTTCGCCAGTGGCGCCAGAAGTGAGATACAGGATGGCGTGGTCTTCGGGCCGCACTTCGGCGCGGATCTTTTCGAAGGCCTGCGGATCGTCCGCCTGCGATTTCCGTCCCTCCGCGCGCAAGCCTTCCAAAGTGAGGGCATTCTCAGTCTGGCCGGTCAGCAATATCCATCGCACCGGCAACGGCGGCTGGCCGGCGGCTTCGATCAGCGCCTGCATGCTCTTTGGGTCTTCGACGAAAACGGCTCGCGCGTCACTGGCGCGCAAATTGCCGATCTGATCGGGCAGAGGATACGTGGTGTAGAGCGCTGCGGCGATAGAGCCGTTGGCCAGGATGCCGAGATCAGCCAGATAAAATTCGGCGCGAGTCTCGGCGTGAATGGCGACCACATCACCCTTGCCGATGCCGAGGGTACGGAGTCCGCACGCGATCTCCTCGGCCGCACACTTATACTCGGACCACGAATACGTCTGATACTTGCCCTTCCCGATTGGCTGGTAGAGCGCGGACGCGTTTCCGTAGCGTTGGGCGGCCTGTTCGAGAACCGCGTACATGGTGCGAGAGCCCATGGGATCATTTTAAGTTATGACATGGATGAAAGAGTTGGAGATAGCCGTGCATGCCGCCCGGACGGCAGCTGAGGTCGCATTGCGCATGCAGCCCGGAATCACTTCGGAATCCAAGGCGGATCAATCTCCGGTCACGCCTGCCGATCGGGAGTGCGAGCGGGTAATCGCCGGCATTTTGATCGATGCATTTCCCGACGACGGCATTTTGGGGGAAGAAGGGGCGCGTTCGGAATCGCGCAGCGGACGCAGATGGATTATTGACCCTATCGATGGCACGCGCGATTATCTGCGCGGCAATCAGCTATGGGCGAATCTGATCGCGTTGGAGGTTGGGGATGTGGTGATGGTGGGAGTGGTCAATCTGCCGATGCTGGGCAGTCTGTACAAGGCCACCCGTGAAGGCGGGGCGTATCGCAACGATTCACGCATGCATGTGTCATCGAAGAAAACCATCGAAGAATCGGTACTATGCTACAGCCAGTTCAACCGGCCGGAACTCGTGCCGTTCCAGGGGAACCTTCAGGATTGGATGGCGCGGTTCTGGGCGGTACGCGATTTGGGAGGCGCGCCGGACGCGATGATGGTGGCCGCCGGCCAAGCCGAGATCTGGATTGAGCCGCACGCGGCGACCTGGGATTTCGCGCCGGTGAAAGTGGTGGTGGAAGAAGCCGGCGGAAGGTTTCTCAACTTCGATGGCGGAAGCAGCATTCAGGCGGGAAACGCGGTGGTGTGCGCGCCTGGGCTGGAGGATGAGGTGAGAACGGTGTTTGGGTTGGGCTAATTTCGTTTCTCGTTTCTCGTTTCTCGTTTCTCGTTTCTCGTTTCTCGTTTCTGGTTTCTGGTTTCTGGTTTCTGGTTTCTGGTTACAGTTACTGTTACGTGAGTGGATTTTAACTTTTTACGCCGAAACTCCACGCGGGGAAATGTGCTTACACGTATGGAGGAACGCAAAATGAAACGAATGATTTTGACGATGGTAGCGGCGGGATTGGTTGTTGGCACGACTGGAGTTGCTTTCGCTGACAACATTCACCAGCGTAAGGAAAACCAGCAAGAGCGCATCGGGAACGGCGTTAAGAATGGTAGTTTGACTCCGCGTGAGACGGTGAATCTGGAGAAGAAGGAAGGCGCGCTCAATCATGAGATCCACCACGATCGGGTACGGAACGGCGGAAACCTGACTAACAAAGAGAAGGCCCAGGTCGATCGCCAGCAGAACCATCTCAGCCGGCAGATCTATAGGGACAAACACAACGGCATTGGGAAGTAACGGGTGCTCGTGATCCGCGCAGGAACCGAGCCGGGACCGGAAGCGGAGTGGCTGTAGACGGCAGAGTCCAATCGTGGTGGCGCTTCCTTCCGGTCGCGGTTCGGAATGGCTCACTTCAGGAACATAGCGAAGCGAGCCATGGCTTCCTGGACAATTTGTTTTTCCGCCGCATAGCAGATCCGCACGGATCCTTCTCCGCCCGCGCCAAAAGCCACGCCCGGTGCGAGGCCGACGTGGGTATCCATGAGCAGACGCTTGCAGAAGTCGAACGAATCCGTCACTCCCGCGATCTTTGGGAACAGGTAGAACGCGCCATCCGGTTTAGGGACAGTGACGCGGGGCATTTTGGCTAGGGCGGCCAGGCAGAAGTCCCGATTCTCTTTCAGCCGGATCAGCATCTCGGCGAGGGCGTTCTCGCCCCATAACAATGCGGTTTCGGCCGCACGCTGGGCAAAGCTGGGTGCGTGCGAGATGATGAATTCGTTGAGTTGCGTGGCGCGCGCGCACAGGTCGCGCCGCGATACCAGCCAGCCCAATCTCCAGCCGGTCATGCAGTACATCTTCGAAAACGATTGCACCACGATCACAGCGTCGTCGCGAGTGGCGAGCTTCAGAATGCTTGGCGCGGGCGTGGTGGGCTTCGGGCCGGTGTAGTTCAAGCGTTCGTACACTTCGTCGGCCATCAACCACAAATTATGCCGGCGTGCGAATTCCAGCAATTGCCGCTGCTCGTCGAGTGTGGCGACCCAGCCCAGCGGATTCGAAGGTGAAGTGTACAACAGCATGCGCGTGCGCGGAGTAACGGCGGCTTCGAGTGCCGCGAAATCGATTTGATAACGATCGCCGACTAGGGGATGCGCGATCTCGACGGCCGTAGCGTTGAACATGGCGACATTCGAAGCTCCATTGGGCCACGCCGGCGTCAGTACCAGCGCTTCATCGCCTGGATCGAGGACGCAGCGAATGCCGACGTTGAGCGCCTGGACACCGGAGGCCGTGATAACGATTTCGCCAGAGGGATCCAGATCCACGCCCTGCAGCTCCTGGTAATAGCGCGCCAGCGCCTTGCGGAGTGATGGCAGTCCGGCGTTTTCGGTGTAGAACGTGAAGCCATCGGCCATGGCCTTCTGAGCCGCGCGCTTGATATATTCAGGCGTCGGCAGATTCGATTCGCCGAAGTAGAGTTTCAATACGCCATCCATCCCCATGGCGATTTCGGCTAACTCGCGGATGCGGGAGTGTGGAACGCGCAGCGCGGAGGCTGCGAGGGTAGCAGGCATGCTTTTTCTAGTTTAGATTCCTTCGAAGATTGCGGAAACAGGGGTGGAGAATCCGGGCAGAACATTTGGATCTTCGAGCGCTTGATTCTGCTCAAATTTCTTTGACAGGCCGGCGGCGTCGAATATCCGAACTGCGCGAGTCCGGGGAAATGCAACCCATACTGATTTGCCGCCGTGAGCGAGGTAGAGATCAACCTTCTCTTCTAATCTCGCTGCCGTCTCTGAAGAAACGACTTCAATGGCGATTTCCGGCGCGCCATGCAACCAGTCTTCGGTGCCAGGGACAATGCGGCCAGGAAATACAACGCTGAGATCCGGCATCAGGGAGTCGTAGTCGTCGAGCCGGAACATCGTCTCCGCGAATAACTCGCCAACGGGGTTCTGCGCGAGCCAGACCACGAGGATGCGAAGCAGGTTCTTCTTGACGACTTCATGCGGAGCCTTGCCATAGCCCATGGTGACGACTTCACCTCCAATAAGCTCCATGCGCTCGCCGTCTGGCTCGGCCATTTGCAGGAACTCTTGGACTGTCACCATCGTCGTGGTCGCGCCCATGGTTTGATTCTACTCTTTATGCTTGGTACACTGCCGAACTGAATGCTTATCCGAACCGCAACGCCCGAAGATGCTGAGATCTGTGGACAGATATGCTACGACGCCTTTTACAAAGTCGGCACGGATCACAATTTTCCGCCCGACGTTCCAGTGGCCAGCGTGGGTGTGGATATCCTGCGCGCCATCTTTTCGCATCCCGGCTTTTATTGTGTTGTTGCGGAGCAAGACGGACGGATTGCCGGCAGCAACTGTCTTGACGAGCGGGATTCCATTGCGGGCGTTGGGCCGATTACCGTCGATCCAGCCGCACAGAATGCGCGCATCGGCAGGGAACTCATGGAGGCCGTGCTACACCGGGCTCGCTCTCGCAATTTCGCGGGCGTGCGGCTGGTTCAAGCGGCATTCCATAATCGCTCTTTATCCCTATATGCCAAGCTTGGCTTCGTGGCGCGTGAGCCGCTTTCGGTGATGCAGGGACCCGCGATCGGAAAGCATGTCGAGGGATGCTCTGTGCGGCAAGCACAGCTTTCGGATCTCGAAGAGTGCAATCGGGTATGCCGTTTGGTTCACGGCCACCAGCGCGGTGGAGAGCTAACGGACGCCCTGAATCGGGGGACCGCAACGGTTGTAGAACGAGGTGGAAGGATTACTGGATACGCGACGGCATTGGCTTTCTTTGCACATGCCGTGGCTGAAGCTAACCCGGATCTTCAGGCGTTGATCAGTTCGGCCGCGAGTTTTGGAGGGCCGGGTATTCTGGTGCCAACTCGTAACGCGCAATTATTTCGCTGGTGCCTGGAGAATGGCCTGCGCGTGGTTGAGCCGATGACGCTGATGACTATGGGTTTGTATAACGAGCCGGCCGGCGTTTATCTGCCTTCGATCTCTTACTAAGCGCGACGCGTGGCGCAGACTCTCAGCCTGCCGCGCCGGCACTGTTGCCGGTGCACGGTGAGCAGTCGAGATGAGTCTCGACCCAGCAGGCAAGAGTGCCTGCGCCACAAGGGAATCAGCGGCGGCGGCCTTTTGCGGCTACTAGTTCCTCGATTTGGACTAGCTCGGTGGGATAGTCGCGCGTGTAGCAGGCGTAGCAGTATTGTTTGTTGTTGTCGGCGACGGCGCGGCGCAGGGAATCCAGCGAGAGATATGCGAGCGAGTCGGCCTCTACGAATTCGCGGATCTCGTCGACGGAATGATTGGCCGCGATCAGCTCGTTTTCGCGCGGAGTGTCCACGCCGTAGAAGCACGGGGAAATTGTAGGCGGGCAGGAAATGCGCATATGCACCTCCGTCGCACCGGCGTTGCGCACCATGCGGACGATCTTGCGGCTGGTGGTTCCCCGCACCAGCGAATCGTCTACCAGGATCACGCGCTTGCCTTCCAGCAAGTGGCGCACCGGATTCAACTTCAGCTTCACGCCAAAGTCGCGAATGGCTTGCGAGGGCTCGATGAACGTGCGGCCCACATAATGGTTGCGGATCAGGGCCTGCCGAAAGGGAATGCCGGACTCGGCGGCATAACCAATAGCGGCCGCGACCCCGGAATCGGGCACTGGAACCACTACATCGGCATCCACGCCGGATTCCTGCGCGAGCAGCCGGCCCAGATTCTCGCGCGATTCCTGCACCGGGCGTCCGAACACAATCGAATCCGGCCTGGAGAAGTAAACATGTTCGAAGACGCATTGCGCGTGCGGACCCTCCGGAGCGAAACGCGCGCGCGTCACGCCCTCAGGGCCGATGCAGACCATCTCGCCGGGCTCAACGTCATTGACGTAATCCGCATTAATCAGGTCGAAGGCGCAGGTCTCCGAGGCGAAGACGTACGCTTTGCCGTTGTCCATCTGTAATTCGCCGAACGCGAGTGGACGGAAGCCATGCGGGTCGCGGGCCACAATCACACGGTCGCGCGCCAGAAATACCAACGAGAATGCACCCTCCAGTTGCAACAGAGCTTCCCTCAGCGCACCGGCCAGCGTCCGCTCGCGCGACCGAGCCACCAGGTGCAGGATCACTTCAGTGTCGCTGGACGCCTGGAAGATAGATCCCTCACGCTCCAGCTCACGCCTCAGCTCACCCGCATTGGTGATGTTACCGTTGTGCGCCACCGCGATTTGGCCTTTATTGCAGGCCACGGAAAATGGCTGGGCGTTCAACAGCACCGTATCGCCGGCGGTGGAATAGCGCGTGTGTCCGATCGCCAGATCGCCCGGCAGGCACGCGATTTGCTCCGGCGTGAAAATGTCCGCGACATGCCCCATGGATTTGTAGCAGCGGATTTCACGGCCGTCGCTGGTGGCGATTCCCGCGCTCTCCTGGCCGCGATGCTGCAGCGCGTAAAGCCCGAGATAAGTCAGGTTGGATGCTTCCGGATGTCCGTAGATGGCAAACACGCCACACTCCTCGTGCAGTTTGTCGTCGAGGGGGTAGGTGGATGCTAGGCGGCGTTGGTTCATCATTGCTGCAGTATTTGTTCCAGCGACGTTTCCCAAGGCTGACGAAGCTCGGTCAGACTGCAATCCACAAGAGTTTTCGAATCGCAATCAATTCGTAACCGCTCTTTCATCGTAACACCGATACGCACCGCTTCAACACCGTTTTTTGCCGCGATCGCCAGAACATTTTCGGGTTGTGATGTTGAAAGCAGGATCCGCGACGGTCCTTCGTGAAAGAGCATGAATTCTGTCCGTGCGCCGGCCGGGATTTCGACGCGGGCTCCCACACCGGCCGGCCCAAAGCTCGCCTCCGCCAACGCCACGGCCAGCCCGCCGTCGCTCAGATCGTGCGCGGATTCGGCCAGCAGCGCACCAACGATCTCGCGAATGGCCTGGTGAACTCGCTTCTCGTAATCCATGTCGAGCGCGGGCGGCAGGCCCCACATCGATTTCAGAATCACTTTGGCGTACTGGGTTCCACCGAAATGCAACTCGTCTGAAGTGCCGAAGCCGCCCAGCAGAATCAATGTGCGATCGGGCTCGCGGAAATGAATCGGCGTGGGATGCGCGGTCTTCATTAGTCCCACCACACCCATCACCGGGGTCGGAAAGATCGGCTCGCCCAGGGTCTCGTTATAGAGACTCACATTCCCGCCTGTGATCGGGGTCTCGAAAAACTCGCAGGCTTCGGTCATCCCTTCGATGGATTCCACAAGTTGAGCCATTATCTCCGGGCGCTCCGGATTGCCGAAGTTGAGATTGTTGGTGGCGGCTACCGGAAGCGCGCCGGCTGTGGAAAGATTGCGGCAGCACTCAGCCACGATCAGCTTGGTTCCTTCGCGCGGATCGAGCGCGCAATAGCGGCCGTTGCCATCGAGCGAAATAGCAATGGACGTTCCAGTCTCTTTGATACGGACGATGGCTGCATCCGAGCCTGGGCCCGCCAGCGTGTTGCTGCGGACCAGGTAGTCATACTGTTCCCAGATCCAGCGCTTCGAGCAGATGTCGGCGGAGGAAAGGAGATCGATAAGATCCTGCTGCACGGAGTGCGACGGCGGAATCGGGGCGGGTTCGAGCGGCGCCGGGCGGTACGGTTTGGTGTGCGGGCGGTCGTAGAGTGGAGCTTCGTCCGCTAGCGCTCGGTTTGAAATTTCGGCCACCACCTGGCCATGGTCCTTCACGCGCAGTTTTCCATCAGAGGTGACACTTCCGATAGTGACCGCATCCAGCCCCCACTTGCGGAACACTTGAAACACTTCCTCTTCGCGTCCGCGCTCGGCGACTATCAGCATGCGCTCCTGCGATTCCGACAGCATGATCTCGTAAGGGGTCATGCCGGTTTCACGCTGCGGAACATACTGCAAGTCGATTTCGACGCCCGTTTCCGCACGGCTGCCCATCTCGCAAGTGGAGCAAGTCAGCCCGGCTGCACCCATATCCTGGATGCCGACAATAGCGCCGGTCCGCATGGCTTCCAGGCACGCTTCGAGCAAAAGCTTTTCGAGAAACGGATCGCCCACCTGCACGTTGGGACGCTTCTGTTTCGATTCTTCGGTGAATTCGGCCGAGGCCATGGACGCGCCGTGAATCCCATCGCGCCCGGTTTTCGCGCCTACGTAGATGACAGGATTGCCGATGCCTTTGGCCTTGCCGTAGAAGACCTCATCCTTCTTGAAGACGCCCAGCGCGAACACGTTTACCAACGGATTTCCGTTGTAGCATTCCTCGAAAACACATTCGCCGCCTACAGTCGGCACACCGAAACAATTGCCGTAGTGCGCGATGCCGGAGACCACGCCTTCCAGAATTCTTCGATTGCGCGGGCGGCCGAGCGGGCCGAAACGAAGGGCGTCCATTACAGCGATGGGCCGCGCGCCCATGGTGAAAATGTCGCGCAGAATCCCGCCCACTCCGGTGGCCGCGCCCTGAAACGGCTCGATGAAACTGGGATGATTGTGCGATTCGATCTTGAACGCAATCGCGTAGCCGTCGCCGATGTCGATGATGCCGGCGTTTTCTCCGGGCCCTTGCAGCACTAACTTACTGCGCGTGGGAAGCTTCTTGAGATGAATGCGCGAGCTTTTGTAGGAGCAGTGCTCGCTCCACATGACGCTGAAGATCCCTAGCTCCGTATAGGTTGGTTCGCGGCCGAGCAGCGAGACAATCTTTTCGTATTCCGGCCCCGTGAGTTGGTGGGCTTCGATGACGGCCGGTGTCATTCGCTAGTTTGCCGTTACCAGGGCGGAGACCATGGATTCGAAAATTACCAGGCCGTCCGTCGAACCCATCAGCGGTTCGGTGACATCCTCGGGATGCGGCATAAGCCCCATTACATTGCGGCCTTCATTCAGGATGCCCGCGATGTCGCGCAGCGATCCATTGGGATTCTCCAGATACCGCAGCACCACGCGATCTTCGGCTTCCAGTTGATCGAGCGTGCGTTCGTCGGCGATGTAGCAGCCCTCGCCGTGCGCGATGGGAAACACCACGCGTTGGCCCTCCGCGGCTCGGCACGTGAAGGGCGAGTTGGTGGTCTCCACCCGCAGCGGCACCTGTTTGCAGATGAACTTGAGCCCGCGATTGCGGATCAGAGCGCCCGGCAGGAGTCCCGCCTCCACCAGGATCTGAAATCCGTTGCAAATTCCGAGGACGAGCCCGCCGTCGGCGGCAAATTTGCGGACACTTTGCATCACCGGTGAGAACTTTGCGATCGCGCCGCAACGTAGATAGTCGCCATAGGAGAATCCGCCGGGAAGAATCAAAGCGTCGGCGTTTCCCAAGTTTGTGGAGTCGTGCCAGATAAACTCGGCATCTTGTCCGAGGATCTTGGAGACGGCAAACCACGCGTCGTGCTCGCGATTACTGCCAGGGAAGACAACGACACCAAACTTCATCTGGAAATTAAATTGTAGCTCACCACGGCTTGCCGATGACTCCATCACCTGATTTCATGGTTTCCCAAATATATCGCCATGGCCAGGCCGGCCGCTGCCAGCACAAGAGCCACCGCCAGTGCCAACGCGGAAGGACGCCCGATGGGGGGCGCTCCCTGGTTGAGCCTTTTGATATAGCGTACGTGGTTGATGGACGCGAGAATATTGACGGCAACTCCAATCACGATCAGCCCGGTTCCCATCGGGACCGACAATCCCGACAGATCCGCAGTGGAAGTCACTCGCATGGAGGCGAGCTCGCGAAGAAAAAGCCCGAACCTCGCGACTACGAATCCAAAGCCCATGAGGGCGAGACCGGTGCGTATCCAGGCCAAAAAGGTACGCTCCTCAGCGAGATAAACTCGCGGATCGCGGGAATCATCGGTGCTTAGCATGAATTTGCGGCTTAAATTCCTGAGACCAGTCTAAACTGAAAGCATGCGGGTGGTTCTCATCCGGGTGGTTCTGTTGCTATGGGGCGCACTGCTGGCTTTCGCTGCCACCACCGACGACCTGCATCGAGCGGTCCGCGCGGGCGACATCGAGAGTGTTCGCGCGCTGCTGAAGCAAGGGGTCTCCGTGAATGCAGTCGATCCGCTGGGCGGTACAGCGTTGCATGATGCTGTGTGGGCCGGCGACAAGGAGATCGTCGCGCTGCTCATCGACGCCGGCGCCGACATTAACGCCCGGCACTCCGAGGCTGGTTCCACGCCGCTGCATTATGCAATTATCACCGGCCACGTCGAAATCGCGGAAATGCTGATCGCGAAAGGCGCCGATATCCAAGCTCCCTATCGCGGCGGAGCAACCGCGCTGCATTTGGCAGCGAATCGAGGGAATCGAGCCATGCTGGAACTTCTGATCGCACACGGAGCTCGGATCAACGGCAAGGACGATAGCGGCGCTACGCCACTTGATGAAGCCGCGTGGAAAGGGCAAGCCGATGCAGCCGAAATCCTGCTCGGGCATGGCGCGAACATCAGTTCCAAGAGCCCTGAAACCGGCATGACGGCGCTGCATGAGGCCGCCTTGAAAGGGCAGGTGGATGTGGTGAAAGTTCTGCTAACCGCCGGCGCCGATCTAAATGCACGTGAC
>Ga0207031_10120_pt1 | contig 22310 bp, 25 predicted proteins | sample Alteio_BWMinCont_37_FD_153278 | JGI IMG/M metagenome (GOLD analysis project Ga0207031, IMG submission 153278) | Enriched cells from forest soil in Barre Woods Harvard Forest LTER site, Petersham, Massachusetts, United States -... | ecosystem: Environmental > Terrestrial > Soil > Temperate forest >... | reverse complement strand
ATGCATAGCAACGCGGGAGCGGACGCGCACTATGACATTGATTTTCCTGCGAGAGATCACACCGTTGTCAACGAACTACGAGCTAAAGGGGCGATTATCTACGCCAAGTCGGTTACGTCCGAATATAACGGGCTCGGTGGCGACCCTGGAGGTAAGAACTTTGAAACGAAACACCTGAACCTCGAGATGTACTCGCGAAGTACCTGGGCCGGGAATCCCAGCAACGTCTACGATACGACGCGGGCTCCGTCGATGGGCTCGAGCTCAGGTTCCGCGGTTTCAGTGAGCTCGAATATGGTGACGATAGGCATTTGCGAAGAGACCCGCCAGTCTTGTCGCGGTCCAGCCAATCACAATTCGCTTGCTCTCATCTTGCCGGCCAAAGCCCTCGTTTCGTTTCTTGGGGGTGGCATCGGCTCCGATATTTACAACGATAGAACTGGTATTCACTGCCGGAAGATCGCGGATTGCACGAAGGTTCTGGATGCTATCAAGGATCCCGCCAACGGTTATTATGATTCGCGCGATATCTTCACCACTCTTCCGAGGTCCTACTATCCATCAGAACCGTACGTCACCGCGATAACAGCGGGAACTCCTAGTGCACTTCGTGGCATGCGCGTTGGGATCGTCCGTGAATTCATGGTGAAGTGGACCAAGGCTGACGAACCAGTTGTAGATGCCGTGGATGCGCAGATGAAGGAGGTGCTCGGTAATCAGCTAGGGGCGACGTTGGTTCAGTCCGTTACGCCGGGGTGGAATGATGATCCCGATATGGAAAAGATGACCACCACCTTTGACGATGCCATCCGGCAGATCGTGCCTGTGCTCTATCCCGACTTGCTGTTTCACCTAAACGGCAAAGGCGAGCCGATGTTTCCTGATTTCGCCGCCAAAATTAAACCAACCAAATTCGCGCCCGGAGTTATCAGAGGAACGGGAACACTCTCAGCGGCTGACTGGATGATCCGATGGGCCGATGGGCTTGAACCCACGCCGCGCAATCTCAATCTCCGCAGCCTTTTCGGTTTGGCGGATTCAAACACTTTCCGCTTTCATATCGACCAATACCTTTACCGCCGTGCGAAAGACTGGGCCGACCGGGGATACACAGAAGGACTTGTAGACTGGCCGACGCTCAATGCGCGCTCGAAGTTTTACAGCGATCACCAACGAGCGGCCTTTAAGAATTGGGAGGAGGTTACCGATCTTCGCGAGCCTCTCAATGAACGCCAGGGAATCGCAGAACGCATTCAATTGAGAGAACTGTTGCAACGCGTGGTCATGAAGGTGATCGAAGAGAACAAACTCGACATCCTCATCAATGTGCACGACCAACTGCCCCCGGGAAAAATCGGCTTGGCTCCTGAACCGACGATCAACGATCGAACCCAGACTTTCCCTCTCGGGCCAGATCTGGGATGGACCGAGGTGCTCATACCGGCTGGGTATGTTCAGACCGTCTACGATCCGACATTCGAATTGCGAACCGACTCCCACGGCCGCAAGTTCTACGGCAGCAAGACGAGCACCGTGCCGACCACTTTAGCGCCTCCAGGCTTGCCATATTCGATCTCGTTTTGGTGCGAACCTGGCATGGAGCGGCGAAGCCTTAAGGCAGCCTCAGCCTACGAATCAGCGTCGAAGCGACGCATTCCTCCGCCTGCGTTTGGCCCCATTCCAGGCGAGCCGTGAAAACGAAGACTTCCGTCCGCTGAGAGATCGGATACAGCGCAGGCGCTTTTGGCGAGCACAGCGTGAGTATCAGTGTTCGGAAACTCGCGCGGGAACTTGCGCGGAAACCAGGTAATTCGCGGTCAATGCGGTCGTGAAGATTGCCGCAGAGAGTTCCTGACCAAGATTTCAAGCTTTTGAGCCGTCACTGCAGGCACACCAAATTCGTCAAGGAGAATTGAAGTGATAAATCCAAGTACCGGTCGCGCACCGTATAATCGAATTAGAACGCTACCCTCAGCATTGCTTTTTGCATTGGTAATGCTCCTGCCCCTAGCGGGCCTCGCACAGGCCACCAATGACGGTCAGAAGACTTCGAGCAATACTGGCGGCGCGTGGCACTTTCATCTTGAGGAAGCCACAATCGATGACGTCCATCGCGCGATACGAGAAGGCCAGATTACCTGCCACGGGTTGATTTCGGCCTACTTTGCTCGCGCTAAGGCCTACAACGGAGTAACCAATCAGTTGGTCACTAAGGACGGTAAGGACGTTCCATCTGTTTCGGGGGTTGTCCGCGCAGGCTCGCCGCTAAAGTTTCCGACGAAGACGGTAAAAGCCTCGACCATACTTCCAGATTTCGATCAGTATGCCGGGACGCCCTTCGATTTCGGCCGGATGGAGACGACGGCAACAGATCCATCCGTCTATCAGCAATACGGCATGACCGTAGGCATGCCAAACGCCGGCCAGGTGAACGCCCTGCAAACCATCAACATCCGCGGCGAGCGCTCCGTGACTTGCAAAGGCGCCTTTGATGCCGATCCATCCACCGGCCCACTGCCCGCGGCCGCTCCTAAAGTCTGCGAAGAATTTCGAAAACAGCCCGACGCTCTCGAGCGAGCGGCGCAGCTGGATGCCCAATACGGCGGGAACCCAGATGTTGCGAAGCTGCCCATGTACTGTATTCCTTTTGCGTTCAAGGACCCCTACGACACGATGGACATGCACACAACAGGGGGCGCTGACGCGCGATACGACATCGACTTTCCTGCCCGAGATCACACCCTCGTCGCGGAATTGAGAAAGAAGGGCGCAATCATTTATGCCAAGTCAGTCCTGACCGAGTACAACGGGCGCGGTGGCGATCCGGGCGGCAAAAACAAACCTGCGAAGGTGTTGCTGTCTGACCTGGGTTATCAGCGCAGCACGTGGGGAGGAAATCCGTCGAGTGTGTTCGACTCGACTCGCGCCGCTTCGATGGGATCTAGTTCCGGTTCCGGCGCATCGGTAAGCGCCAATCTGGAGATGTGCGGCATATGCGAGGAATCGCGTGCATCTTGCCGTGGACCGGCCAACCATAATTCCGATGCGCTGATTCTGCCGCAGAAGGCGATGATTTCGTTTGCCGGCGGGGCCATTGGTTCGGATATGTATGTCGATCGGGCCGGTATCCATTGCCGAACAGTTAGGGACGCCGCCAAAGTGCTCGATGCACTACGCGATCCAGTCAACGGCTACTACGACCCGCGCGATGTTATGACCACGGTGCCGCGCTCGAGCATTCTGGACAAATCCTACGCAGCCGCCGCCATGATGTCTGGCAAGCCTGGCTCGCTGAAAGGGATGCGTATCGGGATCATTCGGGAGTCGATGTTGACCTTCCCCGGGGTGAAAGCCGACGAGCCAATCGTTGAGGCCGCCAACAAGGAGATCAAGGAAGTGCTCGGTAAGCACCTCGGGGCAACGCTCGTCGAGTCCGTCGACCCGGACTGGAAACCCGATCCTGAGCTACAGAAAATGAATCCATCGTATTCTCAGGCGCTCGCGCAGATCGTGCCGCTCATATTCCCGGAGATCCTCTATCGATTGACCAAGGACGGCAAACCTCTCTTCCCTGAGTTTGCCGCGGCCATCAAGCCAACTGAGTTCGCATCTGGAAAAACATTTGGTACCGGCACCATGAAACCCATCGATTACATGGAGGCCCTCACCAACGGGCGTGTGCCGATCCCCAAGAACCTCAACATTCGCGTGATCCAGCAAGAAGCGGAATCGATGAACTTCCACTACATGTTCATGAATTATGCCCAACGGCGTGCCGCGGACTGGCGCGCGCGGGGTTTCGTGGAGACCTTGATCGATTGGCCTGCGTTGAACGCACGTTCCAAATTCTGGGGCGACGATCAGCGCGCGGCCTTCAAGAATTGGGAAGAGGTCGATAACATGCTGAACCCGCTCGGTGAGCGCCAGGGTATCGCCGAGCGTGCTGAGCTACGCGAACTCCTGCGACGGGTCGAGATGAAAGTCATCTATGAGAATCACCTCGACATCGTCGTCCGCCTGCACAGCTCATTGCCACCTGGAAAGATTGGCTTGGCGCCATGGCCCGAACCCGAAGGGGATTTTCGAGGTGAAATGCCATTTGGCCCCAATGCCGGATTGACCGAAGTGCTCGTTCCAGCCGGATACGTGCGAACCGCTTACGATGCGGTCTTCAAATTGAGCCCCGACAAAAAGCGTTACATTGCCGTCAACAACAACACGCCGACGGCGCTGCCTGCGCCTGGCCTGCCGTTCTCGCTCGTGTTCAGGTCGGAGCCGGGTAAGGAGGATCTGACTCTGAAAGTAGCATCGGCGTACCAAGCGGCTTCGAAGCGCCGCGTGTCTCCACCAGCGTTCGGTCCCATACCTGGCGAGGACGTGATTCTGAGCGGGCAAGGCGCCGCAACGACTCTACTGAGCAAGCCTAGGCGGACCGACGAAGCTCGCTAGAGAACGCTGGCGACGCCGTCGTTCATAGCTGTTAGGGGCGGTAGACGAGAACGATTTAACCTTGGGCTGCACATTGCCGCCCAAAATCAGTTCTTTCTGGGCAATGCCCCTCGGAGTTTTAGCGGGTGAATACCATGACTTACGTGATCCGGCGAGGCGAGTTTTTTGGGGTGCCGCAGGTTTTGTGGGCAATCATGGTTCTCCTACTTCAATTGTTGGATTGTATCCGAGAGAGCTACGAGCGCAATATTTCAACCGGCTCAAACTGAGGATCGTCGCACTCAGTGGTTGTGCTACGCAAAAATTCCATCTTTGCCTCGGAATCCTTCCCAGCCGTGAGACCGTCTGCTCCGACGCTCAAACCTCTAGAGGTCGTTGTCTGACAGAAACCGGCCGTAATCGTGGGACTCCAGCCAATGGTAGAGATGAACCTGATAGAGGTACGAAGCGACGAGTTCTTCGCCCAGTTCATGCGTCTCGCTGCAGAGGAACGGCACTTGCAACCCGGCGAGGGCGGCGATCAAGGATTGTGTCGTTCGGTTGGGATCGACGTTTCCGGCGAACCATCCCTGGAAGCGAGAGAAATTGAAAGGATTCTGTTCTCGACTATCCACGAGGAGGGTCGGGCGCGGCGTCTGGAGCTGCGTCCCGCCGCGTTCGGCCAGCACGGGAATCACGGGGTGCGGTACTGGCGCCGCGGTCATCTGCCATTCAAGCGGAGAGGTAATCAGGGCGCGGCGTCTTCTCAAGAGTCTGTCTCTCACGCGGCCACCCTTTCCCAGCGGTATTCGTGGTGGAGCCCGCCGAGGATCGGACGAGCCACGACCTTGGGAATGTCAGTCGAGAAGTATCTACTGTGAGGTGACGCGCGGAGTTGGTTAATCTTCGTGGTTGAGTCTCTCATTCTTCGTAGAAGGCTAGCTGTTTTCGCAAAAACAGGACTTCCGCGCTGAGGGCGGAATGCGAACGGACAGTCAGACAGAGGAAGCGAAGTCCATCGCCCATCAAATCAAAAACCAAGTCAAAGAACGAAGTGCATGAGCGAACCGCGTTGGGGAAGAGGCGTGACATGGGGCGTCAGGATGGCACAAGGCCAGTTGGATTGAGAAGAGTTTTCTGTTGCTTTTGCGGTCTTCAGCGGAGGGGAAGCAAGAGAGCTAAGTGTCAGCACCGACGTCAGATGAGAGCAGAAATGGAATTTTTGCGCACCACAACAGCTTTGCGACGTTCTTCGGATCGAACGAGGTTCCTCTCTCGACGATCCAGTCGATGCTTCGCCATGCGAAGCCGCAGACTACCGCGCGCTATATCCATGCCGTGAACAGCAAACAGGTGGAAGCCCAGGGAAAGTTCCTGGAGCCCATCAAACTCGGCGCAAAGCGTGTGACTCGGGTGGCTTAGAATGCACTTCGGGTTGGGAATTTTTCGGATCGACCATTCTCTTCGTTTAAGTCGTTGAAAAAAGTGGCGGGGACGACGGGACTCGAACCCGCGACCTCTGCCGTGACAGGGCAGCGTTCTAACCAACTGAACTACGTCCCCCGCGTTGCAAATTAAATCAGTTAGGCCGTTCCGATATTATCGCACTTCCCATTTGGTTACCAATTTGGTTCACAAGCAACTGAATCTCTTGCGTTGTGATGTCTAAAGCCCGCCGTTGAACTTCAGGCCGGGTGTGCCCCGTATCGTTTCGCCATCCGCACGGCTGTACTAGCTGCCATCCGGGAATCTGAACGACAACGGCAAAGAGAGTACCCTGTTCTAGGAGTTTCGTGGCCGCCGTGTGTCGCAAATCGTGGAAGCGCAGAGAGTCACTCCGCCCGCATCGGGGAACCTTTTTGCTAGAGCCTCTCCGAGCGGTTCATCTACCCTTACTATAGCCGCAAGGGGTGTCGAGTCATTTTTCACTATCTGCGTGGCGGCTTTTCAGTCCACCGGTTGCGCTAAGTTATTGTAAAATAAACTCCTTGTTGCAGAATGAGGCACACGCAAAGTCCTTGACTTATATAACAATGCATGTTATAAAACTACAGAACGAGGCGCCATGAATTTCGAACAACTTAAGACGGCGAGATTGGAACGCGGTTGGAATCAACAAGAGGCGGCTGACCGCTTAGGTGTCACTCAGGCATTCCTCTCGATGCTGGAAAAGGGGCTGAGAGAGCCTTCACCTAATGTGAGTCGCAAACTAATGAATGTTTATGGTCTGCCTCCCACAGTTCTCCCCGTCCATGAAGTTAAAGAGAACGTATCTGCCGATTATCTTGCGCAGACGCTAGCCTTATTGGGGTATCCGGGCTTTGCGCACCTTCGTAGAGGTGGACGAAAGGTGAATCCAGCTGAATTTTTGCTGACAGCTTTGGCCCAACGCAACTTAGAGGCTCGCGTTGCGGAAGGATTGCTTTGGGTTGTTCTACGATACCCCGATATGCCTGTTGATTGGCTTGTTAAAGAAGCGCGAGTACGTAATCTCCAAAACCGTTTAGGTTTTGTCGTAACGCTTGTGAACAAGACGGCTCAAAGACAAAATCTTGCGTCTCTCGAAGAGACGCTCGCAGACAGCAAACTTGCGAAGGAAGATTCTTTTTGTAAGGAACTGAACGAGCCAGAACGCCGGTGGTTAAAAGAGCATAGCTCCATAGAAGCGCGGCAATGGAATCTGTTGAGCGACCTGCGACCCGATTCGCTTCGCTATGCCCCCTGACCTCCCCCCTCCGTGGAAACAATTCCTGGAGGAAGTTGACGCCCTTCTCAGCGAGCCAGTCGAGTTGCACTGCATCGGTGGATTTGCTGTCGTTGCCGCTTACTACCTGCCTCGAAGCACGAATGATTTAGATTATTACACTCCCATTCCCGTCGATTGCGGGGAAAACCTGGAACAGTTGGCTGGGCAAGGTTCCGCATTGGCTCGAAAGTATAAGGTGCACGTCCACAGGGCGGCAGTAGCCTCTCTTCCGATGAACTATGAGGAGCGATTGACAGAGCCTTTTGCGGGGCGCTTCCATAACATTAGGCTTTTCGTCCTTGATCCCTACGATTTGGTTTTGTCTAAATTAAGCCGGAACGCATCTCGGGATCGGGAAGATGTTGCGTTGTTGGCAAAGACATTGAATCTTGACGCTGCGACCCTACGAGAGCGTTACGAGCGAGAAATGAAGAACGTCTTAATTGGTCCTCCCGAGCGCCACCACAATACGCTTAAGTTTTGGATTGAAGCTTATTTCAACAACAAATAGCCTGTTGAGTCCTGTGGATTGACCAGAATTAGGAACAACCGCACCGGAATTTCCTCAGTCCACTTGAGATTGAACGTGAATAAAAATGCGAAAGTGTTCGCAATGGCACAGACCTTCGTCTTCTATGTAACTAATCTCGGAAGCGAGGAGATAATCAACATGCTTGCGATGATCGCTGTAGTTCTGATTGTTCTTTGGTTGGCGGGATTTTTTGCATTTCACGTAACCACCACTTTTATTCACGTTGCCCTACTTGTGGGCATCGTATTACTCGTCATGCATTTCCTGAGACGCAGCCCAGCGAGCGCGTAGAACGCAGCCAACGCCAGTTCCTGCACGATGAAGCCTATGGCCGCGAAACGACAGGAGATGTGGCGGGCGCAACGGGGAACTACTGAAAGACCGCGTGCTTACGCAACACACTGAGACCGGCCTGCGCGGTTTGAATCGCATATCGCTCTGCCGGCGAACCGCCGTGGTCTGCGTTCATTTCCTGTAGGCGGCGGTCAATCGCGGCCTCTGCGGCGTTGACCTTCCAGCGGTCGGGTCCCAGGAGGGCTGCCTCAAAAGCTTCATCCCAATCGTAGCTAGGTCTCATTGGCAGGTCTCGTTCGTCCCGAATGCGAACGCGAAAATACTAGACCTACGCCAAGCCTCGTGTCTGTCCAATTAGCGACAGAAATGCATGCTCACATGCTGAGTGTCGCAAAAGCTTGCGAATATGAGCGCACGTGGTGGCTCGATCGTTGGTGTCCGGTACGGCACAGTTTGACTCTCGCAAGTCAGGTACACTTTACTCCAGTCGGTCGAGGGTCTGATTATGAAGCAAACGAAAACGCCCGTTTTTGATGCCCAAGCATTTCTGGATTCAGCTGGTGTAGCCCGAAAGGTTGTAGAGTTTCACAGAAACGCGACCATCTTCACGCAGGGCGATTCCTCTAAACATGTAATGTACATTCAAATGGGCAGTGTGAAGCTCTCCGTGGTCAACGAGGTAGGCAAAGAAGCGGTGGTCGCGATGCTGGGACCGGGGGACTTTTTCGGCGAAGGATGCCTGGCAGGTCAGAATGTCTCTATGGGCACGGCCACGGCGATCACACCCACTACCGTGCTCGTCATTGAGAAAGAGGAGATGGCTCGCGTCCTGCACGGGGAACACGAATTCTCCGATCGTTTTATCAAATATATGCTTTCAAGGAACATTCGAGTCGAGGCAGACCTGATCGATCAGCTCTTTAACTCGACCGAGAAAAGACTCGCCCGGACTCTTCTGCTGCTTGCTCGCTACGGAAAGGAAGGCCAACCGCAAAGAGTTCTCGCCAAGATATCTCAAGAAACATTGGCGGAAATGATTGGCACGTCGCGGTCGCGAGTTAATCTTTTCATGAACAAATTCAAGAAACTGGGCTTCATCCACAGCAATGGCGGGCTCCACATCAATAGTTCACTTCTAAGTGTTGTTCTGCACGATTGATAAGACTGCCAGGCGATTTCCATCAAAGAGCGGATTTAATCGTGTAATTCCATTCAAGCAGAAAAACTGCCAGGAAGCGCAGTTTCAAAATGAAAGACGACTGAAATGAATCCTGTGGCTGAGAAGATTCACGCTCAGGCGGATTGATAGAGCTTGGTCAGCACGAATTCGCGATGTCCGAGCGCTTCCGCACAAGTGAGGCGGCCGTTGCATGTGCGGATCATGATGTCAATCAGACGATCGCCCGCCTGATCGAGTGTCATCTCGCGCCGCAGAATTCCGGAAACGTCGAGATCGATGTGCTCGGACATGGTGCGCGCGGTCTTGGGATTGGCTGTGAGCTTGATCACAGGTTCTATGGGATTGCCAATCACGTTGCCCTGGCCGGTGGGGAAGAGGTGAACCACGAAACCAGCCGCGGCTTGCAACGTCACGCACTCTGCTGCTGCCGACGAAGTATCCATAAAGTAGAGTCCGGCGCCTTTTGCCGGCGCCGCCGCCGGCTCGAGTACGCCGATGAATTTCGTCTTTCGGCCGATTTTTTGCAGATTGCCGAAGGCCTTCTCTTCGATCGTAGTGAGACCACCCGCGATGTTGCCCTTGGTCGGTTGCGATTCGGAAAGATCACTGGTTTTGTGGCGCTGGATGATTTCCTGATAGGCGCTAAATACGCGCATGAATTCGTCGGCGACTTCCTTGCTGGCGGCGCGGCTGGCACACACCATTTCGGCGCCGGTCAGTTCGGAGGTTTCTCCGAAGCAGGTGGTGGCGCCGAGGGGATCGAGCTTGTCGATGAGATTGCCCACCGTTGGGCAGGAAGCCAAACCCGAAGTCGTATCGCTTTCCCCGCATTTCGTAGAGACGAAGAGTTCCTGAATCTTGCAAAACTCGCGTTGCTTTTCCGAAGCCCATTGCACGAATTCCTGCGCCTTTCGCGAAGCCGCCGCGATGGTGCCGATATCTCCGTTTCCTTCGATTGAAAAACCGGCCACGGGTTTGCCGGTCTTGGCTATCCCTTCCACTACGCGGTTCGTCCAACCCGGTTCAATCCCGATGACGACACAAGCCCCAACATTGGGATTCGAGCCTGTTCCGATCAGCGTTCGAAAGTGCAGTTCGAGATCTTCGCCAAACTGTAGCCGGCCGTATGGATGCGGCAGCGCCAAAGTGCCTTTGATATTGTTAGCCACAGCCTCGCAGGCGGCATTGGAAAGGTCATCGAGCGGCAGAATAATCACGTGATTGCGGATGCCCACGCGGCCGTTCTCGCGGCGAAAGCCATAAAAATCGTAGCGGGCCATTCCTACCACCTTTTCGTTTTGAGATTGTTCGTGTGCACATGCCGGCCCTGGCCGATGTCGGCCACGGCGCGGCCCACGTCGTGGCCGTACTTCAAGATAGTCTCGCCGCTCTTGATATCCCGCAGTGCGATTTTGTGACCCAGCGGCACGGCATCCAGAGCCTTCAGCGAAATCGTTTCGTCAGTCTGCATGATCCAGCCCGTCAGTTCCTGACCGGGCCGCACGTCCTCAAGCACCACCACGCCGACGGTATCGGCCTTGTCGTGCACAATGAATTGCGTAGCCATTCGTGGATTTAGGCCAATCGGAAACGGACTTTAAGCGCTCAAGGATGGCGCAAACAGATGGCTATCGGCAAGCGATTCTCAGGAAGGAAAGTCTACGCCGTGGTTTGTAATCGTGAGCATAACCGCCGGGAGGGGCGTCCTCGCAATGAGGACGCCGTCTATAATTGCCGATTCGAAATATTGCCGAGGAGTTTTTCCAGCAGCTGATTCAGTCCAGCTCGCGAAGTGATTGGTAGCTCCGTGAATTCAACGCCCATACCCTTGCCCTTGATCGAACGTCGAACCACAGCCTTTCCCAGCACCGGTCCGCTGGGAATATCGAACTGCACTTGAAGTATTTGGCCTGCCGGCGCCGGATCCTCCGCCTCGATAAAGAGTCCTTCGAGACTGAGAGATGAAACGCGGGAGATATCGCGCCGATGGGGTCCTTCCCACGAAATCGTCATTCCTCGTGTCAGCCCGACGCGCGGAGAGCGCCGTCTTTCGGCTCCGCTTTTCTTCTTTGTGGTTGCGCACGAGGCTTTCCAGAAATCGGGTCGAAGAACGGGGAATTCGATCTCCACTTCGAACATTCGGGCGTCCAGCGTCCGCGTGCGAACGACCTGAGCTTCCACGGGATCTTGTCCGGCTCCGTGGATCAGAAGCAACTTTTGTCCGCCGTTTACCGGGGCGCTGAGGATGAGTATGGCGCCCTTCGGGCTTGTATTGATGGCTCGCGCTTCCTCGTAGAATGGATTCTTGTTCGGCCCATGGCCGTAAACATGAACGGTCGCGTTACCTGCGACCTCCGATGCGTTTTCCCTCTGTCCCAAAACTGGATTCATCGGCTCGCTCTTCACGTCCTCTAGAATCTGTCCCATCGTCGTTTCCTTTCCTTTTCCCATTGTATCTATGAGTAAGGCAGGTCCAGGGCCAATCAGCTATTTATAACGCGTTTTGTATCAATAACTTACCTGTAGGCCGAGTTGGCTAGAAATTACCCATTGTCAAATCGGGGAGCGTCTGTAAACGGCGACTACACCTGGGGGGCACCAAGAGGTCAAGAGCAGAGTAGCTATTCGTTGGAGGAGTCAAAACCAGGGGCAGGGAAGATGGCTGGGGTGGCTGATTCGCTTACAAATACGGATGTTTGATTGACGAAAACACCATGAGGGGTGATGCTGTTTTGAACCCGAAGCGAGCCGGAATTATCCCGAGGCGATGGTTTGAGCAGCATTCCACAGGGCACTTTAGCGGCGCGTCACTGCGTCTATTGCGGTAAGCCGGTTGCGCCGCACCATTCACAGTGCCCGCATTGCCGCGAAGCCGTCCCGAAGGTGCGCCTTGCTCCAGCGCCTGCTCCCGCCGTCAAGCGCAGCCAGATGCGCCGGGGAATTCTCTATATGCTATTGGCTCTTGTGATCCACTATGTGGCCCTTCGCAGCGACAGTTTGAATTTGCCTTTTTCCGTGAATCCCGCCGTTACCTATCTTGCATCTATGATGTTTCTGGCCGGATTGGCCTTGACGCTGTACGGCTTCCTCACCAAAGTCACTGCTTAACTTTGATGTTGTTCCTCAATCCTGCAAGCTTGCTCCAGAGTTGCATCAGGCGGTACGCTTGATTCCTTGCTCGTGAATTTCTAGCTCGATCGTTCCCGTGCTTTTGCTCCGCCGCGTGCGCCAATTCGCGCGAGAGAAATTGAAGACAAATGAAATGAAGCCCTGGAAACTAGTTCTGTTGGCGGTGGTCGCTGTCGTCGTTGCCGCCACAATTTATGCAGCCGTCCTGGTTCGGCGTGGGTTCAGCGCTCGTGAAACCCCCTCTTGGATCGAGGCGTTTGCGGCGGGGATTGCCAAGAGTCTCGCAGTCCCGGCAACTTATAGAATGAAAAATCCCTATGCGCCCACAGCTGAAAGTCTTCGTGAAGGAGAGGAGCACTTCGCCGATCACTGCGCTATCTGTCACGCCAACGACGGAAGCGGCGACACGCTCTTTGGAAAAGGACTCTATCCCAAGCCTCCGGATATGCGTAGCGCTGACTCCCAGAACAAGAGCGATGGCGAACTCTATTACACGATCGAAAACGGAGTGCGCTTGAGCGGTATGCCCGCGTTCGGTCCCGGTTCGGTTCCCACTTCAGGTGACCAAGCCGCCGGCGACGCCGAGAACTGGAAGTTGGTTCTGTTTATTCGCCACTTGCCGCAAATCACCTCCGAAGAACTTGAGGAGATGAAAAAGCTGAATCCTAAAACGGAATCCGACCGCGCCGAGGAGCAGCAGGAAGACGAATTTCTAAATGGTGGTAAAGTTCCCGCTCCCGCCGCCGAAGGCCATCACCACTAGATCGCTCCAAAACACTTTTTGCACCGATTTAACGCTCCGTCACGGAAACAAGTGGATATTATTCCCGCGAGTTTGGGGCAGCCGGTATGCTGTCCACCAAAAGGTGGCAAAGGTTCGAAACGCCGGCTCCGGGTCATGGCGAGGACATTCGAATTAGGACAAGGTTGGAACTCTGGAAATTATGCGGTATAAGAGCGCCGGCTAGGGGGCCAGTTAGTTTGAATTGTGATCGCGCAGCAAGGAGGCGACCAAAATGTGGGAGGCACTGGAACAAACAGGGTGGGTGAAGACCTTGGGCAGCACCGGATGGATGTATTCGACGGTGTCTGTGACTCATTACTTGACGATGTTCTGGTTTATCGGATCGGTTGCTGTCGTGGACCTAAGGGTTATGGGCCTTGTGGCACGCAAACGCAGCCTCGGAGAACTTGCCGAGCAGCTTTTCCCGTGGGCTTGGATCGGATTTACATTCGCGGTGATTTCCGGCTTCCTGATGTTTGCGACGGCCGCCGGTGATTGGGCGCCTTCCAAGGTATTTCACGTCAAGTTGACGCTGATCGTAGTCTCGGCGCTGTTCGCCTTCATCGTTCAGCGCGGATCGCGGAAGTGGGGTCTCGATCCAGAGATATCTCGGGCCGCGAAAATCATCGCGCTGATCTCTTTGTTGCTGTGGATTGCGACGATTCTTTCCGCGTCTGAAATTCCCGCCCTGGAAGGGCTTGGCTAGAGCTTTTCCGCGCTTCAGCGGCAGAAAAGGATAGCTCCTATGCATGACACGCTGTTGGCGTTCGCGAAGTGGTTGGAGGGTACGCCCTGGGGATTGATGACACGCGAGTCGATATGGGCGTACCCGTTCGTGCAGCTGATTCATTTCACCGGCCTCTCGATCTGGCTGGGAACTAATTTCGCTCTGGATCTCCGGCTGTTGGGAGTGGGCAGCCGCCGCGCGACAGCCGCCCAACTCGCGCAGGAACTCTTCGCCTGGAACTGGATCGGCTTCGCTATCGTTCTCACTGGCGGATTCATGCTCTTCTCCGGAATCGCGACCGCGTTTATCTACAACATTGCGTTTCAGTGGAAGCTGGGCATGTTTGTTCCGCTCGCGCTTACGTGGCACGTCGTCGTGCAGCGAAAGGCGCGAGTTTGGGGCCAAACAAGCGAGACGCCCGGAATTGCCCGGTTTGCGGCGCTCACTGAAATTCTGCTCTGGATTTGCGTCGTTACGGCAGCCGTGGAGATCCCGAACTACTAATGAGAGCTGCAAACGGGAGCAGGACCTGCGATCAGCCGGCCTACGAAGGGCGAAAGTGACATGCGCCCATTGCTCGCGTACAATCCCAGCAAGGAGAAATCAAATGAAACTCCGCGCTTTAGTTCTCATCGCTTGCATTTCGTTGATTGCCGCCGCGGCTCTGGCCCATGGCGATGAAGAGCACGTCATCGGCACAGTGGCGAGCGTAACCAAAGATTCCATCACCGTGAAAACCACGGCCAACGCCCTCGTAACTGTCGCTGTTGTGTCCCAGACCACGTTTAACAAAAACAAAGCTGCCGCCAAACTCTCCGATTTGAGCGTCGGTGATCGCGTGGTCATTCACGCCAAAGAACCCACCGAAGGCAAGCTCGTCGCGGATACGGTCCAGTTCAGCACTCCCGCGGCGAAAGCGGCTCCCAGCGCCGCGAAGTAAGGTTCTAGCCTAGAGCCTTATTGATCGTGAGTCTGCTGCGCACTTTCTGGCGCAGCGCCACCTCACTCGGCTTGCCGCCAGTTCGTTTGAGCCAATCCTCGAGCTCCCCTACCTTGACGTTGTAAAACCTCGATTCGCAAACCTCCACGCGCAATGTTCCCGTCTCCAGCGAAGCTTCGCGGCTCCAGTCGCCGCGCCGGAATTGCTGCAAGGCGACCGCACCGGCTTCGTAAAGGCTCGCCGCCATGACTTCCGCGACGTGCTCGACGCCTTCCTCATCCCGGAAGCTCACCAGGCATCTCCGCGATTGACCCATGGCGGGAGCATACCACATGTATTCGCTTTATATTCGCTACCGTATCTCTAACCGCCAGAAAAATAGGGGGTCACGACCCCAAGTTCCGGTAACGGATTCAGGATAGTACAGCGCATTAGCACCGCTCCATGACGATTGTCTGGTATTTCTATCGGCTTGGGCATGGGTGACGATACTAGCTGCTGTGTAAGGAATACAGTTGATTTGGAGGCTTAGATGAAATTCAAAATTGCCGGAGCAATGCTCGCTTTAGCGCTTATGTTGGGCGCCGCGCGGGCGCAAACGGACGAAACGAAGAAGGAAACCCATAAGAACGCGCGCACGGTGACGGGCTGCTTGCAGAGGGATGGAGATGAATACCAGGTCCTCGCTAAAGACGGCAGCACTTGGGAAGTGAAGAGCGACAGCGTCGATCTCGCGAAGCACGTCGGCCACACCATTATAGTAACCGGCGCAGTGCAGAACGCGGCTCTACACGGGGCTAAGGAAGATACCAAGGCCGCAGCGAAGGAACACGGCGTGGACAAGAACGCCACCGAGCATGGTCACATGATTGTCACGAACCTGAAGATGGTCAGCGGCAGTTGCGAGAAGTAGCGTAAGCAATCCTGCAACGAGCATTTTAGGGAGGAGGAGTCATGAACTGGGATCAAATAGAAGGGAAGTGGAAACAATTCGGCGGTAAGTTTCGCGAGAAGTGGGGCAAGCTGACCGACGACGATTGGCAAGTGATCGGCGGTAAGAAGGACCAACTCGTCGGGCGAATCCAGGAGCGCTACGGGATCGCCAAAGAACAGGCGCAAAGAGAAGTGGACGACTTCGTGCGCTCCATGCCGGCGCAGGATGTCGGAACGCAGACGACCTCCGACCCGGGGAAGGCGCGGCGTGCGGGCCAACAGTAAGCTCGTAATACCTTGACCTCGGGCGCTGCGGCGCCCGACCGTCAACTCGGCCGTCAACTCAAAGGGCTACTCGTGCAAAGCGAGTAGCCCTTTCCATTTTGAGACCACGGCCGCGCGCAGAGTTCGCCAAAAGATTGGCCAAGCCGATGACTCCCGACGCGCGTACATATATCCTGAGGTTGATGGGGCGCATCACACGATAAAAGAGCCGCGTGCAGAATTCGTAGGCACGCTGCCGCTTACAGGTCAAAGCCTCAGAGGCCATAGCCCAAGAGGTCACAGTAATGATGCGAAATCGATTTTCGCGGGGCCTCCGCCCCACAATCTATGTTGCGCTCTGCCTCTTGGCAGGGCTGGCCTTCGCGGTCACAGCCGCGCCGGATTTCCCCGATCCGGGGCATGCTCCCATGAGCCGTGCGAAGCAAGAGCAGCTTGGATTGCAGGCCGCCGCTCAGGTCTATCAGCAAGTGCCTGTCCTGCCCGATTCGAGTCCGGAAACGCAATACATTCAGGCGTTGGGCAAGCAGCTGGTCGCCGTCATTCCCAAAGACCGCACCTGGCCATACCAATTCCACGTTGTGGCGCAGAAGGAAGTCAACGCGTTCGCGCTTCCCGGCGGGCCCATGTTTGTGAACGTAGGCACGATCACCACTGTCGACAATGAAGCCGAACTAGCCGGAGTCATGGCCCACGAGATGGGCCACGTCTATATGCAGCACTCCGCCAAGCGACAGCGACAGACCGAGGTTGTCGACGTCATCGGAGCCCTCGCCGGAGTTGTAGGAGGCTCTGTGGCGGCAACTGGCGTCGAACTGAGTGCGGGTACGCTCTTATTGAAATACTCGCGGAAAGACGAATCGCAGGCGGACGCGTTCGGTGCAATTGCCTTGTGGAAAGCGCAGTACAACCCCATGGCGCTGGCTGATTTTTTTCGAAAGTTGCAGGCCAGCACCAAGAACGGTCCTCAGTTCCTGAGTGACCACCCCAACCCCGGTAATCGCGAACAGGCCATCCAGAACGAAGTACGCAACTGGCCTCCAGAGAATTACAAAACGGATAGTCCGGAGTTCGCCAGCGTCCGTGCGCACGCCGGCAGCGTCCATGCCTATACGGCCGAGGAGATTGCGGCGGGCGCTAAAGACGGCCGATGGAAAGCAGAAAATGCAAAAAATGGCGCCATATTCGCTGGAGCCTCCGCTCAATAACGCCCATTAACGACTGACTGGCTGAATTGCAGCTCGGGCGCAGTTAGAAATCTGCTCGCCGGAAATTAGGCCCGCCGGAGAAAATAAGGCCGCCGTCAATCCCGAATCGTTAACAGACTATTCGTGCTATTCGCGGCGCTTGCACCTTCCGCCTGCCGGTACGGCCGCCGAAACTTCTTCCGTAGCACGTGGTTCCACCACATCAAAGCGCCTGTAACGGCCGAGATTCCGGGAACGAGTCCGAAGATCGTCCAGAGCGACTCGGTCAGCGCGTTGAATCTGCCGAAATGAAGTTGCGCGAGCCAGGAAAGAAATAAGCCCGCAAAAAGGTGAACGCTGGGGCCGAAAAGTGCAGGGAAGCAAAAGTAGATCCCCGAAATTCCCCAGATCATTACAAAAAGCCAGCACCAAAATCCGATCGCGCTATGCAAGTCCCAATTGAGCCGGGGGAAGTGCGCTTTCCAACTGACCGTCGTGCTGCGCCGCCAATTCTTGATGCCGGGCCACCAGAGAATAGCCCCGGTCAGCGAAAGTAAAGTAACAAGGCACGAGCCGATGCCGTTCACGTACCGCCCCGTACGCCCGCCGAGAAGATTGTCGTGTAAATCGGCGAGCCAGGTCAGAGTGCGCTCAACTGCCGAATGAGCATTGCCCAGATCTGCGCCGGTATACGGATCGAATAGCCGCTCGATTCGCTTGTGGGCGCGCTCCAGGACAACGTAGTCCGGTCCATCCGGCGTCTCTGCCTCACGCACGTTATCCACTTCATACGTGGGGTAGGCTCGCTGCGCCTGCTCGGTCAATTCTTCCACGCTCATCCGGCGCCCGGAGTCGGCCAAAACCACAACTTTTCGCGAGAAGCTCCTTGTTAGCTCGCGGCGATAAACGAGTGCGCTGCCGGAGATACTGATCGCCACGACATAAGTTCCGATGCCGATCCCGGCCCACAAATGGATCTGAAAAAAGGCTCTCCGAATCCACAGCCTTTGCGGGCGCTGAACCCATTGCTGCCAGGACGTCATCTCCCGTGGGGTGGCTTGAGCGCTCATCTCAAATTCGAATGATTCCGCGGCGCGAGTGTGAGCTGGTTCGCCAGTATAAACCGTCTGGCTCCACGATACCCTTCGTCAGCGCCCGGCCCTACAGGTGTCGCCTGCTTGACTGCGGCGCAACCTGTCTTTAGAATCGCGTTCAAGCTGTATTGTTAGAGGCCCAGACGTGAATGCATTCTGTCGAACAAGTAGGAGGTCGCTCTTGAAAGGCAAATTCTTAATCGCCTTCGCTCTGCTGATCGGTTTTTCGGCTCTTTCGCTTCCGCTCGCCGCGCACCACGGTAATGCGGCCTACGACGCCACGAAACAAGTCAATCTCAAGGGGACCGTCACGCAATTCATATGGGCCAATCCCCATTGCGTGGTTTTGTTCGACGCAACCGATGAGAGCGGCCAGGCGGTGCATTGGATGGCGGAGACGGAAAATCCTACCACCATGACCAACATGGGCTGGCTCAAGAGTTCCCTCAAGCCTGGCGATGCGATCACGATCCGGGTGATCACGGTTAAGAATGGCAAGCCGATCGGCCGCATTGTGTGGGTCGAAACGCCCAGCGGCCAGAAATTGCCCGGACGCCTGCTCCCAACCGTCGACGACGCCAAGCAGTAGGCTGCCCATATGCTCAAGAGCTTTGCTGTGCCGACCTTCGCGCTGGGCGTGTTGCTATTCTGCCCGCTCGCGCACTCTCAAGCCGCGCCCCAGGAACCAGCACGTCGGCCCGATGAGTCACGCCCGGCGTTCACGCTGGATAATCGTCGCGACGGCTGGGGTCGGCCCGTAAAGCCGGCGGTGAAAGGGCAGAAGTCAGACCCTGCGCCGGTACACGACATTTCGGGAATCTGGGATCCCGGCGACGCCGGGATCCAGGCGCTTGGCCCCGCGGCAATGCCGGAGGACGGCAAGCCTGAACATCGCCCGCCCTACACCCCTGCGGGCGTGGAAAAGTTGAACACCACAAAGCCAAGCAACGGTGCGAGAAGTGTTGTGGCAGTGCAGAGCGACGATCCCGTTATTGCCGGTGATCCCCAGGGAATTCCTCGCGAAGATCTTTTCGAACTCAGGACCACTCAAATCTTCCAGACGCCCGTGGCAATCTACATGTTGTATCAATTTGGCAGGGTGTGGCGAGTCATCTGGACAGACGGGCGCGAGGTCCCCAAGGATGCCGAGCCGCGTTGGTTCGGCTACTCGGTCGGCAAGTGGGTTGATGACAACACGCTGGTTGTCGAAACCACGGGATTAGACGAAAGAACCTGGATCGATCACGCGGGCCGCCCGCATAGCGATGCCCTGCGCGTGGAGGAACGCTTCCACCGCGTGGACCGTGACCACCTGGAGCTCTCGGTCACCATTGACGATCCCAAGATGTATACGAAGCCCTGGCCGGCCCTCAATAAATTGGTGTTCAATCTCGAGCCGCAGACCTTCGACGTCAGGGAGATGTTCTGGTCGCCCACAGAATTTCAGGGCTACAACAAGTTGCTCGGCGAGACCGCGGGCGAAAGCGACACAAAGTAGCTCCACCCCAAATTATGAGAGGGATTAGCGCAGCATTCCTGCTTTTCCTGACAGCCTTGATTCCTGCACGCGCTGGAAATCAGTCGCCCCAGGGTGGGCGAATCGTGGTTGCCAACGAGCATGCGTCAACCCTGCAGTTTTTCGATTTGGCGACCGGGAAACTCCTCAAAGACGTTCCCACTCTGAAACGCCCTCATGAAATGGTTATCGAACGGGAAGCGGGCGTTGCCTACATCAGCATCGCTTACAAGGATGGCCCGTGGGATCAGTATGAGAGCCCGGGAAATCAGATCCAGGTGATCGATCTGGAGAAAATGGCGATCACCAATACGATCGATATCACGCCGCACTGGGCGCCGCATGGGCTGGCGTTCGATCAAAAGAGCGGCCTTCTGTACGTCTCCTGCGAATCGAGCGGAGGCGAAGTGATCGTAGTGGATACGAAGCAGAAGAAGGTGTTGGGTTCAGTAAAAGTTGGAGTGCCGCATCCGCACTCGATCGCCGTAGTTCCCTCGCTCGGCAAAGCCTACACGGCGAATAAAGATGTGCAACACATCTCCGTCGTCGATCTTAAAGCGATGAAGCCTCTGAAGGACATCCCGGCCCCCACGGGTACGGACGGCATTATTGCTACGCCTGACGGCAAATACGTCTTCGTCGGCAATTTTAAGGGCACGGAATTGCTGGTCGTTGACCCGAGAAAAGACGAAGTGATTAAGTCCATTCCATTTGATTTGCCTCCCAGCACGTTTGCGCTTTCTCCGGACGGCAGCAAGCTGTACATAACCTTCCACGATCTAGGCACAAGAGACGGCAAACAAGTACTCGACCAACCTGGCTTCGTGCAGGAACTTGATGTGGCGACTCTGAAGCCGGGGGCGAAAATGGAAGTCGGACATTTCCCGCTCAACATGACGGTGACGCAGGACGCAAAGACTGCCGTTGTGGACACTACGGCGGATGGCTCGATCGCTGTCGTCGATCTCGCGCAAATGAAAGTAATTCGCAGAATCAAGACAGATGAATGGCCGCATGGAGTCGTTGTGTTCTAAAAATCCCTGAACCTGCCCCCAGAAACCGCACGAAGAACCCGCCCGCAGAAACCACAACTGCAATTCTTCACACAACGCCCCCAAAACCCCATTATGCGTTTCGGTTCGGCCAGTGGAGTCGGCGTGGCATGGAGTCTGTTTCCGCTGCTAAAATGCAGCTCCATCCTATGCGGACGAGGGGTTGCGATATGCGGACATATAGATCACCGGCCAGCATTCTTCTATCCCTGTGCGCTCTGGTGCTGAGCGCGGACTGTGCTCTCGCACAATCCCCAGGCCCTCAGCCCTTGCCGATGCCGGCGCCTATTGCTGCGCCACGGGATATTCCGTATCCCGCCGCGATCCGTTTGAATGTGGACGCCACCGACGTCGACCGGCGCATCTTCAGGGTTCGCGAGGCCATTCCGGTGCGCGCCGGCGAGCCCGTCGTTCTTCTGTATCCCCAGTGGTTGCCCGGCAATCACTCGCCCTCCGGACCGGTCGATAAGCTTGCCGGCCTGATGATTCACGCCAATGGCGCGCGCGTGGAATGGGTGCGCGATCCGGTGGACGTCTTCGCATTCCATGTTGCCGTGCCCCCGAGTGCAACGTCGCTCGATGTGGATTTCCAATTTGTCTCGCCGGTCGATACGCCTGAAGGCCGCATCATGATGACTCCGGACATGTTGAATTTGCAATGGAACGATGTGGCGCTCTACCCCGCAGGCTATTTCGCGCGGCAAATCATGATGGAGCCCAGTGTTCGCCTGCCAGATGGCTGGCAATTCGCCACTGCGCTCGAGACGTCTTCAACGAATGGCGGCCTCACCACCTTCAAGCCCGTATCTCTCGATACGCTGGTGGATTCGCCCATCTTCGCGGGCCGCTATTTCACCCGCCTGGATTTGGACCCTGGCGGCGTCGCGCCCGTTCACTTGGACATTATCGCCGACCGCGCCGATTTGCTTGACGTGAAGCCCGAGCAGCTGGAAGCGCACCGCGCCCTGGTACAGCAAGCCTACAAACTTTACGGCTCGCATCACTACAATCATTACGACATTCTGCTCGCGCTCACCGATCACATGGGCGGCATCGGCCTGGAGCATCACCAGTCAAGCGAAAATGGTACTGTTCCCGCCTACTTCACCGAATGGGACAAGAACGCTGATGCGCGCGATCTGCTCCCGCACGAATTCACGCACTCGTGGAACGGCAAGTTCCGCCGTCCCGCCGACCTGTGGACGCCGAACTTCAACGTGCCCATGCGCGATAGCCTGCTGTGGGTCTACGAAGGCCAGACCCAGTATTGGGGATATGTCCTGGCGGCTCGTGCGGGTCTTCTGACGAAACAACAAACCCTAGATGCTTTGGCAGCCACCGCGGCGGCCTATGACCATCGCGTCGGCCGCGAATGGCGGGCGCTTCAGGACACGACCAACGATCCCATCGCCGCAATGCGCCGCGCTCTTCCCTGGCCAAGTTGGGAACGCAGTGAGGACTATTACTCCGAAGGTCAGCTGATGTG
>Ga0207031_10075_pt1 | contig 22315 bp, 21 predicted proteins | sample Alteio_BWMinCont_37_FD_153278 | JGI IMG/M metagenome (GOLD analysis project Ga0207031, IMG submission 153278) | Enriched cells from forest soil in Barre Woods Harvard Forest LTER site, Petersham, Massachusetts, United States -... | ecosystem: Environmental > Terrestrial > Soil > Temperate forest >... | reverse complement strand
CCAGTGGGGAACCGTCAACGTCGCAAATGTCGGCGACGCGAGGTGGCTGGAAATAGACGTTATAGATGTGTCCGTTGGCGAGGTTACCGGACAGTTGTTTTATGTGATTGAGCATCGTGATGGCAATTGTCTGTAAATCGGCGGCCGAAATTGAACGCATGCGGAGCAGTGGCCGCATCGTCCGCGAAGTGCTTGATCATGTGCGCGCGCTGGTAGCTCCCGGAGCCACCACCATGGATCTGGAGCGCGCCGCGGAACAGAAGATTAAAGAGCTCGGCGCCAAGCCGGCGTTCAAGGGATATTACGATTACCCTTGCGTGCTTTGCACTTCGGTGAACGAAGAAATTGTTCACGGCATCCCGTCAGAAAAACGGGTGCTGCAGGCGGGCGACATCGTGTCCATCGACTGCGGCGTAGTGCTCGACGGATATTACGGTGACGCCGCGATCACGGTGCCGGTCGACGACTCGGTGAAACCGGAAGTTCGCAAGCTGCTCGAGGTGACGGAAGCCTCGCTGTACAAAGGCATCGAACAGGCCCGGGTTGGCAACGCAGTCGGAGATGTCGGCGCGGCAGTGCAGGAATTTGTAGAAGCCAACGGCTTCAGCGTGGTGCGCGAGTTCGTGGGACACGGCATCGGAACCAAGCTCCACGAAGAGCCCCAGGTGCCAAACTTCGGAGCTCGAGGTCACGGCGCCCGATTACGGCCAGGCATGGTGCTAGCGATAGAGCCGATGGTGAACTTTGGCAAGCCCGGCGCCCGGGTGTTAGACGACAAGTGGACAGCAGTAACCGCCGACGGAAGCTGCAGCGCCCACTTCGAACATTGCGTAGCAGTAACCAAAGAAGGCCCGGTGATTTTGACGCAGTAAAAGCTCTCAGCTTTCAGCCGTCAGCTCTCAGCTTGTGTCTTGAAAGCTAGTGGCTGATAGCTGAAAGCTGACGGCTGAAAGCTATTAAGGGGTGCATGAGCAAAGAAGACGCGATTGAAGTCATGGCAACGGTGCTTGAACCGCTGCCCAATGCCATGTTCAAAGTCGAACTGGAAAATAAGCACCAGGTACTGGCGCACGTTTCGGGCAAAATGCGCAAGAATTTCATTCGCATCCTGCCCGGCGACAAAGTCGCCGTCGAGCTTTCGCCCTACGACCTGAATCGCGGACGCATCGTGTACCGATATAAATGATATTTCCCTAATGTTGTCATCCCGAGCAAAGCGAGGGATCTAGGTTTTCGGAAGGCCAACGACCAACGACGAAAGACCAAGGACAGATTTATGAAAGTCAGAGCCTCAGTAAAGAAAATTTGCGATAAGTGCAAGGTCATCCACCGCAAGGGAGTAGTACGAGTAATCTGCGAAACTGCAAAACACAAGCAACGTCAGGGATAAAAGGACAACTATGGCACGCATTGCAGGCATCGACCTTCCGCGCAACAAGCACATTAATATTGCGCTGACCTATATCTACGGAATCGGCAATCCGCGCGCCGCCCGCATTCTCGATCAGGCCAAGGTCGAACCCATGAAGAAGGTTCAAGACCTGGGCGAAGATGAGGTCAACCGCATCCGCCAGGTGATCGAGGCTGAGGGCATGGTCGAAGGCGATCTGCGCAAGGAAGTTTCGATGAACATCAAACGGCTCATCGAAATCGGGTCCTATCGCGGCTATCGCCATCGCCGCAATCTACCCGTCCGCGGACAGCGTACGCACACCAATGCCCGTACCCGTAAAGGTCCGCGCAAAGGCACAGTAGCAGCGAAGAAAAAGACAGCGACAAAGACATAAACCCGTCGTTGGTCGTTAGTCCTTGGTCGTTGGCATCACTTGCCGAGACCAACGACGAACGACGAACGACCAAGGACTGAAATCCTATGGCAAAACCAGTAGCAGCAGGCGGGACCGCGGCGCCAGAGAAAAAAGGCAAAAAGAAAACCTTCAAAAAGAAGGAGCGCAAGCATGTCTCTCACGGCATTGCGCACATTCAGGCTTCGTTCAACAACACAATTGTGACGATAGCCGACCAAGCCGGAAACGTGCTCTCGTGGAAGAGTTCCGGGTCGCTCGGATTCCGCGGATCACGCAAGGGCACGCCATTCGCCGCGCAGCAGGCCGCCTCGAACGCCGCAGTAATGGCGCGCGATCACGGCGTGCGCAGCGTGGAAGTGCGAGTCAGCGGCCCAGGTTCTGGACGCGAATCGGCAATCCGTGCGCTGGCTGCCTCCGGCATCGAAGTTCGCAACATAAAAGACGCCACGCCGATCCCGCACAACGGCTGTCGTCCACCAAAGCGTAGAAGAGTGTAGAACGCCAGTCGTTGGTCCTTAGTCGTCGGTCGTTCGCAACGACGGACCGCAAAGCCAACGATGAACGACCAAAGACCAACGACTGTATTAACCGTCCGGGACGAAGGGTAAAGCCAAACCTGTAAACCGGTCATCTAAAGGAGAAGAAACTTGGCACGTTACACCGATCCCGTCTGTCGTCTCTGTCGCCGCGAGGGCATGAAGCTGTTCCTCAAAGGCACTAAATGCTTCAGCGATAAGTGTCCCATTGAGAAGCGCAATTTTGCTCCCGGCCAACACGGCAAGGACCGCAAATCAAAAATCGTAGGCTACGGCCTGCAGCTTCGCGAGAAGCAAAAAACCAAGCGTATTTATTTCGCCCAGGAAGGCCAGTTCCGAAATTATTTCGAGAAGGCCGCCCGCACCAAGGGCGTAACCGGCGAATTGCTTCTGCAACAGCTTGAGCGCCGCCTGGACAACGTCGTCTATCGCCTGGGCTTCGGCGTATCCCGCCGCCAGGCGCGCCAACTGGTGCGTCACGGCCACGTTCAGGTGGATGGCCGCAAGGTGAACATTCCCTCGTACCAGGTGAGCGTAGGCGAAGAAATCGCCATCCGCGAAGGCAGCCTGAAGTTAGCGATTCTGGAGCCCGCGAAAGAATTCGCCAGTCACCAGACCGCACCAACCTGGCTGGATATCGATCGCGACAACTATAAGGGCAAAGTTTTATCGTTGCCCAAGCGCGAAGATATCCACTTGCCGGTGAACGAGCAGTTGATAGTAGAACTGTATAGCAAATAGTCGTGGGTCGTTCGTCCTTGGTCGTTGGCAAAATCCAAAGACCAACGACGAACGACCGACGGCCAACGACTGGTCTATTTATTTCGAGCCAGATCAGCCTGTCCCGACGTTTGACCTGAACGCATTACGGACCAGTTCAGGGAGTCGGGACTGAGCCAAACGGCCGAAGGAGAATAACAAATGTTGTGGAAAGGTTTTCAAAAACCAAAACGTCTAGCAGTCGATACTCAGACCTTAACCGATAAGTACGGCATCTTCTGGGCCCAGCCATTTGAACGCGGCTTCGGCACCACCATCGGCAACGCGCTTCGCCGCGTGCTGCTGAGTTCGATCGAAGGAGCCGCAGTCACCGCGGTGAAGATCGAAGGCGTACTGCACGAATTCCAGTCGATTCCGGGCGTAGTCGAAGACGCCACCGACATCATTCTGAACCTGAAGCAAATTCCCTTCAAGCTCAGCGGCGATGCGCCAAAAGCCATCTACCTGCGCGCCGATCAGCCAGGCGTAGTCACCTCAGGCATGATCGAAGCGGACGCGGATGTCGAGGTTCTAGATAAAGACGTCTACGTCGCCACGGTGAGTGAAGGCGGCAAGCTCGACATGGAAATGCGCCTCAAGCGCGGCCGCGGCTACGTCTCCGCCGACAAGAATTTCGACGAAGACCTGGGCATCGGTTTCATTCCGATTGACTCGGTTCACTCCCCGGTGCGCAAGTGCAACTACACGGTCGAAGCCGCGCGTCTAGGACAGATCACCGACTACGACAAGCTCACCCTCGAAGTGTGGACCAACGGCTCCATCACCCCGGCTGATTCCATCGGCTTGGCGGCAAAGCTGCTGAAGGACCACATGAACATCTTCATCAACTTCGAGGAAGACATCGAGACTTCGACGTCGTCCGAAGAACGCAAGCCTGAGATCAAGAACGAAAATCTAAATCGTTCAGTCGAGGAACTCGAGCTCTCCGTGCGCAGCTACAACTGCCTGAAGAACGCGAACATTCAGTCGATTGGCGAACTGGTACAAAAGACCGAAGCCGAAATGCTCAAGACCAAGAACTTCGGCCGCAAGTCGCTGAACGAAATTAAAGAAATTCTGGGAACGATGGGATTGAGTCTGGGAATGAAGATCGACGAGCAAGGCAACGCCGTGCCCGGCCCGACGTCAAACCAGATTCTACCCGCGTCAGCCTACGGCATCGACAATGATCTGTAAGATGAGTGTGTGCAGGACGGGTCTTTGATCCGTCCTGCAAATTTTGTCATACCAATTTTTTGTCATTCCGAGCACCATATTTGTCATTCCGAGCGTAGCGAGGAATCTGCATTTCCCTCCCGCCGGAACAAAGGATTCAGCCATGCGTCACAAAGTAGCAGGATGGAAACTGGGACGTAACACCGCGCACCGCCGCTCGCTGCTGCGGAACCTCGTCACTTCGCTAATCCTCGAAGAACGAGTCGAGACCACGGTACCCAAAGCCAAAGCCATGCGCCCGCAAGTCGAGAAGATGATCACGCTAGGCAAACGCGGAGACCTCTCCGCGCGCCGGCAGGCGCTCGCGTATCTCATGACCAGCGCGGCCGTCGACAAATTATTCGACACGATCGGCCCACGCTTCGGCGATCGCAATGGCGGCTACCTCCGCATAATCCGCACTGGATTCCGGAAAGGCGATGGCGCCGACAACGCTTTCATTGAACTCCTCGGCAGCGAGAAGATTCTCGACGAGAAGCGCCAGAAGCGGACCGAAGCCCGCTCCAAACGCGCCGCCGAAACCAAGCGCGCCATGGAAGAAGCCGAAGCGCAGCAGGGAGTCGAGCACCCGGTTCCGGGCGCCGAAGGCGAAGACAAAGTCAAAGAGTAAGCGCTGAGTAGTGGAGGACGGGCGTCTCGCCCGTCCGATTCGTAAAAGCGTTCAGGAGACGGCTAGGGGAAACGCACGTACAGGCTGTAAATCTCCTGCGTGCTTCGATCCCGCATCAGAAGCGGCGAATCATCGGGCGCCAACCCAACTCAGAATTCCCACGGATCGAATCCCCGTCAACGAAGCCATCCGTGGCTGGTTCAGGGAACCGTCATCCCGAGCGGAGTCGAGGGACCTTGTGTTAGCCAAGTCCGACGGGTGCCCCATGTTTCGCCGCCTTTGCGAAACGTGGGACTAGCCATGAGCATCTTCCTCAGCCTATTTCGAATCGCCGTAATCCCTCTTTCCCTCCCCACGCAACAAATGCCAAGCCTCCCGATAAGCCGCATACTTGTGCCGCTTGCTATCCGGCGTGAAATGTAACGAGCAATTAGTCCGCCCCATCAACGCAAACGGAATGATGTACCAGGCATCAATCGGAATCAGATAAACCGCAAAAAGTCCACCACCCCGCTGGGATACCGCTCCCGCTGCGGCCCCATCACATTCAAGCTATAACCCTCCCTTCGCCGCTTATAAACGGTGGACTTCACCTGCACCCGCAAAATCCGTCCCTCGCGCCCCGGAGCCACCCACTCCACGCCCACATCGTAACTAGCCGAGTCCCCATAAGGCTTCGACACCCGCAACCCATGCCCCGCCGCCCGCGCCATAAAACAAAGCTCCGCCCATTCCCCGCGTTCCTTGCACCCCTTGATCCCGCCACCAGAATTCTTAGCCATAGTTCACCGTCACCTATTCCCCAAGTAAAATTTGCCCCGCAAATAAAAAACGCAGCCACAAGGGCCGCGTACTGTTTATTTTGCTAGTGTGGTGCGGACACTCCTGTCCGCGGCCTTTGACTTAATGAATCACAAAAAAACTGTCATCCTGAGCCGGCGCCTTCACCGGATGAATGATGCGCTCGTGTGGTGCGGACATTCCTGTCCGCAGCCTTTGACTTAAACAATAGAAAAACTGTCATCCTGAGCCCGGTGCCTTCACCGGATGAAGGATGCGCTCATGTGGTGCGGACATTCCTGTCCGCAGCCTTTGACTTAAACAATAGAAAAACTGTCATCCTGAGCCCGGCGCACTTTGCCCGGCGAAGGATCTAGGAGTGCTGCGCGATGCGCCGCCGAGGCGCATAAAAACGCGCGTTCTGCACTCTTCCAAATTGTCGTTTGTCTGCCGCAAAGAAGAAAATCAACCACCTATACTTCTATGATAACTAATTGAATAGGGTAAACCCGCCAACTTTGCAAAAATATATTCGCTTTGATGCCAACCACTTAGAAGGATTCGACCCTAAAAGGGGGCTTGACAAGATTTCGGCAAAAGCGCGTTTTTCACGAATTTGCCCGTGTGGCGCGGGCGCCCTCGCCCGCGAGGTTTCGTGGAAGGGCACGACTTCAGTCGTGCCGTAAGCAACATAAATAAATTCAGGCACCGCAAAGCCACAGACCGCACTAAAAGCACTCCGCCCGCTCACTTTGTTTTCTTCAACTCCTCCGCAGCCCGGTCAATCATCTCCCAAGTGATGGAATCATTCCCAATCTTGACGTTGCGATAGGCAAAGCTGCGCCGCTGCCGTTCAACCTGCTCCGGCGTCATCCATATCGTTCTCGCCATCTCGATCAGTTCGTTCAATTCTTCCGACACGGGCGTCGATGGCTGAAACGACCTACTACAGCCAAGTCTAAAGTTAGAAGATGATCAGAGCGGGGAGGGAGCGACTTCAGTCGTGCCGTAAGCGACGGAAAAGGATATAGGCCCCGCATGGGCACCACAGGAATCCGTTTGGCAGACAAATCTCTAAGCACCATTCTCTCGCCATTCCTCCAGTCCCCGCTTTGCGCCGTCAACGACGGTGTCTAGGGAGAACTGGCTCAAACGATCCGACGCACGCTGTTTTAGGCTAGGAGAGGAACTTGCGATGCCAATGAGCAGATGAATTACTTCCGCCTGGTCATCGTTCGGAACCGACGGCATTTGCTCGACAATTCGCAGCCCTAATTCTTGGAGGGGCCCCTCCGTCCGTGACATAAGAGCCTTCGCGATGTCTGCCAGATCGCGATTTTGGTACTCGCCCAGAATACCGCCTTGCGTAAGCAGGGCATCGAACACAGCCTCGTATTCCAACAATTCGCCGGTTCCTACCTCGTCCCTCAAGTATTTGATCACATTGGCAAGGGCAAGCTTAAAATCCTGAGTGTCGGATGAAGCCTCACGCAGATCTTTTAGCTTGTCCGCAGCAGCGCTACGGGTGTTGGGCTCCGAATCTTTCATCAATGAGAAATACTTGCGTAGCGCTGAACGTCTTTCGTCGGGCGATAAACTTCCAAAAATGTCGACGAAAGCCTGAAGCAAAAGCTGTTGTCTTTCTTCGTTTTCGGGGATCGAAGCCACTGTGTCAAGGCAGCGGATAGCGAACCTACTGGGGAAATCCTGTTCGAGCCTAGCGCGATTCGCTTCGATTATCCTGAACCACGTCTTTAGCGTCGAGGGTCGTCTGGCATCTAGGGACTCAAGCAAAGCGTCGTCCAGTGCGTGCGCCGGAAGACTTTCTCCATAATCGAGGCAAAGCGCCACCCTCTGGGCAGTGCGGTCGGTCGGCTCCTGCATCTCATCGCGGACAGAACCGAGCTCCTGTTCTACGCCATGTTTTAGCAACTCGTTCGACCCCGGGGCGCCGATCGACTTGACGAATTCATAGTCTTCCCTCAGCAGGCGATCGCTTAGATTGCTCCACGTCTGCACGACGAAATCGCGTGCCTCGGCGGACACCTCGGCGTCTTGTGATCTCGTAGCAAAAAGGATAGCCGCACTGGTCAGGTCTCTCTTTCCCTTTGCATCCGTCAGGTTGCCGAACACTTGCGGCAACAAAGCCCAAAGCTCGGCCCCCCCCGTCAATATCCGCAAGCTGTGGCTGCAATAAGATCGACGAAACGACGAATTCGATCGCTGGACTATAGGGGTCCTCCGGCGGGGAGCTTTCCAACCTCGAGATCAATATCCGAACCAACCGTTTGGCGATTCCGTTGCTCCAATTCGCGAACAGCACCGTTCGACGCGCGACGTCCGCATCGTCGAATTTATCGCTCCCAAGGTTGTCCAATATCTGGACAAGAACGAGGTCGTTTGGAATTTTCTCCTCTGCAGGAAGCTTGCCGAGTTCGCGGAGTCCCTCCAGGACGGCCAGTCCCCGCGTAGTAGCTGACCAGACCAAGAACCTGAGGTTAAGAAGACTCGCAAACCGCGGACGGTCCGGGGAAAATTCATAGATTGCTGAGACAATTGCACTAAGATTTTCTGGCACAGGCGAAGACTGCGGCAACTTTTCTATCGCGTCGAAATACTCATCAAGTATTTCAGCGAGGTAATCACCACCTGTTTCCTTGGCACACCGCAAGAGCGAGTCTGGCATTTGCAACAAAACAGCGGACTTGTCTCTGTAGAGCAGGGATCCCAGTAACACTCGCCCGACACGTGCCAGTTCACTCGGCGGGAAAAAATCCTTCAAGGAGCACAACCTGAGGCCCGCCGAGATTGCGCTTCGGAGGAACAGCCCGGTGCTCTTATTCAGCAGATCAAGGAGTAGATCGGCGGTCGCCATCCTTGCATCGCTTCCAGAAATCCCTGCAGCAATCTCATCAATTACCTTCGCGTTGCCCTCGATAATCGCCGTCTTCAGCTCCGTTCCACGCGGAATTCTTACCTCGGTGTTGGTGCTTTTCAGAGGGAAGAACACATCCGCATGTCCCATCTTGATCTCCCGAGTCCGATCGAGAACCTCTCGAAGTCCGGGGTAATCGGTGCCCCAACTCCCCAACCCGTAGGTTTCCAATTCCGAAGGAGCAAGAGTCTCAAGGGCAGCTTTCTCGAGCAGTTCGAATATCCGTGGATTCTCGACCAGTTTTGAGAAAAGCTGCGGATAGGAATTCTCGATGAGCACAACTTTCGCAAGCTCGAGTAGGTTGCCATCCACGATCCTTGGCATTAGCCCGGCCGCCTCCCTAGCCTTAGCAACCTGGTATTTCATTTCCAGACTGTTCAGGAAGTGCTTCATTTTCCGCGCGTCACGGCAGTTGGCCCGGATTGCAATTTGCACGATGTCGTCGGGAATCCCCGTCTGTCTCGCGACAGTGTTCGCGAAGTCAACGAGATCCGTACTCGTAATCGGGGGAATCCTGAGCGTCACATTAAAATACTTCCTGAGAGACTCATCCCTGTAGCCCTCCTTCTGGCTAGGCTCCGTAAATACGTCTATGACGGTTTTATCGTCGCATGGCACGATAAAAAAGCAATTCTCGTGCCCAATGAAGTTCTTCGCGGAAATCAGGATGTCCTTGATGACCGCGGGTTCGCAGCGGTCTATATCGTCGATCGCAATGACCAGGCTCCTGCCGTTTAGGATTCTGCTCTGTGCCAGCAATCTGAACTCCTCCTCGAACTGTTCCGGAAAGATCAGTTTCGGGTCGTACGTAGGCTCCTCATGCAACACAAAAACCTCGTCGAACTTCATACCGGAAAACCAGACAAAGATCGCAGGTATCGAGAATACCAGTAGGAAGTTTGCAAAGGGAGGAGACCAGCGACTCACAAGGGAGCTCACGACAACGCAGAGAAGAACGGAGGCGCAGCCAATGATTACTCGCGCGACCGCGTTTCCCCTGAACGCGAACTTCACGCTGAACGCGTCTTTAAGCGCCTGCACAATCGACGTAGACAGGTTTCGCTGGTGTGACTTTTTTAAAACTTCCGAATAGTTTAGCTGCCGTATTCGCCGGAGCTCGTCGTGATCGTCGCCGTATATCTGTCGCGCAACCTCAATCAAGAACTGCCGTCGGAATGAGTCACCGGAATACTTCCACGCATTGAAATAGATGTCCTTTAACGTGGCACTTTGTCCTTCACGGATTTTCCTACGCAGGATATTTATGATTGTCGATTTTCCAATGACCCAAGAGCCGAAGAGTCCGATTGAGAGCGGCGGTTTGTTCCGGGTGAGCAATTTGAGGATCGTCTCTGCAAACGCTTCATGGTTGAAAGCGTCACGGTCACCAACCTCGTCCCCGGTAAACAATGGTTCGTCCTTAAAGATCAGAAACCGCTCAAGGACAGACGCGGCCTTGCGCTCGGCGGCCTCATTTCGGGACTCATCTGGCATAGCGAAAACTCCTTGCTAAAAACAAAAGGGGCCACGGTCGCCCCGCGCCCCCTCCGAGTCGTATAGGTTTTACTCGAGCGAATCGTTCCTGTCTAGGCACCTTCGTGCCATCTTCAACTTTAACTACACCCGCTGGTGCTGCCGCAGCTTCCGCATCTGTAGCAGCTTCCGTTGCGGGTCATTATTGAGCCGCAGAAGGAGCAGGTTGGGGCGTCGCCGAGGTCGATGATTCCGGCTAGGGCGTCGGAGGCGTGGTGGCTGCTGCTGGCGGGCGAGGGCGCCCGCCCCACACCCGCTCCCACACTCCCACTTACTTCGGTCGAGCCGTTTATGTCTCCCACTGCTTCTGCGGTTGGTGCGGGATTCGGCCGCAGGCGCAGGTTTTCGAATAGCATTTGCTGCTGGCCGGTGGAGAAGCGCAGGTCGAGCCAGCGGAAGATGTAATCCATGATCGATTTGGCGAAGCCGATGTCGGGATTGCCGCTCCAGCCGCTGGGTTCGAAGCGAGTGTGGGCGAATTTTTCGCATAGCAGTTTCAGCGGGACGCCGTGTTGCAGGGCGATGGAGACGGCGCAGGAGAAGCTGTCCATTAGGCCGCTGACGGTGGACCCTTCTTTGGCCATGGTGATGAAAATTTCGCCTACGCTGTCGTCGGGGTAGAGGCCTACTGTGATGTAGCCTTCGTGTCCGCCTACGTTGAATTTGTGAGTGATGGAGCGGCGCTCGGCTTGCAGTTTGTGGCGTACTGCGCGTGGCGGGCCATTTAGATTCTCTTCCTCCCGCACGGGCGCGGCTCCCACGGCTATACGAGCATCTTCTTTCTTCGAGAGCGCAGTAGAAGTTCCAGCCGCGCTTAGCGGTTGCGACTTCTTGCATCCATCACGATAGACGGCGACCGCTTTGAGTCCCAGCTTCCACGCCTGCAGATAGGCTTCCATAATGTCTTCGACGGAAGCATTCTCCGGCAAGTTCACAGTCTTAGAAATTGCCCCAGAAATAAACGGCTGCGTAGCCGCCATCATCCGCAGATGGCCCATGTAGGCGATCGACCGAGTCCCCTTCGCCGGCTTGAACGAACAATCAAAAACTGCGAGATGCTCATCCTTGATGTGCGGCGCGCCTTCGATCGTACCCGTCGCGTCGATGTAGCTGACGATTTTGTCGGCTTCATCGTGCGAGTATCCCAGCTTGAACAACGCTGTGGGGACGGTGTTGTTCACAATCTTGATCATGCCTCCGCCTACTAACTTCTTGTACTTCACCAACGCCAGATCAGGCTCTACTCCTGTTGTGTCGCAGTCCATCATGAAACCTATTGTGCCAGTTGGCGCTAATACTGTTACTTGGGAATTTCTATAGCCGTGTTTTTCGCCGTGGGATAGGGCTTCGTCCCAGGTTTGTTTGCTGGCTTCGTAGAGCGGAGTGGGGACGTTGTTTTTATTTATGTTGTTTACTGAGGCGCGGTGCATTCGGATTACGTCGAGGAATGGTTCGCGGTTTATGTACCAGCCGGGGCAGGCTCCTCCGGGCATCTGCACGGGCGAGACGCCCGTGCCTACATTGGAGCCGAGATTTGTTTCGGCTAGGCCTTTTTTTGTGGGTTCGGTGGCTGGAACTAACGGCGGGCATTGTTCTGCGATTCTTGAGGATTGCAGGTAGGCTTGGCCGCACATGATTGCGGTTACGCAGGCGGCGTAGTCGCGGCCGGCGTCGGAGTCGTAGGGGAGGCCGGCGGCCATCAGCAGCGCTCCTAGATTTGCATAGCCTAGGCCTAGCGGGCGATAGTCGTGGGAATTCTTGCCGATCATCTCTGTGGGGTAGCCGGCGTTGTCTACCAGAATTTCCTGGGCTGTAATTAGTATGTCTACTGCGTGGCGATAGGCCTCGACATCGAATGTGCCGTTTGGTGCGAACTTCAGTAGGTTCAGACTGGCTAGGTTGCAGGCTGAGTCGTCCAGGAACATGTACTCGCTGCATGGATTGCTGGCGTTTATTCTGGCTGTGTTCTTCGAGGTGTGCCAGCGGTTTACTGTGGTGTCGAATTGCATGCCTGGGTCGCCGCAGCGCCAGGTGGCGTCGGAGATTTTGAAGAGAAGATCTTTGGCTTTGAACTGCTTGATTGGCCGACCATCTTTTACGGCATGGGTGTAGAACTCGGTGTCGCGGAGGACGGCGTACATGAAGTCATCCGTAACGCGGACGGAGTTGTTGGCGTTTTGGAAAAAGATGGACGAGTACGCATCGGAATCGGGTGAGGAGCCGTCGTAGCCGGAGGCGATCAGGGCATGGGCTTTGGCTTCTTCTTTCGATTTGCACTCGATGAAGTCGATGATGTCAGGGTGGTCGATGTTCAGGATGACCATTTTCGCGGCGCGGCGAGTTTTGCCTCCGGACTTGATTACGCCGGCGAAGGCATCGAAGCCTTTCATGAAGCTGAGTGGGCCGCTGGCTGTGCCGCCTCCGCTTAAGCCTTCCGTCGACGAACGTAACGATGAAAGATTTGTGCCGGTGCCTGATCCCCACTTGAAGAGCATGCCTTCGGTTTTGGCCAGCGTGAGGATGGAATCGAGTGAGTCCTGTACTGAATTGATGAAGCAGGCGGAGCACTGCGGAGTGCTGTAACCGGTTACTCCAAATTCGACGCGGCCAGCGGCGGGATTCCAGTGCCAGTTGCGGGCGTCGGAGTTGGGCTCGATGCGATCGCAGCCTACGTTGAACCAGACCGGCGAATTGAAGGCGGCGTATTGGCGGATCAGGATATGCGCGAGTTCATCGTGGAAGGTGGCGCCATCTTCCGGTGTTTTGAAATAGCCTTGGGCCAGGCCCCAGTCGCGGATAGTTTCGGCGACACGAGTTACCAGGGCGCGGACTCCTGACTCGCGCTCGGGTGTGCCAATAGTGCCGTGCAGATATTTGCTGGCCACGATATTGGTCGCGGTCATCGACCAGTCTTTAGGAACTTCGACGTCTTTTTGCTCGAAGATCACGTTGCCTTGGGCGTCGGTGATCTGAGCGGTGCGGCGCTCCCATTCGACCTCGTCGTAGGGCGAGACGCCGGGTTTGGTAAAGAAGCGGCGGAAGGCCAGGCCCGGGGCTTTCTTGGTGCTGGGCACAATTTCGGTTGTGGTGTGGGCTCCTTTTGTGGTGACTTCCGACATTTCTTTTTTCTCCTGCGGAGTCTTTGCTCCGGTTTGATTTGTTGCGTTGCGCCCTTTGGGCGCCCGAATCGAGTTTCATTCCTATCCCGGACTTACGTCCGGGGCTAAACTATGCCGCCCCGTTGGGGCTTGTCCTCTTCTGACTTCTTCCACGGCTTGCGCCTTCGGCCGCATTCTTGCGCCTTTTCGCGAATGAACAAGCGAGACGCCCGTCCTCCATTAAGATTTCTTTTACCGCAGTCTTCGGACTGCGCGGGTCAAAAACCTGATGGAATCTGCAATAGTGGCCCAGTCTGGGCCTCTTCATTTGATGATTCTGGGTGTGCCTGCGCATCTGCCGACTTGGCCTCAGCAGCGGCTAAAGCCGCGGTACATATTGCGGGGATTGCGGCACGACTGAAGTCGTGCCCCGATACGAACCCTGTTTTTTGCGAGCCTTGTTCGGACCGGAACGCAGTTTCCTGCGAGTCGCTTCCGACGAACCCCGCCGAGTTTTGCTCGGCTCCCCGGACGAGGGCGTCCGGGGCTACGTGGGCTGTTCGGACTTCTTCGTCCGGGGCTACGTGGATTTTTCGGGCTTCATCGATCGCGAGTACGCGGGCTTCATCTGGGATCGCATTCGGAATCCCCGAGGTGGCTTGGGCTGATGAGGCCATCCAGCGTTGCAGGGCTGTCAGTGCTGCGCGACGTTGATTTTCATCTTCGACTACGACGTAGCGGGCGAAGCAGCGGCCGCTGGCTAGGCGTTCGCGCACGGGGTTTCCCGACAGGAATAGACGGCCTAAGGCCATCCCTAGATCGTTGGCTTCTGAGATCTGGAATAGGGCGAGCATTCGTTTTCCTTCGTGGGGAGATCCTTCGCTTCGCTCAGGATGGCGGCTGCGGGGCTCAGACGCCCCGCAAAACACCGCCACTTCTTCGCCGAGTGCGAACAGCCCGGGCTTGCACGGAGCCAGGAGTAGGCTGAAACTGTCGTGGCAAGGGAACCACTGCGACCACTGCAGGCGGCGGTGATCGAAGGTGGGTTCAAAGCCGTGGCGGATCAGGGATTCGTTGACGAGATGCGCTAGACCTTCCATCGGTGCTCCTTAATTGCCTCTGAGAGAGCCTTCACTCTTTTTTCAGAGCTGGACGGGCGAGACGCCCGTCTTCCATCGGCTGTTTAAAGCCCTATGGGATGGCAACAGTACTCCCGCCCGTTGTGGCTGTCAATAGTTAATCACTATATATTGTATCTCAAAGCAATGACTGAGCGGATGCGGGTTTGTGGACTGATTTTCCACAGTGCTACGAGTTCACGTGTTTTCATCGGTTTGTGTGACTAATCTGTCTATTTGCTTCCCCGTTCCCCCGGACGAGGCGTCCGGGGCTATTTGGTGGTTAGACGGGCCAGACGCCCGTCCTCCATTTGCTAGGCTGAGGCTGCTTGGGTGGAGTCGCGACGTTTTGCGGCTGGAATTGCTATGGTTGGTTGCCGTGGGGAGGGCCAGCTTTCATCGGCGGGGCCCATGGCCACGTAAACGTCTTCGAAGATCAATCGTGGTGCGATGCGGCGTGTGCCATCGGATGATTCCACCAGATAGTCGCCAGGCTGACCGCTATGTTCGCGACCGAGTGTGTCGATGAAGACGAGAGGTTGGGTAAGTTGACGGGCTTTGATCAGGAAGCGAGTGCGATAGATTTTCCATGGCGCGGAATTTTTTTTCACAATCATTTTCCCCTCGGGAAAGAGATGAAAAAAGACATTCGCTATGCGACTGCCGGTTCTCGATTGCCGCTCTCTCCAGCTCAGCCTCGTTGCGGAGGCGTGATTACTGTTGCTGAATTCGGTTGAAGTGAGGACGAATCTATTCGCGCAGGCGAGGGTGGTCAATTACCGAAGATTGGTGCAGTAGAGGAAAAGTTGGCAGAGATTTTCCCGTTTTGATTCTGATTACAAAGATTTACGAATCCGATTGATTCGGGCATGATGCGTGGTTTTTTAAATTGGAAGACAGATCGGTCTGCTTCGACGAAGATATTTTCCACATCAGATTCACAGGAATTGCAGAAAATCAGTTCTGGTTTCGTGATCAAAGTTCCAGGACGGGCTCAAGTCTGGCCACTTGCGAACGATCCCAGGTTGAATCCACTATTTCCATCATCTCCAAATCTATCTGTCTCGTGGATGCTTGAAACGCGGATCTCGCCTTTGCCAGATCTTCCACGTTCCAATAAACGATAACGAAGTCTCCCTCCGCAGAGCGTTCCAAGAAGATGTGTTCGGCAAGAACTCCTTGTTCGCTCATGTAGCGCTTAGCTTCGTCTGGTCGGGTCGAAACCTGTTTAGCCCATTCCAGAAACCTATCGGTCATTCCCGGCTTCAGACGAACTTTTATACACTCCGACTGCGGCATCCAACTCCTGGTAATTCTTTTTTTGGTGGGGCCGGGTGGAAACCCGGCCCTCACGCTTATTCTTCTATCGTCCTGCTAATGCTGGTTCGTGATGTGATTGGAAAGTCTTGAGGCGTTGATTGACTTCGTCCCAATTGACGACATTCCACCACGCCGCCAGATATTCGGGGCGGCGATTGTTATATTTCAAGTAGTAAGCGTGCTCCCAAACATCGTTTCCGAAGATGGGGAACAGGCCCTGGGAGAGCGGGTTGTCCTGATTGGGCGTGGTGACGATTTGCACTTCGCCGCTTGGTTTGCCGGCGAGCCAGACCCATCCGCTGCCAAACTGTTTCACGCCGGCATCGTTAAACTTGGTCTGAAAATCTTTGAAGTTGCCGAAAGTTTTCTTAATGACATCCGCGATCGGCCCGTTGGGGTCGCCGCCACCCTTGGGCTTCATGATCTTCCAGAACATCGAATGGTTCACGTGGCCGCCACCGTTGTTGCGGACGGTGGCGCGAATGTCTTCGGGAACGGCGTTGAGGTCGCGGATCAGATCCTCGGCACTCTTTGATTGCAGATTGGGATATTTTTCCAGAGCAGCATTCAGATTTTTTACGTATGCCCCGTGATGCATATCGTGATGCAGTTTCATGGTTTGGGCATCGATGGTCGGTTCGAGGGCAGAATAGTCATAAGGGAGAGCAGGTAACTCATGTGCCATTTGATTCCTCCTTCGTAATAAAGATGATACCGCAAAATAATGGATTCATCCGGCGGCTGCGGAGACTACAGGAAACGCCTTAGCCGCAGTCCATGGGAGACGTAGCTAGCTACGTCTCTACAGTGGCTTCACGTATTGCCTGTGCTGGTACATGCTGGTTCTTTCATTGAGCGGTTGCGGGAACTTCGACGAGAATCAATTGAGAATGGGAGGTCACGTGCAGGGACGACGCCTACTTGCATCCACATTGATCTTGCTGAGTTGGTGTGCGTTGGCGCGGGCGAAAGACCTGGCAGTAATTTCCAACAAGTCAAATTCCGTTCAATCGATGACCTTGCCGGAGCTGACTAAAATCTGCAAAGGACAAGTGGAGCACTGGCCGGATGGCAAGGCGGTGAGTTTTATCACCCGCGATCCCACGTTGCCCGACATGAAGCTGCTGCTGGAAAAAGTCTATGGCATGTCGAAGGAAGAAGTGAAAGAACTTATTGCGAACGCTAACCACGGCCGAACGAACCATCCGGCGATTGTGGTGGTGGATTCAGACGAAGACGCGGTGAAGAGAGTGGAATCGATTCCCGGAGCGGTTGGGGTGGTGGATGTGTATTCCATCAGCGGGGCGGTGACGGTGGTGAAAGTGGGAGGCAAATTGCCACTGGAGCCAGGATATCCGCTGCACGGGAATTAGTACTGGATACAGTTGTCATCCCGAGCGAAGCGAGGGATCTGGGTGTTTGCTGGCGACGGCGATATCAGTTGCGCAGACAAAAACCGAGATCCCTCGCTTCGCTCGGGATGACAAGAGCGGGTAGGGACAAGTGTGTGGGGCGATAGCCGACGTCGTACGAACATCGCATGATAGAACCAAGCGGAGGTTCTTATCTCCAATTCGAAACCGACTAAACCCGGCGCGCGGCGTTTTCCGCGGTATTCCGTCGACATGCGCCTGGCGGTGGAAATATTTCGCTCGGGAGAAACCATTTCCTTTTGGGGACGATCGAACGAGTTGGGTGAGGATGGAGTTGGTGGAACGCTGACGGGAGAGTTGGCGGTCGGCGAAGTGGTTTCCATGGAACTTTCGCTGCCCTTGGCGGCTTATCCGCTGAAGCTGCGCGCGCTGGTGCGTTACCGGGTCGGCTTGCGGCATGGTTTTGAATTTTTGGCCATTAGCGATGCGCAGCGTGATGTGCTGCGGCGAGTGTGTGAAATGCTTGCCACTGGCATGAAATAAGGGCTTTTGCTCTTCTTGGTTTTTCCTTCCCGCAATTACCTCGGTAACTTTCGAGTAACTGGTTGGCAATCTAACATCTTCAATTGGGTCTGGTTCAAATTTTAGGGGGACAAGAATGGGTGACCACATCACCCAGCCAGCGACGTCGGCTGAGCTTGCACGCGCGAAGTTTCTCCGCGAGGCGCTTCAGCGCCGCACGCAAGTAGTCACCGGGCCAGCGGATACCTTTGCGGCTCCCTCCGAATCAGTTACCGCTTCAAGCTTCGCGACTGAAAGTCCTGAGTTACAAAAAGCTTACCTCGAACAATTAGTAGAGTGCGCGCCGGAAGCCATCACAATTCTGGACCGGGAGTTCCACATCACGCGGCTCAACAGCGAGTTCACGCGCATTTTTGGCTTTGGCGCGGCGGAGGCGCTGGGACAGCGAGTCGATGCGCTGATTGTTCCACCGGACCGCGGCGCGGAGACACGCTGGATCGCGGACCTGCTGGTGAAAGGGCAAAAAGTTGTCCTCGAAACCAAGCGGCAGCGCAAGGATGGGACGCTGCTGGATGTTTTCATTTCGGCGGCGCCGATTGTGATCAATGGCAAGCAGGTCGCGATATGCGTGCTGTATCGCGACATTTCAGAACAGAAACGGGCAGAGGCGCTGCATTCGGCGCTGTATCGCATCACGCAAAGAACCAGTACGGATGATGATCTGCAACAGTTTTATACCGCGGTCCACAGTATTGTGGGCGAGCTTATGTATGCGCGCAATTTCTATATTGCGCTGTACGATCCGCTGACCCAGTTGCTGAGCTTTCCTTACTTCGAGGATGAAGGGGAAGGCAGGCCTGCGCCGAGAAAGCTGGGCAAGGGCCTTACGGAGTACGTGCTGCGAACCGGTGAGCCGTTAATGTGCGGTCCTGACGTTTTTGATGAGCTGGTGAAACGCGGAGAAGCGGAGTTGATTGGCGCGGCATCGCTGGATTGGCTGGGGGTTCCGCTGAAAGCTGGGAATACAACTTTCGGCGTTCTGGTGGTGCAGAGCTACAGCGGGGGTGCGCGTTTCGGTGAGAAGGACAAAGAGATTCTGCAGTTCGTTTCGCAGCAGTTGGCTAGCGCGATTGAAAACAAACGTAACGAAGAGGCGCTGCGGCGGTCGGAAGCGCGCTACCGGTCACTGGTGCAGAGCGCGGTTTATGGAATTTACCGGTCCAGCCTGGAGGGGAGATTTTTTGATGTGAATCCGGCGCTGATCGCGATGCTGGGATACGACTCGGCAGAAGAGGTGCTGGCACTGGATCCGAAGTCGGACGTGTTTTTGGATCCGAGCGAGCAGGCGCGAGTGATGGGGGAATTTCAGCGGGGCGCGCGATTGGACAATGTTGAAGTCCGATGGAAGCGCAAGGATGGAAGTGCGATTACAGTGCGGTTGAGCGGGCGCGTGGTAAACAGCCCGGAGGAAACTGCCGAGGTTGTGGAAATTATTGCGGAGGATATTACGGAGCGGCGAGTGCTGGAAAATCAGTTTCGCCAGGCTCAGAAAATGGAAGCCGTGGGGCGCCTGGCAGGCGGCGTGGCGCATGACTTCAATAATTTGCTGATGGTGATCAGCGGGTACACCGAAGTGTTGCTGGAGCACACGAGGAAGAGCAATCCGCTGTATCCGAAGATCGAGGCGATTCACCAGGCGACGGACCGGGCGACGACTCTTACGCGCCAACTATTAGCCTTTAGCCGGAAACAATTGCTGGAGCTGAAGGTGGTCGATCTGAATGTCATTGTGGAGGACATGGAGCGGCTGCTGCGTCCTTTGATTGGAGAGAATATCGAATTACAGACGCAGCTTACGCAGGATTTAGGACGCACACGGGCCGATGCGGGCCAAATTGAGCAAGTCATCATGAATCTGGTGGTGAATTCAAAAGATGCCATGCCAACCGGGGGCAAGATCACTATCCAGAGCGGCAATGCGCAGCTCAAGCACGATGATCTGCGGCGCGAATACAGCTACATTAAACCCGGTGAGTATGTGGTCCTCTCGGTCAGCGATACCGGGCATGGCATGGATAAAGAGACTCAGTTACGCATTTTTGAACCTTTTTTCACTACCAAGGAAAAAGGCAAAGGCACTGGCCTGGGATTGTCGACCGTGTATGGCATCATCAAGCAGAGCGGCGGATATGTCTTAGTCGAGAGCGAATTGCAGCGGGGCACGACTTTCCGCATCTATCTGCCGCGTGTCGAAGATGCCTTGGAACCAGTCAACGCCACCGGCGCTTCGTCTTCGCAGAATGGCGGCTCAGAAACCGTGTTGTTGGTGGAGGACGAAGAATCGGTGCGCCAGTTGGTCCGCGAGACCCTGGAATCGAAGGGGTACAAAGTTCTGGAAGCGGATCACGGAGAAGCCGCGCTGCACATCGTTTCCGGCCATTCGGGCAAGATCGACATGCTGATCACCGACGTAGTGATGCCGGGCATGAGCGGCCGACAATTATCCGCGCAACTCTGCTCCTCGTATCCGCACACCAAAGTACTTTACCTTTCCGGCTACACCGAAGACGCCATCGCACATGAAGGTGTGCTCGAGTCCGGGACCGCTTTTCTGCAAAAGCCGTTTACCCTGCAAATGCTGGCTCGCAAAGTCCGGGAAGTGCTGGACGAGCGCAGCTAAGCCGCATCCTCGATCGCCGGATTTGTCGGCAGCTTGAGACGTAGCAAGCTACGTGTCTACAGAGGAATACTGTAGAGACGTTGCTTGCAACGTGACAGTTGAAACTTTTACGGCCATCCTGCGTCCTATCTATGTGTGGGTGGCGAACGGCCAATCTCCGCGCCACCCGTTGCCGTACACTTAATTGAGGACGGTTTTTCATGTTAATCAAGAAATCGGCTGACATTCCTTCGTCTGAGATTACTCCGAAGGGTCTGTATTTAAACCGCCGCAAATTTCTTGCGGGCACCGCGCTTGCCGGGGCCGCAGCTGCGGTGGGCGTTGGCTTTCGCGAGCTTGGTTCTCCTTCAACAACAGCGCTGGCCGACTCAAAAATTGACGGTATCAAGAAAAGCTCGTTGTCTACAAACGAGACCATCACGCCATATAAAGACGTGACTAATTACAACAACTATTACGAGTTTTCGACCGACAAGTATGAGCCGGCTGGACTGGCGAAGGATTTCAAAACTCGTCCGTGGACGGTAACTATCGACGGCGCAGTGGAGAAAAAACAAACCCTCGACGTAGACACGATCATCAAAATCGCTTCGCCTGAGGAGCGCATTTACCGGCATCGCTGCGTCGAGGGTTGGTCGATCGTCGTACCGTGGGTTGGTTTCTCTTTCAGTGAGCTGATCAATAAAGCCAAGCCAACCGGCAAAGCGAAATATGTGGAGTTCACCACGATTGAAGACCCTAAACAAATGCCAGGGCAACGCGGCCGGGTGCTCGACTGGCCCTACGTAGAAGGCCTGCGGATGGACGAAGCCATGCACCCGTTGGCGCTGCTCTGTTTCGGAATGTACGGCGAAACGCTGCCTAACCAGGACGGCGCTCCGCTGCGGATCGTCGTTCCATGGAAATACGGATTCAAAAGCGGCAAGGCGATTGTGCGCATTCGCTTTAGCGAAACGCAACCGCGGACCACATGGGCGGAGATGGCTCCAAACGAATACGGATTTTATGCCAACGTAAATCCGCATGTTGATCATCCCCGCTGGAGTCAGGCCAAGGAGCGGCGGCTCGGCGAATTTTTCAAGCGTCCCACGCTGATGTTTAACGGCTACGATCAGGTGGCGAGCCTGTACAGCGGGATGGATCTGAAGAAAAATTTCTAGCAGCGCCCGCGCTACAAGAGTCAAATGATTCGCTGGTTCAAACCCGTAGTCTTTCTAGCTTGCCTCATACCGTTGGGGCTGCTTGGTTGGAAAGCCTATAGCGGCGGGCTCGGCGCGAATCCTATTGAAGTCATCACTCACGCCACCGGCGATTGGACTCTGCGGTTTTTGCTCATCACGTTGGCGATCACGCCGATCCGCAAGCTGACCGGGCGGCTTTGGCTGATTCGCTACCGGCGCATGTTTGGACTGTTTGCATTTTTCTACGGGACACTGCATTTCCTCACCTACATCTGGCTGGATAAATTCTTCGACCTGCACGAAATGTTACACGACGTAGCGAAGCGTCTATTTATCACGGTCGGATTTGCCGGATTCGTTTTGTTAATCCCACTGGCGCTCACCTCGACAACAGGATGGATTCGGCGCCTGGGCGGCAAACGCTGGCAAGCGCTGCATCGCCTTGTCTATTTCAGCGCGATTGCAGGCGTAATTCATTACTGGTGGCTGGTGAAGGCCGATATCCGCGAGCCGCTAAAGTACGGCGTTATCCTGGCACTGCTGCTGGGCTACAGAATCGCAGTGTGGGCGGGACCAAAGCTGACCGCCTCCAAAGCGAAATCGGTTCGTGAACCCCGGGTGGAAGTTTCATAGAAAGTCCGCGCTTGGATTTATCGTGCAGGATCCCACTTTACATCCGCAAAATTTACCAACGGTGCAGCAATAATCGAACCGGAAAGCGCACCTTGGTCTACCTCCCTTCACCTACAATGATTCCCTATCCACTCTCGGGTTTTAACCGATTTGCAACGCCAAACTCCAATTGTAGATTTGTGAAGAACTTGGA